>ERZ1046148.96-NODE-96-length-50655-cov-6.804506_pt1 | contig 50655 bp, 33 predicted proteins | sample MGYA00383090_ERZ1046148 | MGnify/ENA primary metagenome ERZ1046148 (study PRJEB29581, sample SAMEA5548360) | metagenome | biome: marine; feature: coastal; material: water | depth 25 m | study: Short-term variability in the microbial, nano- and picoplankton dynamics... | reverse complement strand
ATGCAGATTCTAGAAGAGGCAATGATTTACACAGCGACTAATTCGGGAGCAAGAGAAATCCAAATGACTACGCTCGACCCGTATAGTCTGATTTCAGGTCCTGCGTTCACATCTGGAACTGCTGCCCATAATACCACGGGTGGGATTTATTCTGAGCGATTAGGAACTTTCGTAATGACAAATGATACACTATTGACAAATGACCCTGGGGATTCTAGTAATCCCTCGATTGATTTTGATAATGATGGTAATTTGCATGTTACTTGGATGGATAGTAGAGATCATGGGTATACACGTGATTCTGCAACCGAGATTTACCATGCTTCTTTCAATACATCAACAACCCGCACAGATGGAGTACCTGAAGGTCTTAACTTAAGCCAGATAACTCTTGCAAATGCACACGTTATTTCATATGTAGAAAGTGATAGTTCTAACGCTACAAGTTCGTACCCATCTCTGTTAATTACCGACAATAACAAAGCGCATATTTCATGGCTGGATTATGGTAACTTATCGGCAGAGACTGAAATTGGATATGTAGAATTAGATATCGTAAACTCGCAAATAAGTTCAGTATTTGTGATTGAGCATGTTTCAACCTGGAACTCAACTAAATCACCTGAATTTGCACCTACTATCAGTGGAGATACTGGCTCGGTTTATATCGCATGGTCTGATAACAAAAAGTGTGCAGATATCGCAAATAATAATCGATATACAATATGCTATGTACAGTTAGCAGGGAGGCAGTTAGAACTTACGCTGAGAGGAAGTGAGACCTCATATCACATTATTGAACCGAGTGAAGATACTAGTTTTGATCTGTGGTTTAACAATACAACACCTGGAGAGCCATCGGTTGTCGCTGACGATGCGATATTTAGCATCAGCAATCAACCAGCAAATTGGTTTATTGAACTTAAGCATTCAATGAACAATACCTCCATTCCTGATGGTAGTTCGGTACATGTTGATGGAGGACAAAGTATTACTTTAGTAATGGATATTGAAGCACCATCGATATATCAGGCTATTGAAAATGAAACCTTCACCATCACAATTACTGCTACTAGCATGGAATATCCTGCAATATCAGCCCAAATTGAACTTGTAGTGCTGATGGTTGTAGAAAGAGAATTAGAAATAAATTCAGTAGCGACTAATTATGACATAAAACAAGGCGGTGGCATCAATATACCAGTCACTCTGAAGAGTAATTCTAACGTAGCAGAAACATTCGAGTTCTATGACACTAATACTGATTCAAGCGAATGGCAAAAGCCAGAGGGTTGGATGATTACATTCACTGATAATGTGAGTCTTTTACCAGAACAAACCATATTACAAGATCTAGGAATTTATGTTTCAAACTCGCAAGACCCGGGTACATTTGTCATTAGAATAATCGGCTGGTCACAAGAGGGTGGAATCGACACATATTCACTATATGAAATTACAATAAATGTGATTTGGCGTATCGAAGGGCATATTGATTTAGAAACACAAGAAGAAATTTCTGATATTTATATCACAGCAGGAGAATGTAGTGACATAACTTTTAGAGCAACAAAGAATTACGGCACTGGCAATCTCTACTTTAGAGTAGGTGGAGCTTATGCTAGTGATCAGATAACCGATTCAATGAAGCAGAATAACTGGTTTTACACCATTGATAATTCCACTGCAGACCTACCAATAATGGGAGGTTTGTGGATGCATCAACACCGCATTGCTGGTGAATGGATAAATGTAGAAATCTGTGCACCAACAGCACAAATCGACACTAATTACACTTCGATTTACATAGAGGCTTACATACATGGTGCTGCAGAAGTAAATTCATCATTGGAACTTATTTTCACACGTTATCAAACTCCAGACTGGATAATCCATGACCCATCTGCTGGTCAGAAAATAGGATCTAATATAGTACAGATTAATGGCCTATTAATCGATAATAAATACACAGGTGATGTCAAGATAGAGGCTTCAATAGAAGTAAGTGCACTATATGTTCCTGATGATAACAAAGAATCTATTCAATTATTGCAAATGTATGACCATATTGTCCTTGCAAACCCTGGTGATTTCAATCTAACTTTAGATATCTCTTCGCGCATCATTGAAAAGATTACTTCGAATGTAACAATACACATATTGGTCTCTGACTCAAAAAATAATGTTTTACAAAGCATTACTTTCCAGTATTTCCCTGATTCTGATGGCGATGGATATGCTGATGATAACGACTTATTCCCAAATGACCCTACTGAATGGGAAGATTCCGATGGTGATGGCTATGGCGATAATATTGATGCATTCCCAAATAATATGACCGAATGGAGAGATTCAGATGGCGATGGTTATGGTGACAATATTGATGCGTTCCCAAATGATCCAACTGAATGGTCAAATCGTGATGGCGATTTAGTAGGCGATAACTCTGATGTTTTCCCTGATAATCCAAATGAAACTAATGATTCAGATTCAGATGGATTTGGCGATGTGATTGATGTTTTCCCTGATGACCCATTGGAGTTCAAAGATTCAGATGGAGATGGTATAGGAGACAATTCAGATGCTAAGCCGTATGATTCAGAAATTCAATCTGAACAACAGATAATGGATGATATTGCAGCACAATCTGCCTCAGATAATGCAGATATGATACTTTACATCTTAATCGCGGTAATTGCCATACTGTTATTGGTCATGGGAATAATGGCAGTAGGAAATAAGAAAACCGATTTTGAAAACGTATGGGAAAGCGGAATCTCTGATGATGTGTTGATGACAAGAGAGGTCATTCGAGAACAAAATAACGCATATGTTGAACCTCAGACACCTGATTTGCAATTGTCGGCATTACCTAGTTCTGCACCAATTCTACCTTTACTATCAGTGAGTGGACCTGGCCCCGAAATTCAAACTAATGCAGGTGTTGCAGATGGTCACGAATGGTTAAACTATGAAGGGAAAAAGTACTATCGACAAGCAGGTGTAGCATCCAATTGGACAGAATGGATTTGAATTTTGATGTTTTCAATCATCGGATTCTTTGTCCCTTAGCAAGGCTGCAACTGCGATTGCAGCAGAGATAGATGGCATTGTCAGAAATGGCATAAATGCTTCATCTTCGTCTTCCATTTCCACAATAATTTCTTCCTCGGTTGTATTATTTTCAGCCGGTGGTAATGGATTAACAATTATCTGTCCAATCATACCCAAACTACGATGCGGTTCACAATGGTAATCGAAAGTACCGTTCAAACCGAACACAAATACGAATTGGTAGTCTTCATCAGTTGCTGTGTCGCCTGAATCGAAGGTTTCATTCTCTTCTACGGCATTGTGCGGTAAGAATTGTCCATCCCAAAAGAAACGGATAGAATCTCCTTCGTTAATGGTCACAGTCGAGGGGCTAAAACGAAGATTAGTACTATCGACTGTGATTATGGTTTCATTGGTATTATTTTCGGCACTGACAGCCGGACTGACACAAAATATGACCAACAATGCCACTACGACTGCTTGCCTCATACCATATAGTAAACAGACATCATACTTAGCCTGTTGTTTTCGGATTGACCTATATACCGAAGGTATCCATTGAGAAATCATGCCCATTATCCCAGAGTACTGGCAAAGCGCGAAAGATTATTTGCGCACAGCAGACTCTGTCATTGCAGACCTGATTGAAAGGTTTGAAGAACCACCTCTCAGTTCAAAAGAAGAGCTTTTTGAGACTCTGATTCATTCTATTGTCGGTCAGCAAATTTCAGCGATTGCTGCCGATGCCATATGGGGTCGGCTCGGGAAGTTGGTCGAATTAGGTGTACCTGATTCATTTGCCGCGGTAAAAGATCAACAATTACGCGATGTTGGTCTATCTTTCAGGAAGATAGAGTATATCCGAGGGATTATCGATGCATGGCCGCACCTTTCAACTGTCGATTGGAATAACAGTTCAGATGAAGAGGTGCGCAAAGAATTGGTAGCACTACGTGGAATTGGACCCTGGACTGTAGATATGATTTTGATTTTCAATCTCCTACGTCCGGATATTTTGCCGCTGGGTGATGTTGGTATTGTGCGAATGATTGAACGCTTGTACGCTGATGGAGAATCTCTAAGTCAGGAAGAATTACTCGAGATAGGTAGCAAATGGATACCGTACCGAACTGTCGCCTGTTGGTATCTATGGCGGTTTTTGGATCCTGAACCGGTTGAATATTAATTACATCAACTAAGTGATATCCTAACCTTGAACGTTAATATCATTTATTCTGTTTATGAAAAGCACTTTTAGCCAAATTATGATCATCATTTTTGGTTTTTATAGCTGCAATATATATGAACCCAAATATAGTGAGATAACATGTAAGTGATGTTCCAATACTTATTCCAGTAGATATTCCACTAATTAAAGATGAATCTAAGCCAGGTATATTGTCATAAAAACCATTCATAGATCTTAAAGAAATGATTTGAGTAATAGTTCCAGTAATGGCAATTATTCCTAGCCACACCCCTGCTGCTTTGAACCCATTAGGGTCTCTTGAAAAAAGTAAGAAACTCGCAACAAATCCTGTGAGTAGACATATTACGCCAAATAGCAATTGTAAACCAGGCTGCTGCATATCTACTAAATCATCACCAATTGAATCTAAAAATTCAGATGTCTCATTCCATTCTTGTTGCTCTTTATCAGTCCCATTTTCTGGATATGGTCCTATGTCTTTTTTTGCATCAGAGAAAATATCTTCATAAAATCCTGAATTTACCAGATAATAATTTACTGCAGCACCGAATACACCAAAGAAACTCCAGATTAGGATTAATATTGCCAAACTCCATGCCCACCATTTGGATGGGCTTTCAGGGGTAAATGGAATTTGAGTATTTTCTTGAGATTGCATATTATCACAGCACTGTATTGAACATGGTAAGGTCACTATGCCAAGGACCATAAAAGCAATTCTCTGGGAAACATTCGATTTTGCACTCCGTTCTGTGAAGAATATAGTTGGTCCAACCCATCATACTCAATGGATTTTACTAACGATTTGATGGATTCGGTATCGGCGCTTATTTTATTGAATCTCAGTTCGTCTTCTAAATCTGCGAACTCATCCATAGTCGGCGCCTAATGTAATCAGAACTTAACGATTGACCCGACACCCTTCCAACACCCTTCCAACACCCTTCCGTGAAAAATCATGGGGGTAGTGAACTCTTGTGAGTCTATACTACAGTGGCTTTTGAAATTATAACCACATAATTATTCATCAATCCATTGGAAAAATCGATCCCATGGAATCATGAATTTATCTCGTTTTATTTTCATAATGAAAATATCTGCAATCAATACTGAAATGAAAAGCAATGAAAAAATAATTATTAGTAAATTTAATTCAAAATAATCCTCGAAAATTGGTAAAGTGACTAAGAGAATACAAATTGCAAATTTTGATGGAATGAAACCCCAAGTGAAGGTTCTATCAAATCGAACTTCCTTGAATTGTACATTATGCTTTAGCTCCAATCTTTCCAGTTCATTATCTAATTGTGCATCTTGCATATTCCTTGCGACTCCAATAATTCCATCATTATGTTTTTCCTTTTCGAATATTGAAAGTGCCTCTAAGATTAAGTCTTTACATTCTTGTCTTTCTCGAACTTCGTTCCCATCTTTATAATGGTAATATTCTAACATTGCTTCTGCTGCATGAATCAAATGATTCGCTTTTTTGTAGCATTCAATTGCTTCTTGATGTAGAGGACCCCATTCCTCATATTCAGTAACTGAATAATCGATATTGGGGCTCATTTGAAACATTAACAAATTGGCAATTAATAAATAATTATCTTCATTTCTAGCAGATTCCAATGCCAAATTAAAGGACTCTAAGTCAGAATAATGTTCATCAAAATCATCATATCCGTAATCAAAATCATCTTTTTCATATCCTACTGAATAGTTTTTTTCAATTCTAGTCATTTTATGATGAATTAGATAATGAGTTCTGTCGTACACGTTCTTTGGACATTGAAAAGTGATATTATTATTCCTATTATAGCATTCACGATGGGCTTGAATGAGCCGTTCATTTTTCTGCTTATAGACAAGCAGAAATACTAACGCTATGTATGATTCATATGAGCGATGAGGATCCAGCCAAGAAAGTCCTGCAAGGACTGAAGGCTATATCCAGACTGAACTGACCCTTGTGAGTCTGAACCCGCTATGAATTTAGAAACCCATGCGTTTTCGGAGGTTTTTCTTTAGCTTTCCAAGTTTTTTCCCACGGATAGCCCAAATTAATCTTAGGTTTCTGTTGGTTCGATTGTTAACTTCCTGTGCCAGTGATTCATTCGATAGTTTACTTCTTCCCCTTGTTCAGTATGAGGGCATGAACTGTCTCCTCCGGTAATTGTTTCAAGATTCAAGTTAATTGTATACTTACCAAGAGCTACTGTTTCACCAACTGATAAATTTTCAACTAATTGAGATTCTGAATAATTAGTGATGTAGTATATATCGGTTCCATCTTGTAACTCCTGACTGGATTCAGCTATATCTCTAGCCCAAGTCCAACCTTTTTTTGAAAATGTATGCTTCATTATAATTCCATCACCGCCGACATTATTTGTGCCTTCTACACTTACCTCTTCATCAATTCCATCATGAAACAACGAGGCAGTTAATTGATCTCTCACCATTGGATTAATACTAATAACACAAGATGCTTGTTCTTGAGGGCCGTTTGGGTCTTGAACTTCATCTGTCTCATTCCATTTGACGATAAATTCAACCAAATAATGGGTGTATCCTTCCTCTTTGACGTTTTCAGCACTAAGATCATATGTTAATGTAAGATTGCCTTCATCATCTATGAATTCTGTTCCTTCAATCGATCTGAAATTTTTCTGATTCCAGGTGACAGTATAATCCCCAACGCCACCCAATTCTTCAGAATTTTCTTCACTCAAACAACCTGTAAGTATCGCGCAGATAAACATTAAACTGAAGATTACAGATCTTATCAGCACAAAAATATCCTACATGTTGGCTAATATTAAATTAGTCACGAATTGTGAGTTATTTTATTCACTCTGGAGCGGTCATTGACCACTGAGTAGTTGGTTTATGCCAATCACGAAGTTGGTCTGTTTCCAATCTCAATTGCAGCGATTCTCCATCAGAAACTGTGGTTTCTAGCAGCTCAAAAACTACGCTGTATTCATTGGTCCTGAAAGTATCATCGAACAGGATATCTTGCTCGATTACAGAGCCATCCAATGTGCGTTCGAGAATTACACGAATATGACATTCCTGTAGTGGGTTACGCAGAGCACAAGATTCGCTACTTCCCTCATGTTCGACGGTGACTATACCCTCGTATGAAGCGATGCCCTCTTGGGCAACCAAATCTACAATTGTTGCCTTCGCAGTCGGTGCGCACACACATTCCATATTATCAGATTCGACATTGCCTTCGAAAAGAACGGTGATCGAAACCGTATCTGTGACAATGGAATCAGGAGTTGCCGACGTAGCTGTAACAAGGTATACTCCTGGCAGTGCATACTCATGTTCGACCTGCGAACCGACTGCGACCATGCCGTCACCAAAGTCCCAAGTTACTACACCATCCGTGGACAATGCGGTAAATTTGAAAATGTGTAAGCGCTCTGTAATTACATCTTCTTCATCATTATCTCCTTCATCGACCTCGACAAGATTATACTCATTGATTCCCGAAGTAACCGGTGCTTCGATTGAGAATGATTCTGAACTATCTGCGTTTGAAACACTAATTGCAAACAAAGTTGCTCCTGCAGCCCCGCTGAGTGTCAAGAGTAGTGCCAAAACTGAAACGGAAATCGCCATTCGCATAACCCCAACTACCTTGATTTACTTATGAAGGTCTGTTTATGACAAAGGGTGGTTTTTGGGATTTATTTCTTCTCTTCCATGCATTAACGGTCAGAGGTAGTGCTGAAGTTGATTACTCATGCGTGGGATTGAAGGACTTAATCCCCTTAGAGCGTTCATGGATGAGGCCCCCGCAATAGGAACTAGGGTCGAAATAGAGGTCTCTGGACCTGCTGGCCCAACATCTCATTCTGGAGTGGTATTACCGGGTGCTGCCGCAGATTATATCACTTTAAAATTGGTTAATGGCTACAATATATCCCATCCATTGTCTACGGTTACAGCACTCGAAGTAATCGCTGAAGCAACCGATGAAGTAGCGAAAAATACTTCGAAAATCGAACAAAATGATCAATTGGAAAAAATAACCATAATCCACACAGGGGGTACTATAGCCTCCAAAGTAGACTATGCGACTGGAGCGGTAGTAGCGCGTTTTGAACCTGCTGAAATCTTGGCAGGTATGCCAGAACTAGCAAATATCGCCTACATTGAATCGGTTAAGCTAGGAAACATGTGGTCTGATGACATACGCCCACAACATTGGAATGCGATGATTGCTGCTGCTCAAAACGCCTTTGATTCTGGAAGTGTAGGTGTGGTCATTACCCATGGTACGGATACTATGCATATCTCGGCCGCTGCACTTGCTTTCGCATTTGCTGGCACTGGCGGAAGAGCGGCTGGAAGAATCGTCTTCACCGGTTCACAACGTTCTAGCGACCGAGGTTCCTCTGATGCGACTGAAAACCTACTTTCTGCAGTCCATTGGGCTGCCAATGGTCCCGCTTCAACCGGCGATGGTGACACCACTGTTACTGTAATGCATGCAGGAAGTGGGGACGGTTTTTGTGCCGTTAATCCAGGAGTTGGTGTACGTAAATTACACTCGACAAAAAGAGAGGCTTTTCAAACAGTAAATCATGAAACATTAGCTATGATTAAATTCTCACGTGAAGGAATTGAAGATGACTCTACACCCAATTCACCTTCTCGAGAAATATCGACGCCCACTAACTTTGACACCAGTCTAAAAATCGCTCAGTTTGTATCAGGACCACATCTACATGGCGACCTAATCGATGCTGCGGAATCCGCTGGGTATGCTGCAGCGATAATCCACGGCACAGGTTTGGGTCATCTCCCTATCGAAGATCAGATGAATGATGCACCAGAGAATCTCGCTCTATACGAAGTTCTCAAAAATTGTAATATCCCAATAATAATAGCCAATCAGTGTATTCATGGCCCAGTAGATATGAACGTATATTCAAAAGGCAGGATTCAACAAGAGATTGGAATATTAGGCCATGGTTCGACAAGTAGTCCCGAGGCTTTGCTAGCGAAAGTACATTGGATATTATCACAAGGACTTGACCTAGAAGAGATATTATCGCAGAATCTGTGTGGAGAGAACTCTCCAATCCTAAATGCATGAGGTGATGGTTTTTGACAAGCGAAAATAGCGAAAGTTTGGATGATCTACGCTGGCGTCGTGCCAAAGCACATGCTGGTGGAGGCATCAAACGTAACGAAGCGATTCGTAGTTCAGGTCGTGGAACTGCTAGAGATAGAATCAGAATGTTACTCGACGAAGAGTCGTTTATTGAAATTGATACTTTCGTAACTCATCGTTCTACTGATCATGGTATGTTCCTCCATGAAACCCTAGGAGATGGTGTCGTTGCAGGACACGGTTCAATCAATGGAAGAAGGGTGTATTGCTTTGCTCAGGACTTCAGCGTTCACGGTGGTTCAATGGGAGAGATGCACGCTCAAAAGATTGCCAAGGTTGTTGAGATGGCAGAGCGAACAAAGGTACCACTAGTGGGTATTTGGGATGGTGGAGGACAGAGAGCACACGACGGTGTTGCTTCTCTTGCAGGCACAGGTGTTCTACTCGATAGATTGGTTCAATGCTCTGGTCGAATCCCGATGATTTCATTGGTACTTGGGCCAGTAGTCGGAGTTAGTGCTCTAGGAGCATCATTGGCTGATTTCACAATACTTGGCGAGGAACATGGCCAATTATTTCTGTCATCACCACTGGAGACACCCGAGGTAATTTCGGGTGAGGTCGATGCATCAGGACTCGGAGGCGCTAACCTACACGCAAGTCGTTCTGGCATCGCCTGTTTAATCGCTGAAGACGAAGAGGATGCCTGCGGTTTAGCTGCTGAGATACTTTCATATTTACCAGATCACAATATGGCAAATCCACCACATTTGGATTGTGATGATGACCCACAGCGTTCCAACCCAGAATTAGAGAAAATCGTACCCGATAATCCAAATCGGCCATATGATATGATTAAGGTAATCGAAGAGGTTGCTGATGATGGCTTATTCATGGAATTATTTCGATCATATGCTGAAAATATCATAATTGGTTTTGCCCGTATGGGCGGTTCTAGCGTTGGTGTCATCGCCAATCAACCAAAAGTTCTCGCTGGTTGTCTTGACATCGATGCTTCGATAAAAGCAGCAAGATTTATTCGAACTTGTGATGCATTCAATATCCCTCTCTTGACTTTTGAAGACGTACCGGGTTTCCTTCCAGGTGTGGTACAGGAATGGGGTGGAATTATTCGTCACGGTGCTAAGTTGCTATATGCCTATGCTGAAGCGACAGTGCCCAAACTTACAGTCATAACTCGAAAAGCATACGGGGGTGCATATTTAGCAATGTCATGCAAACATTTACGCTCGGATTACAACATCGCTTGGCCAACTGCTGAACTAGCAGTGATGGGTGCTGATGGTGCGGTAAGTATTATTCATCGCTACGAGATAAATGCGGTTCCTGATGAAGAGAAAGAAGAGGTTAGAATTCAATTGACTGAGGATTACAAAAGTAAATTCGGCGACCCATATATCGCAGCCAGAAACGGCTGGCTCGACGATGTCATAGAGCCAAGTGAAACAAGGTTAAGATTGATTAGAGCATTACGGATTCTCTCTTCTAAGAGAGAGTGGAGCCCTCCAAAAAAGCACGGCAATATCCCGCTATGATTTTTTAGCAGCACGAGCTAGTAGTCCTTGAGGTTCTTCGACTTCAACCTCTATTTCCACCACTATTTCAGATTCTTCACCGGATTCATCACTTGCCAAATCCTCATCCTTAGAACCCCCTTGAGAAATCAAAACCAAAAGTAAAATTATCACAACTAATATTGTAACAGGCAATAGCCACTGTGGTGTATCAAAACTTGAAAAATCTTCATTCACTGCTTTTACCGGCTCCTTTGCCACTACAGTTCTAGAATCTATATTGGACCATTGCTGTGCTTCTTCATCCCAAACTTGCAATTGTAACACCAATTCCTGGCCAACAGTTGCTTCGGGCATGACTACAGCAGAAGCACAGGTTTTGACCTCGACTCCAGTGCAAGCATGAGTCGCATTTGCCTCGCCAAACTCCCAAGACATCACTATCGTGTAAGTGGAATTAATATCAGCATCCGCTAATGACCAAAGTACATCCACTTGACCATCTCCCACAAACGAAGAAGTCATCAAAACAGTAGGGACATCTGGTACGTTAACGACATCAATAGTTAGATTGCCAGTATAGGTAGTGTTACCGTCGCTAACCGATAAAACAAAATTGGTAACCAAGCCATTTTGATTTTCAATCCCAACTAAATCCAACACACTACTCACTTGTGCTTCGACAATGGTTGAGGTTCCAGAGAGAGACCACGTCAAATCATCACCATCGACATCTCCAGCGAATAAACCAAGATCTAATTGGATGGCACTATCCTCATCCATCGTGATATTCCATGAGGACTCATTAACCCACATCGGATCATCAACAGCTTCAATTCTAACCGGTATTTCAATGAAGATTGCAGCAGTTGTTCCATCGGAAACTGGAAGGTTGATCAGTGCTGCACCATTCCAATTTAAATTAGGTTGAATTACAACCATAGTCCCATCTAAGCTCACTGAAATACCATCCACTACAGCCGGCTGTGAAAGTTCAATTTCCGCCCCTTCCGGGTCACTTACAAAAGCCGATATGTCGAGGGATAAGGAACCATTATCCTCATCGCCAACCAGCATTTCAACCACGGTGTTCTGAACAACAGGGTCATCGACTTCGGTGACGATGACCTTGACAATTACACTAGCAACATCATTACCACCGGCCGAGAGATTAACGCTTAGATTTACGTTGCCGACCCATTGTTCCTGGCTGACATGGGATACCGTCAATGATGTTCCATTCAAATCAACCTCTAGAACACCTTCTTCTGAATGAAGGGTTGCATTTGTGAAAGTTATTGTCTGTCCATCAGGGTCATTCGCCAATGCAGCCGCTTGTAATACTCCACTGCTACGCTGGGGGAATACCAAATCAGGAGTAGGGATAATCAAAGTTAGAGGCGACCCGATTCTCTCTAACTGTATTTCTGACCAATCTGAAAAGGAATTATCGTGTATTCTAATTATTGCCTTGTGTATTCCAGGTGACATCCCAGAACCATTGAGAACACAGGTTGCAACGCCACCAGTAAGACTACCAACACCGCTACTTCCACTAGCAGAACAGGATACGTTGGCAGTGGTAATTACTCCTTGGCGCGAGGTCACATCGACTGAAACCGTTGTATTATTTGCAACTCCAACAACCGATGATGAGAGGTTGACATTGCTTAGAGAGAATAGGCGCGAACGCGATAAGTCCTCATCGATATAAGCATCACTAGTGCTTGGAGTGTCGCTATTTTCACGGTTAAATGCGGGTTTGAAAGCACTATCGATTCCACGTAATGTCAAATTGATATATGGTTTGATATATCGCAATGCGTGATCTCTTTGAGCACTAACACTCATTGATGCATCTCCATCTCCAAATTCCTCAAGAAAACCCGTGCTCTCTTGATATTGCAGATGATTTGCGCCTAGTGGCTGTATTAATTGCCAAGCACCGGGCCAGTCAGAAAGGAAAGGAACTGCATTTTCATCAGCAGGTGCAATCTCATCCACCGTTCCTGTGATGAACAGGGCGATTGAAGGACGGGCTAGTATCCGCACTGAATCATGAGTTTCGCCATTCGAATCAAGTCCTAAACCGAAAAGAGCACGCGGGGGATTAGAATCGTTTGTTCTCCAATCATGAATTGCCTGCGCTGCGATAGTCGCACCGGTACCGTGACCTGCAACACCCCAATGTGTCATAGCCATCTGCCCAGTCATATTGTCAATTGGTCCGCCATTACTATTCCATTCAATTAACTGGTCACGGGCTTCACTAATTGCTGTAACAATACCTTGTCCATCGTTTTGTGAAACCACATTGCCATTGAAAACAATAGTGATTATACCGCTTTCAGCTAAGTTATCCTGTAACCATACATACTGGTCGCGGTCTTCACCTGAGTCTGCAAAGAAAAATATCACTGGGAAAGTTCCTTCTTCGATCATAGGTTTAGACTGTCCGATGGAACTAGAGGGATAAGCCATCCGAGAGGTAACAGTACTACTGTCTGAAGTAGATATTTGGACATCGTCCCAACCAATTCCAAATTCCTTCCAAGGAGCATATGCAGGGAAGTTTTGATCTTCTGCCATAACAACCAATGGGCTGAGGAGAATGATAGAAAGAGTGAGAAGTGCGAAGCGCATAATTACCTTCCTCAGTAGCCTAGGTGGACCTCGGCATATACAAGTCTAGTCATTAGAAGTTCCAATGAAGGCAGATATCGAGTGCAACTAGGCAACCACAGTTTAGCCCAGGACTGTAGGTGTTGGGCACAGAGCAACCAGCGTCCGTCTGCGTTTTTGCTAAGATGTTCAAGGCGAGAATCAACTTCACCACTCATCGGTTGATATGTGACTTTGAAGGCACTATCCGAGTTACCTTCTGGCTTAATATCGAGATCTACAACAAAAGTTGGCTCTCCTTTGACCAAATTCCATGGCCCTTCTTCGTCAAGTGGCCTTCGACACGGCAATTGCACTACCTTACCGCCATCAGCAGACCAACTTTCTGCAAAAGAACGCGCAGTACTGCCACCACCGGATAAACCAAGAATATCCTTTTCTGGTGAATAGCCAAATGCCTTAGCAACATCTACGAAACCAAGGCCATCTGTCGAAGCAGCCCACCAATTCAAGCCATCCCACCGTAGTGAATTAACGCTGCTGATAGCCATTGAATTATCATAACTCTTTACCGCTGCATTACTCAATTGATGTTTTAGAGGAGTGGTTAACGAAAGCCACACATCTTCGTTTCCCTTAGGTAAAATCTCGGTCAATGCTATTGGAGGTTGACCCTTTGGCAGCCTCGAATCTGCTTCTTCGATTAGCATTGCTGCAGTAACTGCTCTATCGAGGAGAGTATTTGCTCTAAATTTACCAAGTGGCGAATCTACCAGTTGCCAATCCGGCGCATTTGGTAATATGCCAGCATAGCCCCAAGCCAGAGCATTCTCGATAACTCTGGTCGGAATTACAGCAACTCCGCGCGCATCAGAGCATGTAGCATCTTCATTTTGCCTGAGACTCTCATGGACTAGAGCGAATATCAGAGGAGATAGAGAATGGGTTATCGGTTCGCCAGCAACAGCATAACGAACGTTGACCATGTTTATCGCATGGAGCAATAATACTTCAATCAGACTCATTTCCAATCGAATCCACAAAGGGCAATGTTCATGCTAGCCAACCTTCAGGCGCTGTTGAAGCATATGTCAGACAAAGGGCACGAGGGTTCGGCAATCATGTTTATGTTAGGTCTAACTCAAGTCTATTTATCGATTAGTATGTGGGAACTTTTCAGTGACTCTCTACAAACAATTCTTGGGACAACTGGAGCTGCTTTCGTTTTCATCGCCGTGTTTTTCTTCATTCAAGAAAAACGCATCAAAAAGTGGAAGGAAGACCATGGTTATGACAATAAAGATCCGAAGAAATACATTCGCGACCGTCATGGAAACATCACCGGAGTTGAAGAAGAAAGTAAGTTCCTCAACCTAAAGATGATGGCGATTTGGGCAGCAACTCTATTCTTTGGATTCCCAATAATTTTCTAGGTGATATACTGGCCAAAAATTCACTCGATCGAATGATTGAGGAAATGGAAATGCGTGATGAAGTCGCAGGAGGATTAGTTCTTGCATTATCTCGTATCTTTGTCCCAGTTACACTCGTGGTCCTGGGAATGATTCTCTGGTCTCTAGAATTGTCAACCATGGTTATTGCCATATTACTGGGAATTGCACTCGGTCCACTAGTTGGTCTACACAGGCTTTATTTCCACTTGCGACTCATCAAGTCACAGGAAGAGGGCAAGTAGTTCTCTGAAAGGATGTGAAAAAATGTCAATGTTAGAATGGGTTTTTGTTAATGTATTTGGTATGGCAGGGATGCCTACTGGCCTAGAATTGGTATTTGGTTTCTGTGCCTTAATCGGTTCAGTGCTGTTTTTACTGTATTTTGCTTTGGTTTTAATCGGAGGCGTATTTGAAGGAGTAGTCGAAGGTGTTTTTGATATCGATGTCGACATGGGGAGCGACTTTTCATTCAAGGCAATCACCTTCCAAGGTGTTGTTTCATTTGTCATGATGTTCGGACTAGTTGGATTAGCGGTATTAGACGCTGAGAAATCTGACACCTATGCCATCTTTGGTGGGACGATTGCGGGGGTTGGCTCCATGCTTGTGATAAACAAGTTGTTTCACATGTTCTACAGTTTGGAATCCGATGGCACAGTACAACACAACCTGTCGATTGGTGCCAAAGGTAAGGTCATTGCACGGATAAGACCAGAACAACCTGGTGAAGTTCAAGTCTCCTATCAACAAGCACTTCGTACAGAAAGTGCGGTTGCCGAAGATGAGAATGCTGAATTTAAAACAGGGACTCTGATTGAAGTTGTTGATGTAATTGGAACTACATTAGTGGTTAGGAAAATTAGCCGTAGTTCTAAGAAAGAAGAAGAATGAGCCTGATTTTATTATTCACCAACAACGGGTGAATCTAAATGTGAGTACCCTATGTGCTGTTTGATTACGATGGCTCTTGATTTTGGCTCTATAGCGATTCTGGGATTTGTATTACTAATAATTGGATTTGTATGGATATTCTCCACACGCTACAAGAAATGTCCATCTGACCAAATAATGGTTGTTTATGGAAAGGTTGGCAAGGGTCGAGCGAGCCTTTGTTTGCACGGTGGTGCCAAATTTATCATACCGCTAATACAAGCTAATGAATTCATTTCTTTGCGCCCACTTTCGCTGAATATCAATTTACAAAATGCACTTTCAAATCAGAATATTCGTATTAACGTACCAAGCACATTTACCATTGGTGTTTCAACAGAACCAGCAATTATGTCAAATGCTGCTGAGCGTTTGCTTGGATTACAGAGGAATGAAATCGAAGAGATGGCTAGTGAGATTATCTTTGGACAACTACGTCTTTCAGTTGCATCCCTAACGATTGAGGCAATCAACCAAGACCGTGAGTCTTTCCTAGAATTGATTCGAACCAATGTTGGTCCAGAATTAAATAAGGTTGGACTATACCTGATTAACGTTAACATCACTGACATTACTGACGAAGCAGATTATATCGCAAGCCTTGGTAAGAAAGAGGCTAGCAAGGCGATTAACCAAGCAATGATTGACGTTGCTGATGCAGAACGTGATGGTGCTGTTGGAAAGTCTGATGCAGACAGGGCTAGAGAAGTTAGAGTCGCTGAAAATAATGCTGAGTCCGACAAAGGACAGAAAGCTGCTGAATCTCAACGTCGTATCTACGTCGAAGGCCAGGAAGCAGAAGCGGTTCAGGGAGAGAACATCAGTAGAGCTAGTATCGCTATGTATAATGCTGAACTTGCCGAGAAAGAAGCGGAAGCAATGCAAAAGGCAGAGGTTGCAAGGAGATCTGCACAGGCTGAAATCGAGCGTGCTCAATATACATTAGAAGGAGAAAGACTCCGTGCTGATGAAATCGCTCGTGAAGAAGTTGCAAAACTGCAAGTTGAAATCGCTGCTGAAGCAGAGGCGGAGCGCCAGCGACGTATCGCTAGTGGTGAAGCAGATGCTATTCTTGCACGTTACAAAGCTGAGGCTGAAGGTATCCAATCGGTTCTCGAGGCTAAAGCCGACGGATATACCAAACTGATAGGAAGTACTGGTGGCGACGCAAGTGCAGTAGCAACTTTGTTGATGGTAGAAAAGATAGAGGATATCGTTGCAAAGCAAGTAGAAGCAATTTCCAATCTCGAAATAGACAAGATCACTGTCTGGGATTCTGGCGGTGGCTCTGGAGATGGTTCAAGCACATCGAATTTCGTCTCGAACTTGATACACAGTCTACCACCTATGCACGAGGTTGCAAAGATGGCTGGTGTGGAATTACCTGATTATCTCGGTAAGGTTTCAGAGGATTGAGAAACCGCTTTTTCCACTCCCTTAGGGACTGAGCATTCAAGAACCCTATCGCCTCCGTCTGATACTATATGCAGAGCGATTTAGAAATTGCAAGAGCGGCTCAACCTTTACCTATTGCTGATGTGGCGTGGAAACTCGGCATTGCTGCCGATGAAATTGAGAGCCTAGGGAAGGCGAAAGCAAAGATTACTTGGCCTGCACTAAAAGCACGATTAGATAGGCCGCAAGGCTCACTTATTTTGGTCACTAGTGTCAATCCAACCCCATTTGGAGAAGGAAAAACAGTTACTACAATAGGTCTGACACAGGCACTAAATCGCATCGGGAAAAGAGCGACTTGTGTGATTCGTGAACCTTCAATGGGTCCAGTATTTGGAATCAAAGGTGGAGCAGCAGGAGGAGGGAACTCGCAAGTTCTACCAATGGAGGATATCAATCTCCATTTCACTGGAGACCTTCATGCTATTACCAGTGCCCATAACCTGCTTTCAGCAATGATTGACAACCATCTAAAACACGGCAATAAGGAAGGAGTAGACCCCACTCGAATCATATGGCCTAGAGTTGTTGACCACAATGATAGATCACTACGTAATATCGCGATAGGACTAGGTGGTCAGATCAATGGAATGGTACGCGAAGATCGATTCGACATTACAGCTGCAAGTGAAGTGATGGCGATTTTGGTATTGGCAAAGGACTATGCTGACCTTCGTTACCGACTTGGTGAGATAGTTGTAGGTCAGCGTATGGTAGATGGAAGCCCAGTTAAGGCAGAACATATCGGTGCTGCCGGGGCCATGGCCCTTCTTCTACGCGATGCATTCTTGCCAAATCTTGTTCAGACTATTGAGGGAGACCCTGCTTTCATCCATGGCGGTCCATTCGCAAATATCGCTCATGGTAACTCCTCCATTATTGCTGACAGGCTTGCCCTTGGCGCTGCTGATTACGTGGTTACCGAAGCAGGTTTTGGTTCGGATATGGGAGCGGAGAAGTTCATGCACATCAAAGCCGCAGTATCTGGAAAATCACCTGACTGTGTAGTGATGAACGTGACAATACGCTCAATGAAATTACATGGTGGCGCATTTGGTGAGCGCGGGGGGTATCGCCCAAGCAAAGAGGAGTTAGACGCAGAAAACGTTGAGGCGGTTATCAAGGGAGCAAAATCTAATCTAGATCGCCATATTCGCAATATGAAATCATTTGGCATGCCAGTTGTGGTCTCAATAAATAAATTCGCAGCCGATACAACGGCTGAAATCGATGCATTAGCAGATTGCGCCAATGAATCAGGTGCTGACGAAGTATGTATTACTGAAGTTCACGCCAAAGGCGGTGCTGGCGGCGAACAATTAGCGAATGCAGTTGTGGCATGCTGTCACGACCACATAGCCAATGGGCGTCCTTTCAACCCGCTTTTCACACCTGAAGCGTCATTGGAAGAAAAGGCCCTAAAAGTCGCGACGCGTATCTACAAAGCCGATGGAATTAATATCAGAGCGAAGGCCAATCGTCAACTCAAACAATTCGAATCATGGGGCTATGGACATCTGGCTATTTGCATGGCAAAAACCCAGTACAGTTTTTCGCATGATGCTGGTCAATTAGGAGCTCCAACCGGTTTTGAAGTACCAATAAGAGAATTCAGACTATGTGCAGGCGCTGGTTTCGTCGTTGCTATTCTCGGCGAAATGATGACTATGCCAGGTCTGCCGAAAATACCTGCAGCAGTAAACATGGATATGGATGCAGATGGCAATTTAATCGGCGTATTCGGGTGATTTAATGCGCATTGTCAAGCGTGAGCACGGTTATCTAAGACTTAGCATCGAATGTCAAGATGACTTGTGGAACATCGCTCACCTGTGTAAAAAAGGGCGTTCACTAGCGATGCTCGGTAGCCGGCGTGACCAAAGTACCGGCAATCAAGAAGGTGAGAGAGCAAAGGCTGCAGAGCGCAAGACAATATGGATCAAATTGGCGATAGAAAGTTCCGAGTTCCACTACTTTAGCGATGACTTGCGAGTCCATGGCACAATTGAAGAAGCTGCTTTCGACAAAGGTTCACATCATACACATATAATCGAAGTTCGAGATGAGATTGAGATTACTTGTGACTCTGGTTTCCCAAAGGTCGACCTTGATTTGATTCATAACGCTGTCAAAGCGGCAGGTAGGGCGAAAGTTGTCATATTGGTCGTAGAAAACGATGAGGTCGTTCTATTCGAGATAACTGGAAGGGGAATGAGAGAAGTTACAACATGGACCATGCGCGGTGGGGGTAAATACCAAGGTGGAAAAATTAGTGAAACCGTGACAACTGCATTTTTCAAGAAAGTGAAAGATGAATTTCAAGAATTGCAAGACGAAGAGGTTCCCGTGGTATTGGCAGGACCTGGAATGGCTCGAGAGAAATTGCAACCAATGCTTCATTCCACTGTGACAAAATTAGTTCCAACCTCAATTGGCGGTAGAGCAGCAGCCAATGAAGTAATTCGCGAGGGATTGGCAGGAGAACTACTTGCAGACCATGCCATGGTAAGGGAGACCGAATTACTTGAGGAAGCCTGGCGGTTAATCGCAACTGATGGCGCTGTTGCTTATGGAAAAGAAATGCTTGAGAGAGCCTTGGAAGAAGGGGCAGTTGAGACATTACTGATTTCTGCAGAACTTCTCAGGGGTGAAGAATTCTGGGGAGATTACGCCAAGAAGCTCGATGTGATTGGAGCCAAGTTGATTCAATGTTCTACCGACCATGATTCAGGACAACAATTGCTTGGAATGGGAGGGGCAATCGCACTCCTACGCTTCAGGATGTGAGAGTATGAATATCGCATCTTTCAGTCAGTTAGGCGACAATCTGAGAGAAGAAATGAAACATTTGCGCTGGCTACTTCTCAAAGCCGAGGATTTACCAAATGCAACAGCCGCTTGGATGTTTGCAGAATTAGATGGAGTCTTTATCGCAATCGACCACCGTGGCTCGAAGTTTGAATCCGGAATTCATAATCGAGCAATTCACTTACTATTACTCGATGAAATGGAATCTCATATCGGAATTACAAAAATAGTTTGTGACGGTGAATTAGAAGACTACCTCTGGTAATCGCTATTTGTCGGAAAAAGGACACTTTTTAGCAATAATATCGACTACATCTGCACTGATGTGGAAGCGATGGGCCTGGAGGGAATCGAACCCTCGATCAACGCCGTGTAAGGGCGGTGTCATAACCGCTAGACCACAGGCCCAACCCGTGGACTGTGCACCTCCTCTTCAATATGGCGTCAACCTCAAGACCTTGTGGCCCTACGCAGAGAGTGAATGGATGAGGAAGCCCAAGCCATTGCGGCCCGTCTAGTTCGCCGACTCAAAGAGTATGGCGCAGTCTTAACAGTGGCTGAATCATGTACTGGAGGCCTTCTTGCCAGCACTTTCACTGACATTGCTGGCTCTAGCCAGTGGTTTACACAAAGTTGGGTCACCTATTCGAATGAATCTAAAACTAGGGAATTAGAAGTCGAAGCCAATTTATTAGCCAAGAAGGGCGCAGTTAATGCTACCGTTGCCATTCAGATGGCAGAAGGAGCGCGAAAACGCTCCGGTGCTGACTTCTCTATCTCAATAACAGGTATTGCTGGTCCCAAACAAGATGAGTCCCTAAAACCAGTTGGTTTGGTCTATGTCGGAATTGCTACTAAGCATTGGGCAAATGCTGAATCGATACAGATGGGAGGAGATCGCCATGAAAATAAACGTGCTTTTGTCCAATTCGCTTTGCGTACAGCAATCGATTGTTGGGATAAGGCCAAAGTACGTAAGAAAGAAGCAGTCCAAAAAGAGGTTCTTGCTCGCGAGGAAAAAGAGAGAGCAAGTACATTACTACAGCAAGAGAAAGACCGAATCAATGCTGAAGCATCACAAAGCGCACCGTGGCAAGATGAATCATGGAAATCTGGAGCCGATGATTCTAAGCTAGATGTCGACTGGACTGAGGATTGAATATCAATTAATCAACCGGATTCCTTAACGACGGGCTCCACTGTTCATTCACTATGGCGGGTATATCTTGGGGGCAGATTTTCCCGCATCTTGTGTCGAACCGCCTTCTGGTAAATGGCGAAGTTAAGCAAAAATTACTAGCAATGTCAGATCCAATTGCCATCATAGGCAGTGCTAAACAAAACGGTATTGGCCCTGGAATGCTTACTTTAGAGGATTTAGATGTCCTAGAAAATAATGCCACATCGACACCAAAAGTAGAGACAAATACCAACGGAAGTAGCCAAATTGGTCGAACGATTGCTCCGATAATTGAGAATGAACCGATTGCCCCGCTATATCGAAATAATTTGCCGGATTGGCGACGAAAGGATTTCCCATTGGATGCCATCGAGTGTTCTTTGGATATGCAAGTTCACTACGATATTACTGGAAACAGTATCACTGAAGGAAAGATGGCTGACATCTCTAATGCCTTTAATGACCGCTTGCAGATATTAGGGAAATTGATTGTTGCTAATTCTAAGTTACCACGTAAGCCGATGGAGATTGCAAGATTAAATGCGGAAAAAAGCCGCTTCCAAGCGAGAGATAACCTTGCGGTTGCAATAGGGATGGTCAATGAACCACGACATAGTAAGAATGGACACCTAATGTTCTCTCTTGAAGATGCAAGCGGTGAAATGAAATGTATTCTAATGGATAAAAGAAATGAGGGGCAAAGTGGTGAAAGTCGAATCTCCATTGAAGCAGGTTTGATGCCGGATGATGTGATCGGAGTATCTGGTACTTTCAGCCAAACCGGTGATATGTTTTACATTGATGACCTTCATTTCCCTTTACAACACCGCCACGATAAAACTCATGCTGAACAGGGTGTTTCTGTTGCTTTCTTATCTGACATACACGTTGGTTCGAAGACTTTTTTGCTTGCACAATGGCACAAGATGATCAAATGGTTCAATGAAGATCCATTGGCTAAGACAATCAAATATCTGGTATTATCAGGGGATTGTGTAGATGGTGTTGGTATTTACCCAGGTCAGGAAAACGAGTTAGCGATTAAGGATTTATTCGAACAATATTCTGAATTCGCGCGGTTACTCGAATTGCTTCCGGACTGGGTGGAATGTATCATGCTACCAGGAAATCATGACGCTGTTCGTCCTGCTGAACCACAGCCAACTCTCGAGCCAGAAATTCAACAAGATTACAATTCAACAATTTTTGTCGGGAACCCCTGCGATTTCTCATTACACGGTGTGAAGTTACTGTCATACCATGGTAAATCGATAGACGATTTTGTCGCAGGCTTGCGTACAGTGACTTATGAAGATCCAGTCGAAGCAATGAGAATGATGTTGCGCCGCCGACATCTAGCACCACAATGGGGGGGCAAGACACCACTTTCACCAGAACCTGAAGATGGCCTAGTCATTCGAGAAGTCCCTGATATTTTTGTCACTGGTCACGTTCACGGACATGCTGCAATTGATTTCAAAGGTACCACATTGGTTTGCTCATCGACCTGGCAAGACCAAACAAGTTACCAAAGAATGCTTGGTTTCCAACCGAAACCCTGTATGTTGACAATAGTAAACCTTGGAACACACAAGAATATTTCAATTCCATTTGCGTGATCATTCTAAATCCAAAAAAGGACGTAGTAAATCAAGGTTTTTTGAAGGAACTACAGGTACACCTGCTTCTTCAAAACCATCGATTGCTGTTTCTCGAGTAGGATTGAAACCAATAAAACGACTTCCTTCAACTTGCATTGACAAATCCATTACCGAATCGCCAACACATACCAGATTTGCTGGAGGGCAGCCAATAGTTTCGAGCATTTTCGAGATTACAGTCCCCTTATCCCACGCACTTAGACGTACAACACCGTTTTCTGTTAACCAACCATCATCATCAAACTCAAAGCCATTAGCAATCCAGTCATCTACTTCAAGCATGCTGGCAATAGTCGATACAAATAAATCGACACCCGCTGATATAATCACAACATAGACGCCTTTTTCTCTAAGATCATTCACCAACTTTTTTGCACCTAGCATTAGCTTAATTCCAGAAAAAGTCCTGAAAATATCATCACGGTGAATTTTCGGTTGTTTTTCCTTGAGTAAGATAATATCGGCTCGCATGAACTCTTCATCGGTAATCTCTCCAGCTAGGAATTTAGCTAACATCTTGGAGTTATCACTGCCATAATGTTCGTGAACAGTACGCCAAGAACTCACTGAATCAACTAACACGCCGTCGCAATCAAAAGCAACACAACGAACTGAATTATCTTCCATTATCAATCACCGTGCAATTCATCTATTTATCAGAAAAAAAGATATCTCGCATGGAAAAATGAAAGTAGCAGTCCATTCGAAAAATATTCAATTAAGAATAGGAGAAATCCCATCCCCTCCCTCAAAAGAGGGAGGGAGTGGAAAATCCTGCACTCAGCAAAGGCCACCTTACCTCCGAGGAGGTGAGGTGGCCTGCTTTGTGCCAAATATGGTACTTCTGTTGTTCCTTCTAATTACTTAGATTACAGTTCCCAGACTCTCAATACTGATCCTTGGTCACCAACTCCGCCAGGGACGTAAGACAACTGAACTTGGAAGCTTTCACCGCCGAAGTCATATCCATCTTCTGTGACTGTTCTAACATAGAAGAAATCTCCAACGTTGTAAGAGGAAGAGATAGAGTCACTATCTCTTTCAGGACTGTCACCAAAGGTTACAATCGAATTACTGTTAGTAGGACCAAATCCGTATACTGTTGGGTCAGCCAGATTGTATGTTACAATAGTTGTTCCACCAGATGCATTCGTGTAGAAGACGGTGACATACATTGCTTGAGTAGCAAGTGGCTCAGCCGAACTTAGAACCGAGAATCCATAGTGGGCATCTGAAATATCCAATGCCTTGGATGAATCTAGGTCAAAAGTGAACCTTGGAACACTCTTACCGCCACTGGTATCAGCCAGACTAGAAGCCCAGACGTAAATCACACCAGATAGAACAACGGTGATTGCAACCATTAGAATGGTTGCGATAACCGGGCTCACAGCACCTTCATCATCAACTAGTGACTCCTCGAGTTCTGCTTCATCATCTTCACGGCGACTCGAAAGCACTAGAGCACTGACGAACATACCTGCTGCCGATATCACGATGATACTCGGAGCGAATGACGGAACTGCTGCACTAGGACCTAAGTTAACTACCTCTGGTAACGCATTGTCTGAGACCAAGAAGAAGTCGTCGCTAGGCTCAGGAGCTGGAAGTTGACCACATGGTTCAGCAGGACCAGCAGATGAAGACATGACGTTATTACACCATAATTGATCTTCAAGCATCGGCGCTCTCTTGTTACTCATTGGCACAAGTGATTGACTACCGTTCTCCAAGTAATCGACATCTTGTCCAGCTTGACCAGGACAAGACCATGCTGCATCTAGTGTTCCTAGACCTTGTGCGTCGTTAGCTACACAGCGATGAGCCTGTGGATAACTGTAAGACCAGAATCTATCCTTTGCTGCGTCATTAGTATCACAGAAAGAACCATTGGCATCTACTGCGACACAGGAAAGAACATCCATTGTCACATCAACCTTGGTTGTTCCACGAGCAATCATTACTTCTTGTGTATACTTGATTGTATCACCATGTGCAGGAGGTTCAATTATGTCACACTTAGTTACTTCACTGTGACCGTTGGTCGACATACAGACTTCAATCATGTGATCGTAGTTGTATTCTCCTGCATCTCCTTGAGCTCCGATTGTTACAGTTGTAGGCACCATAGTCTTCGGTATGATGTAATTTACACCATGGAAGTCGAAACCATCTGTTACATCGAAGTAATAGTCAGGGACATTCTCTGGTACGTTCACTACACGTATCTGCAATTCCTTAGTTGCAGACAACTGTCCATAACTAGCAGGTCCCATAGACGAAGTATCATAATTAGGATAGTAACTTGGTGCTACCAACGAATCATACAAATTAACTGTGATTGTGCAGAATCCGACATCACCCTGGTGTATACCATTATCTGGAGAACCATCTCCATCTGCATCTTGCAAGTAATCGATCTCATGTGCCTTAGCAGTGGTTGTTGCATCCTTAATCAAATCGATTACAAATTCGTCACCGTCGATATCTAGTGTGAAGAAATGCTCATAATCACAAGTACTTGTTTTGGCAACTTCCCAATACAAATCATCATCGATATGGTCGATATCTTGCTTCATGGCAGATAGATTGAATGTTAGATTATTGACATTTTCATCGTCTTCCATCAAACTAATCTTCCATGGAGCTGCACCGCCATTATCAATTTCAGAGTTAATTGCTCCATTTCCATCGTAGATTGCAATACCATTGTTTGAATCCCAATTCATTATCTCTGGAGCATCGTTCACTGGAACAATACCGTATGTTATGGTTACTTCATCAGCGTAATCAAATCCATCCGTTAGATTCAGAGTAATATCACAATATCCGCCTGCCTCGTTGGTAGTTGACTCGACAACACTAAACTCATCACCAGCAGAATTTAGAGCCGCACTAAATACAGCACAGTTGTCCTCAACATCAACTTGCCAGTCATAGTTTTGGTTCAATTCTCTAGCCATGGTTTCACCATCATTATTCATGTCATGAATCAATCCATACAAGAATCCAGTGGTGGCATTCTTTGTTCCATTCGTGGCTTCATCGCCAAGGATGTAGGTGAATTGCCCATCTCCCTCATATGCGAAGTTCAGATATGTAGTGGTAGTATTATCTGTATTAACAGCTGAAATCTTCTTGAATACTGGCATCTCATATGGACTTCGTGTTGGACCTGCACTGATTATTGGCTTGTCGTTAACATTCTCAACCATGTATTCGATATTCTTTGATATGGTTAATCCATCAGTGTCAGTTACTGTGAACTTCATTGTAAAGTTACCATTGTTTAGACTCTCACTGTGTTGATCTGGATTCAAAATGATTTCCAGATTTTGTCCTGTAAGTGTATAACTTAGTAACATCGAAGGACTATTGTCTGCATCGATATCTGAAACAGTCCAGGTTAGGATAGATGAAGCATCTTGTGCATCAGAAGCCATTGTTTCCAAATTAATTGAATTCATAGGTGAGTCTTCTTGGACTACTATGTCTCCAAGCGCTGAGAAGTCAGGACATGCTGGAAGAATGTTTATGTCTCCCCATACATTAGGCACATTCAAATCAATACCGGTTAATTCTCCCCAATCATAGACTATTTCGCCGCTGTTTGAATCACAGGTGGTTTCAGTTGATTTCACTCTAACATCGTATTGCTTAGCATCTGTTGCAACTGGTACGCCATTGACATCTACGTTGCTACCTAGATAACTCTGGTAGATTAGAACGTGGTTTCGAATCTCGGTTCCACTGCCCAAATCATCATCCTCATCTATAATTGTAATCGAAGAGTCGAAATCTTCTGCACTACCATCATTGACTATTGTTTGTTCTGGATATACATTAGACACATCTGTTGTCCCCTGAACTAGGGCTAGGATGCGAAGTTCAGAACTATCTGGGTCAATACAAGACAGAGGAATGCGCAACTCAGTGTTAGTAGTTGCAGTTCCGGCAATGTTACCACCGAAATGTGCGTTAACACCAGAGCAAGATGCATGATTTATCCAACCTTGAACTGAGCTGTGCAACTTCATTCCGTAATTATTGTCATCAGAACCAACGAATGCGTAATCAGCCTTGAATGGTAGATTATGCGCAAGAGGATTGGCCACACCGGTAGTCGATTGGCTTGCTCCAGTAGTTCTGCTGTCAAAGTAGATCTGTAACTCTCCAGCGTTAGCGAAGTTAACACCTGTTAGAGCGATGTATAGGTTGTAGTTATCTGAAGTGATTAGCATTCCGTTTTCTTCAGTTCCAGAAACAAGTCCTGGACCACTGTCATCGAATGGTGCTAATGGATAGCTACCAAACCAATCACCCATGTCTCCATCAGCAGACATAGAACCAGACTTATACGAAGCCGAAGAATATTCAACTCTAGAATCATCTGTCGATTGTATTACTAGTCCCAACTGCTCGGTACTACTAGCTGTTGCTGGAACACTTAATCCCGCATGTGTTACATTGAGGTTGAACAAATTACCCTCATCGACAATTGCATCTGGGCCAATAATTAGCTGGCTAGCAACTAGGTTGTTAGCAACAGAAAGAATCCTTGCGTAATCCTTTGCATGAATCATTGTCGTTGTTGGTGACCAGGTCATATTCTCAATCTTACCATTAGCAGAGGTATAGAGTGTTGTTACAGCAGTAGAACTTCCACCATTCCATGTGAATGTGTTATCTGTATCTAATCCACGGAATCCTGCGACATTAAGATCAACTAGGTCAACAGAGGTTGTTCCTTCAGCAAGCAAAGCAGTTCCAGTAGAACCAGCATAGAGGCTAGCACTATCGGAAGTGATGGTTGCATCATTAGCCTTGACTGCATTGTCTTCACCACTGATAACTGCATCTCCTTTCAAGTGTAGAGAGCCGCCGTCAATTTCGACACCATAGCCGAATCCACCGATATTAGTTCCATCAAGAACAACATCATCAGTTGAACCGACGACATTTAATCCAGTGCTAGCAAGAGCATTTCCAGTATTGGTGTTAACCGTGATTGTTCCATACATCAAAGTCGGATGGACAGAGCAATGGTAATCTTCAGTTGCAGCAGTAGTAAAGGTGTGAACATAAGTTGAACCTAGGTTCAATGTTCCTGCACTACCCCATGCACCAGTAGCGTTCGATGTGATGTCGTGTGGCTCATCACCAAAACCATCACCATCAGAATCATAGTAATCGATTGCTCTCCAGCGGACCGAGTCACCTTCATCGATAGATAGGTTCTGTGGGCCGAAATTATCTGCGTTAACATTTACAGTATACACGGAACCTGCGGTTCCACCAGCTGCGTTAAGAGATGAACCTGTATCAGTAAGGTCACAGCCATCTGTAACTATAGCATTTTCAAGAACTGTAATATCGTTCTGCGAAGAACTAATTACAGCACTTCCAACACAAGACTCAACCCAAATTCCTACAGCGGAGGGTGCTGTTCGTCCTGCTGAGGTTCCAATTGTGTTATTATCCATAATCAGTCCGCCACCAGCGCCGCCTAGACTTACATAAGCTTCAATCATTTGTCCACCGTCACCATAAGTATCTGATACTTGAATATTGAAAGTTCCTACAAGACTTGCGTCTGCGTTTGAATCATAGGTTGTAAATGGATCTTGGTCACTATTACCCGAAAGAGAAAACCTTGGCCAGTTATCAACTGATCCATCTGGCTTAATAATCGAAAGAGAACCTTCAGAATAACTCCAGTAATCTGTCTTTAGACGGATATTTAGAACTTCTCCAGCATTGAGAGTTGCCTGGCAAGAAGCGCCATAGTTGTAACCGAATTGAGCGATACTACAGCGCATGTCCTTAGATGGTGGAGGTAAAGTTACACCATCGATTAAAATTCCGCCGTCAGCGTCAATCAGAGTATTACCACTAATTTCACCATAACCATCCAATTCGTAAATACCAGCATAGGATGAATCTCCAATACCTTGAATCAGGTTATTTGTGATTTCCCAATCTAGTGCACCACGCATGTAAATTGCTTCGTTGGCACTAAAGAATTGATTGTCATCAATGATCATTGAAGTACTTCGATCACTCTGAGCGTAGACACCATACAAAGATTGTTGACTGCCAGTAAAGTTGTTGCCATGGACAACGACATCATCTGCATCAGCAGTGTAGGTAAACCAAACACCTAATCCACTAGTGTCTATGAAGGTATTATCTTCAATAATACTTGAATCTGCACCGTTAGCTCCAGCGTAAAAGTTGTAAGGGTTTGCAATCATTACACCTGCTGGACAACCAATTAATGTGTTTTCCTTGATGTTAGCATCTGGAGTTCCGATGTATACACATGAATCCGACGGATAGAACGATGTACTTCCCGTAACAGCATCCTGTGGTTCAAAGTGAACCAAGATAGATCCTGTAACACTCATGTCTGGATGTGGGTCAGGTGAATAAGCAGGAGGATACGAGTTTCCTACAATTCCACCCAATCCGTTAATGACACTGTCCTTAATATCGATATCAAGCACGTGATGCTGACCAACTTCCCAGCCGAGACGGCCGATACTGTCAGTAGCCATTGCAGTGACATTGGTTTGGTCAAGTGTAATTCCAGAGTACGAATAAGGATAGCTTGCAGTGACCATCTGTGTTCTGTAAGCGGCGTAACTATATCCTCCAGTTACGAAAACTTCAGATCCTGACAAGTCAAGTTGAGCACCGTCATCCATGATTATACGGTAAGCATCAAGCATAACATTACTATCAGTCCAATCCACATTTCCAGTTCCAATCCAACCTATTCCATTGTTATAATCATATTCGTACACTGTTCCGCCTGTGCCATCACTTCTCTGATCGAGAGTTTTGGTATAGGTGCTAGAGCCCCAGTTAGCACAATCTACAACATTAGATTCATAGAAATTTGTAGTAGTTGAACATACACGATGATCGATATTATCTACTAATTCAAATGTCCTTACATTTCCAACAGATGAATCGACTAATCCAAGGCCTGGATCGTTAACAAACCTGAAATCTGCAACTGTGCTAGTATATTCTACTTCAGCAACACCAGCAACTGTATAGTCTTCAAGGACCATATCTGTCTTACCATTGCTATCCTTGGTATAGATGTTGAATAACAGTTCTGCCATTCCATTAGCGTCTGTCTCAGCAAAACTTGCGACATCACTGTTTCCGTCAAGCATTACGACGTTGACTTCTTCAAGTACCTCAGCACCAGCGCCAGCTCCTATGTCGGCTGTCAGAGTATAGTCAAATCCACGAGCTCTCTCGAATATACCAGAACTGCTTACTACGATTTGAGTTGCAACGTCTGTTGTCGCAACTGTTCCATCGATTACTACTACAGTGGATTCTCCAGTAATCTCAACATCGATTGTATTATCGAAATCGCTGTCAGTGAAGGTCAGGTCGCCTGCTCCTTGTGCCTCGATACCAATCCCATTGTTAGACAACGATAATCCAGTAAAGGACTTGTCTCCCTCTGTAAATTGGCCGAACTTGAGTGCGGCACCAGTGTTATCACCAATAGTTCCACTTACTTCTGCCTCCATGTCATTAGCATAGTAAACAGCCGCATGTAGAGTGTCTGCAATGTTAACATTAGTGAAAGTTATACTTCCACTGGATACGACACCAGTATCGATACCATAATCTCCGCCAGAAACGGTTAGGCCATCTACAGTTACTGCGTTTGTTAATCCTGCGATTGCAAAGGCAGTTGATCCTGCTGGGCTAGTTATATCAACAGTACTAACCGAACCAACTGTTTGCTCTCCAGTAGTGGCTCCGAAAGAGATTCCAATATCATCAGAACCAGTTATGACTCCATCATTGAATGAAGCAATCATAGATCCAGCAGGTAGCATAGTAGCTATCAACTGCTGTCCACCATCTCCGTATGTATCTCCGAGGGTGATTCTGTAATCACCTGCAGCTGAGAATGAACCCAACTCGTAGAACACATAATTCGAGTAAGCATTTGGCCCTTGACTGAATACGCTAGACCAAGTGGTCCCACCATCGGTTGAAAGTTCAATCTCAACATATGCTTCATATGCCCATGAATAGGTTTGCAAGGTTACTTCAAAAGCACGGTTGGGGTTTAGGGTGAAAGTACACTGTAGTGAAGTCCACCAAGAACCATATTGCGACCCCATATTACAGACTTCAGGATCTTCTTCTCCAGTATCAGCCACAGCTAAAGATGCAGTCATTTTCGCACCTCCATCTCCGTATGTATCGTCCAAGACGATAGTATAGGTTCCTGCATCAGTAAATGTTTCAAGTGGGTCGTAAGTTGAGTAACTAGCAAAGTATCCTGGTGAGTACGATGATATGGTTCCATCAGGCTTTGTTATTTCGACACTAGTCTCATAACCCCAGCCATACTGCTCTAACTTGATATCCATCGATTGACCTGAAGGAACTGTTACTGTGCAACTCAAAGGAGAGCCCCAATATCCACCGTAACGGACACCTGGTCCACCAAGAATACAAAGTGGCGGTGGTGGCGGTGGTGGTGGATTATTTTCCACATTGATACCAACGTCATTATTGGTCAAAATGTAATCCCAAACTTGCGGTTCTGCATTGACTGAATCAATACCGATATCTGCATTAATAATTGAACCATTATTGAAATCGGCTTGCATAGCCTTTTCGTTGAATTTCAAGGCAGTTCCACCGTTAGCAGTAATTATCGAATCGTCAAGGTTGAATACTGAGTTCTTTCCTACTTGAATAATAGAATTGCCAGCACCAGAAGCCGCTGCACCAATAATGGTAGAGTCCGAGACTGTCATTGAAGCACCATCTCCCAAATTAATTGCTGCACCGGATGAACCATAACCTAAGTTAGTAATCTTTCCGTTATCTACAACAAGAGCACCTTCGACGACTACTAATCCTGGATATAGGGTTGTAGCAGACATCAAGTTACCAGTAACTCCAGCTCCGTATTCGACAATGGAGAATGTGCTACCCGCTCCTATTGTCAAGGTTGGTATGCCAGCTGAACTTCCAGCGATCTTCCATTGATTCTTTATTATAATACTACAATCATCTAAGGTAACATCTGTTTCCATAGTTACCTTAGCTTCGAATGTGTATACTTCATCAGTCTCGTGCATGGCAGGATTTGATCCACTTCCCATAAGACCGGCATCCGGGTGAGAACCTATGTCTGCACAAGTCATTGGTGTTCCAGTAAAGGAAACAGGTTTTGGTTCAAGAATAGCAGTGAAACTATCACCTACAGTGAAAGATGCATTGGCCGCTAAATTAGTGGCATTGGCACAAGATTCCGCAGTATTGCATCCAGGATACCATGCATCTGAAGGCATAGTATCGTTAACTCCACCAGCACCCCATACGTGGATTGCGTTCAAATTGACTGCATTGCCATCCTCGTCTGCGCTAATTACCCATACGTTTGAAGCAACACCAGTAGCATCGGTCTTAGTTAGTCCTATTGCGAATCCGTCGGTTGAAGGAGTGGCATTATCAACATAATTTGCGGAGACATAGTGGTCCGGCTTCGGAACAAAAGTCCCAGAGTTAGCCGGCTCTTCTTTTGTGACAACTACAGTTGCTAGACCGCCAAACCAAATGTCAGCACTACTAACGAACTCAACCGCACAATCCGAAGGACCAGTACAATCGCTTGCAGCATCTAGTATATCGTCTTGGTCAGTATCGATGATTAACTCAACTGCAACCAAGCGGATATCTGAGTTCAATGAACTATATGCAACTAAGGCAATACCTCCGGCTGCAAGATTATCACCAATATCCAATGATGTGATTGTGGTCTCACCTAAAGTCAAGTCGGAATTCCTTGCATACATAGCGTGAGTATTGGTCACATCGTCAGAATCGTGCGATACTGCGCCATTGGATGCCCTTACTCTATTCTTGTTATTCGGTGAAGAACAACTTAGGTAGATTCCAGTTGATGCGAAGTCGTTGAGTTCGATATTCCATCCGCAAGAGGCTAGCACTTTAATCGAATCAGTAATCGTCCAATCTGTCGCCTGCATGGAATTACTAGAAGTAGCATCTCCTGTCAGAAGGACATTATTTACGTTTATTGTAGAAACTGTTGCAGGAACTGATCCTCCCTCAATAATTAGGTCACCAGTAGTAGTGATATCATCTATCAAAGCGTTATACTCTGTCGGAACTGTGCCGATTCCACCATAATCATATGTCACATCTCCAGCTTCAAGAGAGATCTTCTCAAGATGGTAATCAGTAGCAGATGAGACTACCACTCCTTCGTCATATGCTCCACCAGTAACGGTCAAGTTCTCGACAAGAGTACAACTTGCATACAGGCCACACCATGCTGTGCTTCCGCTGACTCCACGGCCTACTGAATTAACAGCATAACCAGTTTGAGAAACACCCGGAAGTACTGCATCGATATGCTTTAGAGACACTGCAGAGAAATCAACATCGATTAGATTTCTGTATGCGTTGGTCACGTTAAGGAATTCCACGGTTAGTGAACCCTTGGTTGAAATTCCATCATTAACAATAGCACCGTGAGCAGGATCATCGCCAAGGTTACAATTATTCATTGTTCCAGAAGTTAGAGTAACTACTGAGTCCTTTGCAAAGTCAAGACATGAGTCTTGAGCATTGGAAATCGAATAATCGCTCATTGTAACCACAGTACCATCTCCGCTACCATGGCTGAAAGCCGTAGCAACATTGTCGAAGTTTACGTGATCTATACTGAAGTTACCAACGTTAGAATTACTAGATGGTTGCCCTGCTGCGGTATTGCCATGACGGCTGCCCGCAGCTATTGCTGCCTCACTAGTATTCTTGAAATCGACATATGATAGAACGTGCCTGTCATCGGTTTGAGTACAGCTTCCAGTGAAAGCCATTCCTAGCCATGTCTTTTGGTTCTGTCCTTCGAAGGTAATAGCATCAGTATCATTTCCAACTATATTTACTTCAGAACAAGATCCGTCAATAGAGATACCTTTGTCTTCAGCGACTTGGAATATAACTCCAGGTTCTACAGTCATTCCAGCCTGGAATGATAGATAGTCACCTACAGAAGGATCGATACGAACTGGTGAGTCAATCATAGTAAAGGTCTGGTGCGAATATTGAGTCTCGGTAACGTCAGTCCCTTTGCCATCGAATGGCATTAGTCTGGTTCTAATCGAACAATCGTTAGTAGCATCATCATAGCAATAATTGCCGACCCAGCGATGCCAATAAGGTGCGATATTTCCGGCCTTGCTTTGACTAATACCTGCATTTGGCATTGTAATCATGTTGTTAGACCAAGACGATGAGAACGAATTTTCTATGGCTTGGACACCATCTGCACGGAAATACATATTTCCAAAGCGTGAAATGTGGACTCGACTATCATTATCCGATCCATTATACTCAACCCCGAAGTAATTGAAGTAGAAGTTATCTGGCATATCCATGTTAACGTTACATGCGTCATATGCGCTATATGTACAACTGCTACTATAATAATTTCCAGGGCGACCGTTTGTAGCTCCAATTAGTTGCTCTTCATAATCAACTAATTCATCCATTCCACGGCCAAAGGTCTCCCATGCATTAGCTCCGTTTGCTCCAGTGGTGATTCGGTAGTTATTGGAGTGAGGGTTTGAACCGTCCCATGGAGTTGTTGAATCATGCATGGTGGCACCATGAGTTCTGTTATGATCTTGATAACCAGTTATACCTTTGTTGTAGTAAGCATATGGCTGACTACCGGACATATATCCAGCGCAATCATCATCGTAATGGAATTCAATCTCATTGGTTACATCGTAGAATAGGGCTTGGAAAGAACATGACACTGTTCTTGTAACTCCCATGTCTTGCCATTCAACAATGAATACCATATTTGGATCTCCGACCTCAAAGGAGTTAGTTCCAGTAGCGGCGGGATTTGCACCGTTATTAGAAGCTCCACCGACAGTAGATGTGTCGCGAGCAGATGCATAGTAAGTAATTGTAGATCCGCGCTCGAGGTTTTCGAGAGTGTGACTCCAGTCACAGGACCCAATTACACAATCACTTGGATTACCGCCTTCTGGCGCCAGTAGGACTTGAGTCCAGGTTCCAGTTGGAGTTGCTCCAGCTGATGTAATCTCGTAGTATAGTGTTGGTTGAGAGCCAGCACTTGCACCGATATCTAATCCAGATGGAGGATTTCCAATTTCTTCAACTGTGAACGTGAAAGTTCTCGACTTCGAGTGTGAGTCGGCCATAGGACTGTGGTCAATAGTTGGCGCAAAGGTATCTGGTTCAGGCTTTACCTTACTCTCATGATATGAGGTTTGGTAATAACTTGCTGAGCTCTGGTCCTCTCTCATTCCGAGCGAGAAACCACTCCACTTACGAGTGGTATCCGTATAACCAGCTTCACAGTTTGGTGAAGCACTAACCGAGCGGAAGAAGTATGTCCAGCCGTGACTGTTGACACAAATCCAGTTAGCCTTGCTATTCTGAGGAGAAGTAGCAGTTTGCTCTAAAGCGAACTCTCCGAAGTTAGCCGAAGTGAAAGTTGTAGGTACTGGGATTAAGTGAGAGAATACATTGTATACAGTCTGCTGGGTTGGAGCGACTGTTCCAGATCCAATCTCATCAGCGATTCCAGTATCTCCGTCACCGATTCCAATGACGACCCATGTGTCTTCAGTAGTACTATACCAGTAAAGTAGATTCATGTTTGGTCCATGAGTTTCATCAATGGCTAAGAATCCGCCATCGCTTGTGTGATGTTTAATCTCTTCAGCAGTTCCTCCCCAGTAAGTGGTTGATGCTGCATTAGGAGTAGGCTGCCACATTACTCTCCACTGTGGGTTAGCATAAGTTCCAGATCCGCCACCAGTTGTGTCGAAACAAGCCGCACTACCAGTCCCACAATCACTTGTGTCCCACTCGTGAAGATACTCATTCGAGGCTCCTTCCCAGTAGGTTAATTGACGATCATAGAAAGTACTGTGTGAATAGCCATCATCTGAGTTTATACCCTCGGTCAGTATCTGTATCTTCCAGTCAGCTGCTGCTGCATTAGTAACGTCTAAAACACTGAAACTATAGCTTGGTGTCGTTAATGAATTAGGCGTTGATACTGTGTCCTTAACCACCCAGTTATAGATGACGTTATCGCCTGCACTTATTGCAACAGTCTTAGCCTTAATGTGGCATTTCTGAGTTGTGCATGTTCCAACAACAGTTCCTTCGACATCGGTTTGTGCGACGCCTCCAATTGTGTATTGCAATGTCGGTGCGTTGCCAGGAGAGGTGTCAACACCTGTGTCATCGCTAAATGTGGCAAACATTGTTCTTTCACCCTCTACATAGGAAGTCACTCCATCATATGCAGCAGTAACCATTTCTGGGGCTGCAGTATCTGCTCCAGCGGTATAAACCACAGTTATAGATGGTGAAACATAATTTCCACCCCAGGGCATACGGGCGCCCATGCCAGTGGCTCCCGTGTCCTTGGTGTAGTCGATGTGGAATCCTGCTCCAGCGCCATCTCCAGCGAGATAAGCGGTTGTTAACGAAGCTGAGACTCCTGTGCTACAGGCTGCTATTGTTGCACAGATATCACCAGATACTATCGTACCACTGGAGCCAAGGGATGCCCAGGCTCTAGAAGTGACTGTGTCACTTCCCCATGTGGAGCGAGCACATGACATTTGAGGGGACGGGCCACATGAATAAGTGTAACTTCCACTGAAGTATGGGTCAACCAAATTGTTATTGCAAGTAAGGATTGCACTTGGATTAATTACTCCAGACCCACAATCCTGCATTACAACCAAATCAAGTGGCTGATTATACCATGTTGGGCTGGTGCCAGTAGTGCCAGAGGTGTATAGGTAGGCGATTTTAGCGCTAAGACTCATTTGACTGATAGTTGCAGTACTTGGGATTGCAGGCAAGTCGAATGAGATAAACGGAATATATCTCAGACCGGTTGAAGTATGCATTCTCCACATTGTGTAGCTGCTTGTTGAGGCTCTATTACCACAGTACCCATAGGTAGGACGACAATACCCATGAGTGCTGGACGGAGTTGAAACCGAAGGATCTAGACTGATTGGGAATACTCTCTCATCAGAAAGTAACCAATCAACCTCTACCATAGTAGAGATAATCAGATTTCCACCTACATAGCGAACGAAGTATGTAGCTATGTATTCATCTTGACTCAGAACGAATTCATCAGAATTAGTAGGCATAGTCGGTGCTTGCTCTACGATTGGCTCTGGAAGAGAAGCTAATTCCTCACCAGTCTGAATGTTTCTAATAGAAAGTGCAGATTGAGTAGTGACTATCTGGTCGAATCCTATCATGTCATCTCCCAAGTAGAGAGCATAGCCCTCTGGAAGAATCATTTCTTCAGTTAGACCGAACCATGCAGCATCCCCTAGGATTTCTGCATTAGGTCTCTCACGGATAATGAGATCCTGCTTAACTACGCTCTCCCTGACAGAGTAGTCAAGATCGAATCCATCTAGCATATGATAACGAAGAGTGTTACCGCCAATGCTGGTTGTGGATTCTGCCTCAGCGAATTTGTAATCCGTAATCTGTCTGCCAGATTCATCTAGCATGGTGACCTTTGGATTAATTCCTGTGACTATTGGATCGATACCGTCATCAGCCATATCTATCGATACGCCGTAGTTGATATCTTCTGTGAACTCGACTTCAATCAAGTTCTTCTTGACTTCCCAGCCATCAGCAGTTGAGACGATATTCAAATCGATCTCTTCCCAGGCACCATTTTCGAGATAGTGCACTGGGTCTGCAGTGGTAATTAGGTGAGTTTGGCCTTCGTTATCCAAATAGGCTTTGGAATAAAGGGACCTCATACCCATTTGTTCCTGAGCCGGATCAAAGGCGTCATACGTCACCGGTCGGTATTGGTCAGGCAATGAAAATACATCATCGGTCGAGGAATTATTTTCCTGTACCAAATCTGTTCTTTCATCGCTCGTGTTTTCCACAATCCCTGCCATAGGCATTAGGGCCATCAAAACACAGAGGAAAAGGGCAATACCCAGTCCCCCCCAAGCTGTCGCTTTCTTATTCTTTATTGTTTTAAGCATATGTCATCTACTCCTTACGGACTCTATGTGCTCCCTCGCAGGACTTGCACCCCTTATGAGTGTTCGGGTGCAATTACTTTTATTATGTACTTCAAAACGCCCAATCGGTTATTTTTTCGGTGATTATCGGATGTATCGTAATTCGGAAATTATACGCCGTTTCTTGAGAAATTTAACATGATTTATTGACTGTTAAAAATGATTACTATTCTTGCAAATCCGGGTTAAAAAACATCGAATAAATACCTTAGCAATTGAGACGGTTAGGAGTTGAAAAAGAAAGGAACTGAAGGGAGCGGCTAACCGCTCCCCTCAGTATTATTATACATCAAATCTGTATATCTAGGGTTTCAGTGCAAGTGATCAGTAATCCCAATCCTTGCCTTCGTCACCATCTCCGCCACGGGAGAGGATGAAAGCGCCAGCTACAAAGGCTACTACTACGATACCAATGATTACACCCCAAGTCCATGCAGGGACTGCTCCTTCAACATCAGTATTACTACCAACGTTTTCGCCAGTATCCTGGCCTGGAGCATCCACAGCGCCAACATAATCGACGTCTGCCAGCGAAACAGCAGTATCATAATTTCCTAATGCATCCATAGGTACTGCTGTGAAGTAGAACTTCTTAGTCCCTGGAGCTGTGCTCATTGGGACATCAGCAGAAGTTGCACCATCAGCAGCATTGACACAATTAGCTGGCATATCACCTGCGACTGTCCATGATGAATCATCATAGCAAACCATCCAATTCTTGACATCGGTAGTATCACCAGTCGCGGTCCAAGATACTGTCCAAACATTGTCACCATTAGCAACAGTAACAGCAGTTGCAGTAGGATTGCCATCGACTTCACTGTCAGCAGTTGCATTGGCTTGTCCAATTACCACGTTGCATCCAGCATCATTGCAGACTTGTATAGTTGCATAGTAAGTAATACCGTGAGTAGTTTGGCCTTGACCACTTAGTGAGTGTGCTGTCATAGTAATTCCTGGCTTGATTATTTCAGGTTCTGCACAGCCGCTTGCTCCTTCACAAAGAACAATCTCTACCCAGTCTGCAGCGGTATATGATCCCATGTAGCTCCACGCCATTCCGATATTACCGCCAATTGTAGATGACATTGTGAAGCCCATTGGATGTGCTTCTGGTGCTACAGCTTGAATCAATTCTCCGCCCATAAGGACAATCTTGCCCGGTGATAGGGTTCCTGAACCAACACCTAGGTCAAGAGTTATTGTGCTAACTGTTCCAAGAGTATTACTAGTCTGGGTAATCTCCGCCCATATTCCATTAGTATCTACATACCAAACACTAGTAGGTTCGAAATCGGAACTATTGTATTCAATCGAGACTGCCTGATTTAGAACATAGGTTCCATCATACGAAGTGGATGGGACGAAATCAAGAACGGCTACTGAGTCATATGTTCCTGTGTAACCTGTCAGAGATTGACCAGTATAGCCAGCATCACTGTCAGACAAATTTACTGAATATGGAGCCGATAATGCATATGTCAAATCATACGTCATCTTGACACCACTAGCAGTTGTCGATTCTGACACAACCTGATTCCATACATTGAATGAAACAGTAGCGGATGTAGACGAGAAATTATCGCTAACAGTTACGCTAACTGATTGATAACCAACCCAGTCTACGCCAAATATCTGTAAACTAATGGATGAAAAATCCTTTCCTTGGCCATCCATACTGCTCGCAAATTCCCCACCAGTTCCTGAGCCAGGATAGGTCCAGTTGTAGATTAAGCCACCACCTGTAGGGTCTTCGACGTCATAAGCAACTGCTTCAAACTGAACTTCAGTAGCTTCGCCTACGATTATGTTTCCTTCAGTACCAATATTCAAGCTGACTGTTGGCCTGTTATTCAATACAGATAACGCACCAATTTGCATTTTGTCATTGAAACCATTCTGATCAACACCACCAGTTCCTCTGTGTTCAAAGGTAACTGTTGCTACGACATCAAATGACCCTGGAGTGAACATGAAAGATACACAAGCATCTGCCTCAATAGGTCCACTTGTTCCACCAACATCAGCGTAAGACATACCGCCTGGAGATTCACCATTGAAACATTCGTTCGAGGTCAAAGAAGTAACTGCACCGGTAGCACGAGATGTTATGTCAAAGGTTACGTTCCAAGTGTATTCTTGTGCTCCACCACTTGCGGCTGGATCGTTTCCATTGTGACTTACCCTGGCTTGCACAGTAGCAAGCCCGGGTTGAATCGGCCCTCCCGTCAGACCGGGGTTTGAAGAGGTGGTAGTAGGGAAACCATTTGCATCGACTTCGTCCGTACTATATCCCTGATTGAGAACTAAGTTAATAACAGACATATCATGATAATTTTCTATATTTCCATCAATCATATCTTCGCTTGTAGCTGGATAATCATCGCTTTGCTTGGAAACTTCACAGTAATCTGTAACGGTTAGAGTTGTGTTTAGAGTATCTTCGTCTGCCTCACCTGATTGGTTGCTTTCACGGTCACATTCTGGAGAATACTGGCCATAGACTGTGTAATTCGTCATTAGAACCTCGATTTTGTAATTTCCTGAGGTAACAGCGCCAGAAGGAATGACTGTTCCATTAAAGGTCCAGACATCTCCCATGCGCATATTCCAGCGATTTCCAGTAGTATTGGTTCCTTTTTCGTCACCGGCTTCATAGGTAGTTACTTCTCCATAAGTACCTATTTCATCGAGGACAAATGGTGTGCCATCGATATCAAGAGGATCAGATCTCTCTTCTCCATTATCGATTCCATCATCGGAGCCATGACCATCGTGACCTGTTTGGTTGTTACCATCAGCATCAGTAAAATATTGAGCATCTGCTAATTCACCAGATAGTTCCATTTCCAAAGTAATGTCTCTAGCCTCCCAAGGGATTGAGCCAGTTGTTGAGACTGTGAGTGAGAAATCTTTAGCTCCCGAACCACCTTCTACATCCTTTCCAGAGAACCAGCGTAGATCGACTATGACATCTGTCCAATCAACTACTGAAACAAATTGTAACTCCATGTCATTGTCAGGTTCTACATCGGGTGCTTCGTTAGCACCTTCTGCATCGATGTCTACTTTGATTTGGTAATCCCCTACATCAGGCAACCATGAAACAATTGTCCCCTGAACTACCATGAGGTATGCGCCGCCATCCAAAACTGCGCCTGCAGCCAAAGAGGTTTGTGGGCACGCAAATGCATCATCACAGATAACATCGTTGTTCTGCCAGATTAATGCAGCGCCACTAGCATCTGTTGCCACTGGCCCTAATGCGCCTCCAGGTTGACCATCAGCATCCTCATGGACAGTGACAGTTATCCCCATTTGAGTGATATCTTCAGTGCCGACATTTTCGATGAACAGTTCAAAATTCACCGCATTACCAGCAAAAATTTCATGGTTCGTTTCACCAGTGAATGTGTCGACTGATGTTGCTCTCGGTTCTTTGATGCCGTCTGTTATACTGGCGTCTGGGCCAGCACGGGCATCTACTTCATTGCTTGTTTTCGTTTCATCTAACTCTGCCCAGCCGATGCTCGCAAATGCGCTCATAAGCATAATCATTGTCAGTATTATAGGGGTTATCTTTCTCATACCAATTTCCTCCAGTAAGGTCGGGTATCCGTCCTGAGGACATACAATGTATTTAGCCATTGGGCCAATCAATTTGTATTATCCAATGCCAGTTACTGATTCATAGTAAAGAACAATACCAGCGCAGCACATCATTTAATTAGGAATATTTATCATGATAAGACTCGAATGGTACATAAAATTTGTAACGTTTTAACTAAGCGCTAAAATAATCAATCTATTGACCTTAGTGCTGCAGAGGGAGATATGTCCATCGCTCTTTTGATTGGCAATATTGACGCTAGAATAACCAAGATCCAGCCTCCGACAAGAATCCATGATATCACTGACACAGGGATGCTAAAATCTACACCCTGATCTGCCCAAAATCGCTGATATATCGCATAATGAAATCCTATTGCAACCAATACTCCATTTAACATTCCGAGTACTGCAACCCATGACACTTCAATTAACAAAGATGAACGAGTCATGCCCCGAGTGTAACCCAATGCCCTTAACATACCGATTTGTCCACTTCTTTCACTAACCGAGCGAACCGTTACAACACCAATTCCAGCAATACCAACTATCAATCCAAGTGCGAGATAACCTTGGAAGATAGATAGAATCGCAAAAACGAGCCCTTGTAGAATTAATACCTCTTCTTCTATGACTGAAACCGAAACTCCTTCGCTTGAAAGTTCGTCGGATAAAACCTCTTTCAATTCAGATGATTCCACTTCATTACCATGCGATACATATACGCGAGTTAGAGTCCCGCCGAAACGTTCCTCGACTACTTTTCCATCGAGCCAAATACCTGAACTAAATAGATTTGAAGTCTCGGAAAGTATCCCAGCAATTAGTATTTTTTTCTCATTACCAGGATTTGAAACATCAATTAGCGAAATCGAATCTCCAATTGAAAGTTGCATGCCAGAAATCGCTTCTCCACTCAAAGGATCAATCAAAACAAAAGACGAATCTATGAAGGCTATATCATCGCGAATCAATAGTGACTCCCATGCATCTTGGGCACTGTCGCCAATACTCTCATCCCACTCCTTCAATGGTATTGCACCATGATCGACAAAACCTTGATCGACACCCCTAGCAACATATCCAATTCGGTCATCATCTTGCTCGATCCAAACCACTGCCCGATGCACCCTACCAACTGCGTCAATCTTTGCAATTCCAGTCTGATTCAGATTCCATTCAGAGAGATTTTCTGAAAGGTCGAGTGGACTTTGCCGGCTCGAGGACAAGAGGACTTCGAAATCACCACTTGCATCATCGACGTATCCGGAGGAATGCATCTCAAATTGCTCAGAATAACCGGCTAGAACCACGACACTGAATACCGTGATTGAAAACATGCCCATGAGTACTGCTGTTCGCAAAGGAGTCGAGGCTGGATGTGCCATAGAAACCGGGACTAGAGGACCCCATCTCTTAGTCACAAATGGCCTTCGACCAATCCATGAAGCAACAGCTGGTGCCAATCCAACCAGTATCAATACACCAGCAAGAACCTGTATTATACCTAAAACTGCAAAGGTTAGTTCATCAGGTTGAGAGTTGGCCCTAATAGGGTCGATAGAATCCGGTAAAATCGCCCAAAGCATTAGGATTATACCTGTTGATGAAAGTGTTGTCAATGCTGATTTTCTCCTAGCCCAACGCAATAAGCCGCGTTTTGAATTAATCATTTCCGGTATAACGAAAGTTACTATCGGGACTATTCCGACTATCATTAATGAAGCTGCTATATGCCAAGTTGCGAGGAAGATTGGGCTTGTTGAATCCATCGTTAGTAACGAAAGCCCGGATAATGCTCCACCGCCAATCGACGTGATTATCAGTAGTAATAACCACCAAGGTATTCCCCTAACTCTCGAAATTGGACCTCCTTTGAGTGCTTTAACAATATTCAGATGGCTAGTTGCTAATGAGGTCAACCAGATAGTTGCCATCGAGATAAGGAAACCGTATGCTGCCCCATCTAGCAAACTATTCCAAGATGCCGAAAATGCTAGTGATGAAGCGCCTACAGAGACAAAAACACTGCTGAAGGCGTAACCGATTATCAAAGCCAGACCAAGTCCGAATACAGCGCCTAAAAGTGAGGCCGCTAGAGATGATAGAATCCCCTCATGCATTGCGAGTGCTCGCAAATCAGCTCTTTTCAGTCCTAGAGCACGCACTACACCTGCTTCGGATCTCCTCTCATCAGCCAGCATTATTGCAATGGTAATAACCAGTAGTATCCCTGCAATAATTGTAAATGTGCCAAATACCAAGAACATCGCTGAAAGGGCCCCTGCTCCCTCTTCCGCATTTTCAAAAGCGTCGATTTTTACCGACTTTGCTCTCAAACCCATTGCCTCGTGATCAGACATTCCATTGAGCCAATCGGTTAATTCCTCAAGACTAGGATTCGAAATTATGAGCATACTACGCTCACCAACTTCAGCAGAAGCTAATCTTTCTCCGTCACTAAGATTGACCATACCAATAATCAGATTATTCAGTTCCTCGAGCCCTGGGGCATTTATCTCAGTCATCGAGCCATTGATCGAGTATTGGAAAGGAGTGTCGTCGCCATATGCATATGGGATTAATCCGGTCAGCCATATCTCGTCATTATCCAATAAACTCAGTGAATCTGCGATTCTAAGGCTGTTTTCACTAGGAGCGAATGAGGAATTAACCGCTAAGAGAAGTTGAGGTATCTCGCCTAGACTAGAAACATCGACGGATAGAGGTAAGCGAATTGTCAAGTTGCCGTTTTGGTCGATTAATACACCATGTATTGTGGTACAAAATATATCACCACCTTCTACAGCATAAACTGTGGTACATTGGTTATTGACAGTGCCTAATATCTCAATGGCCGTATCATTCATGCGTGCTAGTTGATTATCTTGATTTATCATTAGCAGTCCTGCTAATCCAGTCCAGTTTTCGGGAGATTCGATACTGCCATCAAAAGAAGACCAACCGGATTCGTCACCGACAAATAGCATGTTTTCAAATGATGAAAGCCATTTACCTGTTGTTGTGAAGACTTCTTTAGTCTCAAGGTGAATCAATGTGGTCGAAAGTAATCCCTCAGCCATTATCCAAGTGCCATTTTCTATAACTTCAATCTGCACATCAAACACTGTCGAAGGGAGATTCAAGTCGTTTTCAGTTGAGTTCAAGTCAACGAAAACAGTTCTATTGTAAACCGCAGCAATATCTCCTTCAACCAGTTCCAAAGCCTTCTTATCCGAGTCTGAAGGTATCAGATGAAGTCCATATGAAGATGCTACAAGTAAGCCATCTTCAGTTAATGCAACATCGTTGACTAAACCACCATCGGGTACCTGCCAGGAATGATAATCACCACCACGGTCTATCTGATAGGAAACCGCACCCCCGCTAACGTACCAATCTCCTTCTACCCCAGGGATAATCTCTGTTATTTGGTCATCGGGAAGTGAGAGAAGTTGTTGATAATTATGACTTATTTTCATCAGTGGAATCTGTAATACTTCAACTACTTCTCCTGAAGAGAGATTTGTAGCGTTTTCTCGCCAAGAAGTCATAAAATCACTACTTAGATGGCCTAACCCGCTCTGTGATGAAAGTGAAATAACATCGCTTTGATCATCCTTATCCAACTTGTAACCGACATCTGAATACGTGGTTATTTCATCAGCCAAAGACAATAATTCATCTCCAATTTCATCGGCTGCCGCTGGGTCATCAAGAGTAACACGGATTCGTTCGATTGAATCTTCTCTATCAAGCAAATCTTGTGCCAGAGATAATGTGGTAAACATTGCCGGAGAACGAGTCCCTGCCATTGCCCCTAAACCTAGATTCGGAACGACTTTTACAACACTGAGATTGCCTTCTAATCTGACTCTCTTGCCCTGATCATCGGTCACGTACCAAGATAATTCCACTACATCGCCATTTACCGCTTCAATCTCATCCGCAGCCACTTGGTTAAGCACAACACCTTGCCCGATATCATCGAATGCAATACCATCTTCTCCACCGATAAGCGACCATTCGTCGCCTCCCGTATAGGCAAACCATGACATCAATGGCTGACTCAAGCCTTCGGGACCGGTTACTGTTGCTGACGTATCTATTCCCGTCATGTATCCAGCAACGTTTTTGTGAGTGGATATCACATCCAAAAAGTCAACCGTCCAATTTGAATCAAGTGGCTTGTTAACCCCGCTTCGACGGTCTTTTGCATAGATTAGCAAATCTGTATTGTCCAAAGACAATTCTATTTCATCCTTAATGGTAGAATCGAGAGAATCACCGACGACTAGTGAAGATGTTATTATGGCTGAGGCGATTAACAATCCTGCCATCATCAGTGCTGTTTGGCGTTTGCGGCGAGTTACTTGTTGCAAAGCTAAGCGCCAGATAAGCAATCGACGTGGAGAGAGCAGAGGTTGCATCAGTATATGCGATAGTAAAGCGACAACCAGCGCAGAACCCCATGTCGCTGGAACGCTCAGTTGTAGCCATTGCAGTAGAATTAGCACTAACCAAGCATCGATTACTGGACCTATGACCAATAATAGAAAATACCAACTGCGACCCAAATCATGCCTCATGCCTATGGCTGACCAAGTGGTAAATGGAACCACTAGCAAACAGAGAATGAGCGCATCTAGAAGCATGTCAACCCTCTTCGGAAACCATCATACCATCGGACATGTGGAGAACTCGATGGCATCGTGCTGCAATCTCTTCATCGTGAGTCACGATAACTAGAGTTACTCCTTCATCACGATTTCTTGCAATCAACAAATCCATGATTTCATCACTGGTTCTCGAATCGAGATTGCCAGTTGGCTCATCGCACAGGATTACATCTGGAGAATGAACAAAAGCACGAGCAACCGCAACACGTTGTTGTTGGCCGCCAGATAATTCGGCTGGACGGTGGTCGTAACGATCTCCTAGACCGACAGAATCCAGAGCACTGCGAGCCATAGTACGTGCTTTGGTCGCATCGACCTTGCCAACAAGAAGTGGTAACTCAACATTTTCGAGTGCTGTCAAAACCGGAAGTAGGTTGAATTGCTGAAATATAAAACCCATATGAGTCGCACGTAAACCCGTGCGCTCATCATCGGAAATACCGTATAATTGCTTGCCGGAAACAGTGACAACTCCTGCACTAGGATCATCTATTCCACAAAGAACATTCAGCAATGTGGTCTTCCCGCAGCCCGATGGACCCATTATAGCCACCATTTCGCCGGATTTGATTGAGAGATTCACTCCACGTACTGCTTCAACCGGTTCATCACCAAGGTCATACAACTTCCACAGTCCAGTACAAGCCAATGCTCCACTCATGGTTCTGCCTAGCAAGAAAGGGGTTATGAAGTGGACTATTCAGGCCAAGTCGTGTTAGTCAAGGTGTTGGTATTCGGCCCACTCGCAGAGGAGTTAGGAGGACGTGAACACCAAATCACCCTCCCCTCCGGCAGTGCAATACGTTTTTTGGTTGAGGAAATGGGTTTAGACCACTGGCTGGGGCAAGGATTGGCATTGGCTGTCAATGGAAATCGAGTCGAAGAGGACTTTCCCCTTACTGAAAATGACGAGGTTGCTCTTCTTCCGCCTGTTTCAGGTGGTTAAAGACCGAGACATTGACAAAGTATGCACTTCTGGGCCAGTCTGATTACTATGAACTTCGGCTCTTTCGAGATTCTCGCCTTAATCATGATATTCTTCATTCTCTTTGGCGCTGACAGATTGCCAAAACTGGCTAAAGCGATGGGTGAATCGAAAGGTGAATTCCAAAAAGGACTCAACGAAGTTACTGAAATCGATACTGCAAAAACAGTTCAAGACCTAAGCGCTGGAGGAAGAACGCCGGAACAAGCGCTAATGGCTAGGGCAAAGGCCGTTGGACTCGACCCATCTGGAATGAGTGTAGAAGAACTGGAGAAGAAAGTAGCATTACTTGAAGGCGCAGATTCTGATGAAGGCAATATAGACTCTAGCGACGATTCCGAGGATTCGGCGATGAATGCACCAAAATCAAAGTGAGCTATTCACCGTGCCCGCTTTACCAGCATGGGCGAACCACAGATGTCACAATCACGCGCTTCTTTACTAGTTACAGGAACTTTTGCTTTGCAGCCAGTGCAACGTAATTCCCAACGCCATTGCTCTTTGGACACCTTATTGGATACCGCAGCAAAGTTCAAACCCTGATTTCGGCAAACATTCTGCAGGCTGTAATCATCTGTATGAAGGGTTTCTCCAGTAGCTATAGTCAAGGCTAGAACTTCGAGATCTACTTGTGAAAGTCGCACTAAATCACCCGTCTTTGATGCTGCTGCCTGGGCTAAGGCTACGGGCTCAGAACGCCAATCGATACCTGCTGCCTCAACAAGCATCACCCGTGGTGGACTCAGACGCTCTAACTCCTGAAGTTGAGAATAAGCAGCAATACAACCGCGCAAACGCTCGATTGGCCAATGCAATAACGCTGCAGTATCGACCACGGGCATGACCACGCCTTGCAGAACGTCCGTTTGATGGCTTCGGAATGGCAAGGATTGAAGCCAGATGCAATGGCGAGCGTGACTATGGGTTGGAAAGAGGGGGTGCTTTCTTGGTTCGATGTTTTCGGACCTGCAAGTCTTGCTGTCGTCTCTTTTACCGAGTCTATCATCCAACCAATTCCTCCAGACATAGTATTTTTACCGATGCTTTTTGCAGAGCGTGGAAATTATACCACAGTAATATGGCTATGGTTAGTGATTACAATCTCGAGTGTATTGGGAAGTATTGTAGGTTATTGGATTGGAAAGAAATGGGGTAGGTCATTAATCGAGAGATTCGGTGGCCAGAAGCATATACTGAAACTCGAGGCTCTATTTGCTAGATATGGCACTCTAGGGATATTTATTGCCGCATTCTCACCAATACCATACAAGGTCTTCGGTTGGTTTGCAGGAATGGGTGAGATGGATATGAAACCCTTCATTGGAGCCGGATTTGTTGGCCGTGGCCTTAGATTTGGTCTCGAAGCAGTGGTAATCGGGATTTATGGACAGATCGCACTCGACAAAATCATGTGGCTGCTCGACCATGAACTGCTAATTGCCATCTTCCTAATAGTCGGTTTTGCTGGCCTTTATTTGGCTTGGAGATGGTGGGATGGAATCACAATCGAAACTGAAACTTCATGAACACCTTGCCGTTGGCGAGCACATCGGCGCTCGTATGGTGTAGTCCGGTCCATCATCTCGCCCTTTCGAGGCGATCACCCGGGTTCAAATCCCGGTACGAGCACTTACACTCACCTGTAGAGCAGTATCGCGTTTAGAAACGCTCAGTTTTTGGGCAAAAGTGAGGCACCCTACTTTTGGATTAGATAACACTGCTAAAGCGGAACATATTATCTCAGATTCTACTTAATTGACCTTGCGATGTATCAATGCACAAAAAGCAACAAGAACGATTGTCCATGTAGTTGAAAACCAAGGAAGAATGGAGCTGTCATTGGGTTTGTCCATCTCAGGCTCCGGAGTTTCACTTGATTCAACAGAGTTGCTTTCTAGGTCACACTCCATATAAACCCAGTTCTGGCCTCCATCGCAATAAGAACCTAGGGAATTAAGCCAGCATGTTGATTGTGGATAAATTTGTAGATAAATGTACGCGTGTAAAGATGAATCATCATATCTCTGTTTATCCAAATCCATTGCAAAAGAAAATTCCATGTTGATTGTTTTTTCACTCGAACCTTCATGTTCGAGTTTCATCTCAATATTGGATCCACTGAAATCACCATTTTCGTTTACTAATCTACCATCGGCATTATCATAATACCCGGATACCTGTAAGACCGATTTCACATGTATTTCTTTAGCATTACCATGATATTTGGCTTCTGCATAGAGAATATTCCTATCATCATCTAAATCTTCATCGCACGATGAGAAAATATCACCTTCAGTAATTTCTAGCCCAGAGATTGACACCCAAGGCATAATATTAATTTCAACTATATCTTCTTGGGATTCACAACCAGTGCACTCTATTAGCCCTTGACCATAATGAGTAACTCTCGATGTAATTATAAAATCAATTTTCTCAGGAGACGTATAAGGGCTAGCAGAAAGGTCGAAACTGAGGTCTATTTGATCTTGGGAGCTAATTGTGATAGAATCTCCATTCGATATATCTGGGTCAGGAATTGCTTCATGGGCCCATTCCCACGTTATCTCTACAGTCACATCGATAGTATTGTCATTATAAAAACTACAATAAAAATCATCATTCATACTCCAAGTATCTTTTCTCACTACCAAATCACCATTACCATCGGCAAGATAGTCGCAATTAACACTAATCTCCGGTGCATATGGATTATCTTGCGCTGATGCAGTGAAGACACTTTGCGGCATTATCAGCAATAAGAACACATAAGCAATCATGATTCTTCGATTAACCAAAAAGACACGCACAACACTGGGTGTAGCACATGGTTTGTAAAGTTAATACCGATTTCAACCTTTTACGTCTTATTTCAGACGATTTCTGCATCTGGCTCCTCGGATTCGGAGGCCATTTTTTGATTGATGAAGGTGCGCATGTATTCAGGTAGTTCGCCATTGACGAAGATCACATCTTCAACCGGTTCGAGTTTCATTAATGAATAATAAATCTGCATAGCAGTCATTGGAGTACTAGAGCAACCCACACAACCACCATCTAGTGAAAGCATGACTATTCCGCCTTTTGTATCGATTACAGTGACAACTCCATCGTGAGCAGCTAGCGTCTCTTGCACAGGACCAATCTCAGCGAGAACTTCTTCCGCACTAATCGCCATCGATTA
>ERZ1046148.95-NODE-95-length-50707-cov-11.742676_pt1 | contig 50707 bp, 55 predicted proteins | sample MGYA00383090_ERZ1046148 | MGnify/ENA primary metagenome ERZ1046148 (study PRJEB29581, sample SAMEA5548360) | metagenome | biome: marine; feature: coastal; material: water | depth 25 m | study: Short-term variability in the microbial, nano- and picoplankton dynamics... | reverse complement strand
GGCGGCATGAGGGGCTTACCCTTGGCATTCAAGCCAATGTTGAATGTCTCCTTGTGGATTGCCTTATTCTTCACTGATCGGCTGTAGATGACCTTAGTCATATCAGCACCGCTATTAAGATTGATCGGGGTATCACCCATCACATCTATTACAATCTCATTCAGATCGTGTTCTAGCTGCGCCTTCTCTGCCTTAAACTCCTGCTCTACATTGTTTAGTTCATCTAGGTCTATCTTTATACCATTACGTTCTATCTCAGATAAGAACAGAAGCATTTCATTCATCAGTTTGAATGTAGGTGCTAACCCTAAGTTCTGCCCTAGCTCTTCTAACTGTGCTAGGTAGACTTCTGCACATGAGAGTACGTCAGCATCAGCGTACTCCACGACTGTATCTAGTGGCATTGCCTCAAAGCCTGTACCCTGCCTGAATAAGTCGCCTACCAGATCACTCTTCTTACGTGTCACATCCCTACGGATAGCAGTCTTAGCTAAGGATAGCTCCACATGCTGACCACGGGCAAATATGTACTCACCGATCATGGTGCAGTAGACTTGCTTTGGTAAGTTAAAGCCAGCTTCTAGCAGGTATAGCACATCAAACTTGGCATTATGCGCTACAATCGTATCACAAGCAGCTAGGTCAGCTATAAGTTTCTTAGGGCTATCCGGGACTAACACTTCATTGTGGTTAAATATAGCCCTCTGCGCTGGGCCTATGCTGCCGTCTTCTACTATACGCCAGTGGGCTGATACAATTCTGTTCTTTGGATTAAAGGGGCTATTATCTTTTACTTCGTTAAACTGGACAGTGGTTTCTAAATCCAAAACTATCGTTTTCATCCCCCATCCCTCCCTGCGTTTAAATCCACCAACTTAAACGTACCTGACTCAATCTTCTTCTTAATTGCATAGGGACGCTCACCGAGGAATGCAGCTACCTGCTTTGCGGTCTCCTTCTCCTTGTCCCATGTAGGATCAAGGATAGGCTCACCTGTCAGGGTCTCACTGCATACGATCCTACCGAAGCACTCTAAGCTCACCTTACCTTCTTCAAACAAGTAGTAGTGGTCATCCAGTGGCTTATTGGTGTTTATGCTAAATACATTTCTCCGCATTGTCTCCGTCCTCCAAGTCAGCAGGGTTAAATGTGGGTTCAATCTTATCATCATCATCTTCTTTTTTCTTGATAGGAAATGGCTCGTCTACATTCCAATCAATTACAGAAGTGCTAGGGGACACACCCAACTTCACTCTATCTTTAAATTTACGCAACATAACGGCTCACCTTTGGTTCGATGTTACAAATCACAGTGCCATGCCAGCCAGACAGCTTATTCTTACTAACTGTCAGATAACGTGCTGTGTCGATCTCACTGTCTTCCACATCACCAGCTTCATGCTTACCTATACCTATAATCAGATCACACTCGGCAGACTTACCAATCTTACTACCTTCCATATCGAAAGGTGATAGGCGGGTACGGCCCTTAGCGTCTGCACTTGCTTGTGAGACTACAATGACTGCACACTGATGGCGCTTGGCTAATTCACGGAAGCGTCTGTATAGCTCCCTTAGGCGCTCATGGGAGGCATTGAAGTTGCCCTTGACATGAACCTTATCGCCTTGGTCTATGATGACCACATCAGGCTTAACGTGCGCTATATACGCATCCATCATAGACAAGTCCCACTCTTGGGTGTCCATCATGCTGATGCGTTCATCTATGGCAGCAAACTTATCTAAAGCTCTGCGAGGATTAACGGCTACTTCTTCCCTTGTCATACCTGACCAAGAAGTCATGGCTCGTAGCATTGTACGTCGAGTTTCTTCCTCATTACCTAAGTAGAGAACCTTACCCCCTTGGTCACAGAAACCTTCCGGGCCAGCGGCTAGGGATACGACAAAGGCTGACTTACCTGTCTCAGGGGTAGCAAAGACAACCCCAAACTCACCTGCACCAATGCCGTAGACATGGCGGCTAAGTGTATTAATGTTGAACTTCCAGCGGTTCTCGTCAGAAGTCAGGGCCAGTAGTTCATGAATGTCTTTTGTAGTCTCTTCACCAAACTCCGTTGGCGTGAAGCCATCCTTGATACGTTCCATCAGGGTAGTAAGACGCTCCATTGCAGTCTCATTGCCTTCACTTATTTCGATACCCATGTTGGCTATCTTCTTACCCATGTCCATGCGCCACATAGACTTAACTAAGTCATTGAGAATGTCAGGGTTCATGTCTGATACGTTCTGAATCTCGTTGATAATCTCAACTACACAGTCAGTCTCTGCTCTAGTGGCGATAGGGTTATTATCTTTCCATAGACCAAAGACCTCTTGCAGGGTCATATCAATGGCGTACTTCTCTTGAGCAGCCACAATCACATCATAGAGGTCTCTATATTCATCCTCAAAGAGAGAGCCTTTCAATGATGGCTTCATCTTCAGATAGATTTCGTTGGTACAAATTGCCTTAAGTATTTCGTTGAACATGACTATTACTACTCCAATTAATTAACTAATTACAATAGTAATAATACACTAGTAAGAACAATAAAAAAACCCCCAAGCCTAGAACTTAGGGGTCTATGTGTAGAACTAAAAGTTATATAAGTATTACATCACTCTAACTTTCATATTCTTTATGTCTGATGGGCCTCTGTCTCTTCGCTCTCTCATGTCAGTCTGATGCCCTACGACTGACTTGTTGCCCTTGCACAGGGCTGCTATGGCTTCTTCCAACTTCTTCTGTTGCTCTGCGGCTTCAATGTATGTACCTACACTGAAGTCATAGTCTATGACTACAATACCTCTTGCTTTCATCATACAGTTCCTCCATCTGCTGTGTGTCTAGGTTCTTCAGGTCTTCTTCTAGTAGCACCACTGTTACACTTTTAACATGCCCAGTTAGCTTACTTAATAACTTTATAGCTTTGCTACTGGCATCTTTGTCAAGACTTATTATAACCTTGGGGTAGTGCTTTAACTGTTGTTTTTGCTTAGGACTTACATTTGTACCTAGCAATGCTGCCCCTACGTAACCTTCTAAGTTACTGATAGCACAAGCAGAAGCTGCATCTTCTACGACCACAGCTATATCACCAGTACCACAAGTAAATAAACCTGTAGTGTCCCCATAGGATTTCCATTTAGGTAGCTTACCTGACAGGGATCGCCCTACTGCACCCGAATCGTTGTTCATAAAAAAGAGTACACGATCTTCTGCTGGTGTGTACTTAATGTGTACACGATTATCTTCATACGCATCTAAGCTGTGTACACTCTTTAAGTAGTCTATTGCTCTAGGGTGATGGTCAGGGCTACTTACAATTGCAGGCAGCGGCAGGGTATTATCAGGGGCTATAATAGACTTATCCATTAGCTTGTTCTGTATACTTGTAGTTGATCTAGCTACACCATGAACACCCCTTACTGAACAGGATGCTCTATAGCAGTTCCATAGTAATGATCCATCACGATTGGTAATTGATAACTTACCTTTACCACCACAGAAAGGGCAGTCGCATGACTTACTTGTATTCTCTCTTACTTTTATATCTTTGATTAGAGAGTATTGTTCGAAATAGGTAAACATAATAATAAAACCTCTAGGGTAATAGTAGTTATGGATATAGCCCCGGAGGGGGCTACCCAAGTATACACTTATTTATTACACTTGGCAACTCTAATTTAATCTTTTTACTAGTGTAATAGTTATGGGGATAAGACCACACTATACCACTTAACCCATTGATATTGTTACACTTCACCATAACGCTTTGGTTGGGGGTTCGAGTCCCTCCGGGCCTACCAAATCTAACTAATGCATTGAAATGTAACAATATATTTTTCATGATGAGTATCCGTGTGGTGTGGTGTGGGCTAAAAATGAATTATATGAGTTCACACGCACTACTTAATGGCGAATCGTTTGTTAACTGCACTACTTGCCTGTGCTTGAGTCGTCCTCACATAAATGGATAGAACATCCATCGACTTGTGCCCTGTCACTGATCGCATTTCTGCATTGGTGGCCCCTGCTTCAGCCATTTCAGTAGCCCCAGTTCGACGCAAATCCCTCATCTGGAGGTGACTAGGTACGCCTGCTGCTTCCATGATCTGCTTACGGTAGATATTGTACAAGCGCCTGTCGTAAGGTTTAAGGGTACGTTCATTTAAGACAACACAACCTACAGGGGTATCCTTGTATGCCTCTTGTAGGCGATTCTGGAGCCTCTCAGAGCATGGTATGGCCATGGGAGTGCCAGTTTTCTCCTGTACAAAGCTAATTAGACCACCTTTGAATGCTTCCTCCCAAGTTATCTGTCTCATATCACCGGGACGTTGGCACAGATCATAGCACAATAATGCTAGTGTACCCATTGAGGCCATACCCATTTCATCTGCTGTATTAATGAATGCTTCTACCTGCTCAGGTGTCCAGAGAACCTGCCTAGGGGGTAGACCCTTTATGTCCATCTTAGCGAATGGGTTATACTTCACTTTTCCATGTCGGGAGCCTATGTTCCACATTCTACGCAGGACTTTAATACTTCCATCTGCTCTATGAGGGCTGACTTCTAGCTCAATTTGCTGGAATAACTTGTCTGCTGTAGTTGCGTCTATCTGTCGGCTAAAGGTGCGTCCAAATGTAGAATTACTACCCTTAATAGTAATCCTAGCTACTGTATTAAAGCAGAGGTCGTAGTTAGCTCGACTGTTAGGTTTTAGCTTCTTATAGGCTTTAGTAGACTTATAGAAGATATAGAGACCATCAACAGTGTCTTCATTGATGTGGATGTTATCCTCTCTGCCTCTGCGGAGCCATAGGTCATAGTCTTCGGCCAGCTCATACGCTCTAGCTGTAGCTGCATGTTTATCGTCATGATAGTTCTCAAAGCCTACCCCTAAAGCGTTCTTAACTGCTTGTGATGGGTTAATGAGATACACTTTCTTACCATTCTTTCTTGTGCGCTCTTCTAAATATTTGACTTTCATAGGTATTCCTACTTTCATTTAGTTATGGGAATAGTAATACACTAACAGATACACTTTTATTCTGTCAACTATTTATTTTTACTTGCACGTCAAGATCAAACTGTGGTAGTATTGTAGCACATCTTGGGATGACCTGAGATGCCTCTAAGCTAGTGTAACTGTGTGCCTCCCCCTATTAATTTAGTGGGAGGTTTTTTTCGGTTGCAGGCATTTAAAATATAGATTTATTAGTGGGTTTAAATGAATCGTTTAAATATTTGAGGTGGTTTTAAATGTGCAAAGCTAATTGCTTAAAAAAAGTATGCTCTTTATCTTGTGCCAGAGAAATGGGCGAGGCACTTCTACATGCTGCTGACATTGCGGAAAAGACAGGTGAGGAAGCTTGTATAATAAAGGTCGGCACTGGGGCTACCTGTCTTATAGCTATCGGCAAGGGGTCAGAGCGTAGCAGTAACTGTGTAGCTATTGTTGGGGTAGATGGCGTTGAGTTCCCGGAGTGCGATTGAGCTAAATAAAACTACTTGCACGTCAAGATTAAACTACACTCCTTAAAGGGTCAGGTTCCTAGGGAACTTGCCTCCTACCTTAATTCCATTCTTAAAAACTACTTGCACGTCAAGATAAGACTACACTCTTTACCAGTGGGTACTAGTTACACTTAGCTATGCTTAACCTCCCTCTGTGGTGGTGGATGTGACTGCCGAGTCATAAAATGACCAATTCCCGGCTGGCAGTCACAAAATGACGTGAACAATCTCTAAACTTTTATTGACTAGTGTATTAGTTAGTGCTTTAATAATGGCTCATTTAATACATTAGTTAGGTAATAAGATGAATAGAACAAAAAAATCAGCGGGGTATATAATGTGGCAGGGGCCATCCGCACTGGATGGGCACCCTATTGCCGTTATTGCCACCATGCAAACCTCCAACATTAAAACCGGTAATATGATACAGGTATGGATAATCAGAAGTGATGTCAGCCCTATAGAAGCCAGTAAAACGGGGGCTGATTATAGCATTTGTGGTTCGTGCCAGCACAGACATTATAATGATGGTGCATGTTATGTTAACTTGGGGCAAGCTCCCCTTGCTATATATAGGTCTTTTAAAAAGGGTAATTACCCCCGTTTCGAGCAAGCATTACATGGGCATTTTTTCAGCAAACGCCAAATCCGCTTAGGCGCATATGGTGACCCTGCTGCTGCCCCGTTTTGGGTAATGTCAGAAATGGTACAGAGGGGGGCAGGGCATACGGCATACACCCACCAAGCCCGTCACCTCAATTTTGATAATCGGTTTTTAGAAATTGCTATGGTATCAGCGGATACCCCCAAACAAGCCCTTAAATACCACGAATTAGGCGCTAAAACTTTTCGAATTGCGCTAGAAGATGATGGGGTTTTAGCCGACGAGGTGCAATGTCTATCAGAGTGGGCTGGGCTTGATTGTGCAGACTGCCTACTTTGTGACGCTAAAAATCAGAACGTCGTGGTTCAAGTACACGGCAGTAGAAAGGCTAATTTTAAAAGCAAATTAATTGAATTAAAAGAGGTGGCTTAGAATGAAAAATAGAAATGTATTATCCTTGTATGATTATACTGGCGTAGCCGTTACACCTTGGGCCGAAGCTGGCTACAAATGTTACTGTTATGACATTCAGCATGACCCCGATTGTGTAAAGACTGAAATCTTTGCTAGTGGAGGAAGCATTCATTATGTGCATGCCGATTTGCATGAGTGGGAAACCATCTGCGCTTTGTTCAATGCGTTTGATGATGGTCACTTAGTCTTTGCACAAGCATTCCCTGTTTGCACTGATATGGCGGTAAGTGGGGCAGCACACTTTGAAAGTAAACGTGCAGTTAATCCAAATTTTCAGACTGAAGCCGTGACGTTTGCAAAGTGGTGTGGTGAAATCTTTGAAGAATTGAATGTACCTTATTACATTGAAAACCCAATTTCTGTACTGGCTACCCAATGGCGCAAACCTAATTACAGGTTTCACCCTTACGAATTTGGCGGCTACATTCCAGAACACGAAGCGGAACACCCGCTGTATCCGGATCACATAGCCCCTAAGGACGCATACACAAAGCGCACTTGTCTTTGGACGGGGGGCGATTTCAAAATGCCAGAAACATTGCCGGTGGATTGCGAAAGCTTTGGTTCTAGTCGCCAGCATAGAAAACTAGGCGGCAAATCTGCAAAGACTAAAAACATACGATCTGCTACGCCCCGTGGTTTTGCCAAAGCTGTTTTCTTAGCTAATGGAGAATACCTATGATTACTTATAAAATTATGGAAAAGGCTGACAAGCCAAACTGTTTTAAAACCTTATTTCACGGTATCAATGGCACTCGAACAGTACCTATTGGTAAATGGCTTGACGCTACCATAAAGCCGGTAAAAGATGGTTCGGGTGGTACAGTGTACAATAGCGGTATTCATGTACTGGATACTTATGATGATGCTGTAAGCTACCTAAAGAATTTCAGCGATATAACCAACAAAGAAATTGTTGTATGTGAAGCTAGGGGTATTCGTTTGAAACGTCATAGCAAGCATAAAGTATTGCTTTGTGATAAGATCAAAATCCTATGCTCAGTTATAAAGTACGGAGGTTAAAATGATGTACTTTTATACAGCAATAGGTTTTGTGGTGTTTTGGGCTTTTATAATAAATTTAATTGTATAATTAGAGGTTAAAAAATGAAATTCGGAAAATACCCCACTCGCAATAGTCGGAAAAGCTATACCATTAATAACGCAAAAGCGAAAAAGCAGCAGCAGTCTATTATTAGTGAATATGACTTGATCTATGCGCTAATGGATTTATGGTCTATCCCAAGGGATGACGTGCAAGCACTACTATATGCGCTAGAAGATGGCGAATATTTAGCAAAAACTAACCTAAACAAAGAACAGGTTGAACAACTACATATAGCAGCAAGTAGGATAGCAAATAGCTGTCTTTGTTCTTAAAAACTATTGGCCCCGCATAAAGTCTGTTTATGACTATTTGATATTAGATAGTCACAAAATGGGTTTTATGTGGGGCTTAGTCGTGCCTGTTATTTATGGGGATATAGGTATAAAATTGAACCAAGGCAAAGGCACAAAGGGGTGCCATAGCTAAATGAGAATCAACCTCAACAAGGTATATTAAAATGACTATTAAGCAGAAACTTTCAACCAAGACAAAAACCACAATTAATAATGCAATGGATCAATTATTATTATGCAAGGGTACTGCCAAGGAATACCAAGCAACCGATAAAAGAGATAATTATCACTTTTGGATGCGGGAATTCTACAGCATTATTTTAAATTTAAATCAAGACTATGATCTACTTGTTTGGGTGGATTCAATCGAAGAGGCCCAACAAAGTTATAGCCATCATGCCAAAATGTTAAAGTATTTACGTGCTAATAAAGTAGCAGCTTAACCCCCCCATAATAAAGAGGTATAGAAAAATGGAAACAAATCAATATAACGGAATTTTTTATCAATTAGACCTTATGCTTTCGGCTTTAGGCACTAAGTGTACAGAAGAGCAAGCTGATATTATTATGGATTTTGTCAAAGGAAATTTACCAATGGACTATTGGGGGGGGGTGGCAGAGCAACTCGATTACATTTGCCCAAATGCGGATTATTATTATCAAATTGCAGTGAACTTATCCGAAAGAGGTTTTCACTAGTCACCACCACCATTATTAATAAAGAGGTATTTAAAAATGAAAACATACAACAACCATAGAATAGATGGGAAAGGGTATAAGGGTAACCTAGACCGTGCTATTATTTTTGTTCTAGCAGAAATAAAAAAAGAAAATGATCTAAGGGTAGACCGCCCTATCTCTACAGATGATTCTAATGAATTTATTGATGGGATTATGAAAAGAGCCAATGACAAATATGACGTTGATTTTATAGACATGGAATGCCGACTTGCCGAGATAGTAGGGCAAAATGCATTAGACAAAATAAGGGACGCAGAGCAAGGTATCTATAATTAACCATCACCACCCCCACAAAAGACCGGCTTAATAGCTGGTTTTTTTATGCCTAATGCTTTCTATTTTGGCTTGTAAGAGGTGTTAGCCTTACCCTTTATATTAGTACAGGGTAGAACTAACGCCAGCCGGGAAGGATTTTAGAAGCTATAGTGTGATCAAGTATAGGCTTATATTATGCATCGGAGGCCCCCCCGCTTTGCTCTATATATTCCATCACTTAATAAAATCACGCCACAAAATAACCAGCCCTAACTAAATAGTTATGGGGCACTAGCCTGCACCCCTTACCATTACTGGCTGCGTGAATTGTTGGCGTGATTTGCTGGCATATTCTTTTATAGCAGTGCTATATATCTTGTAGTAATAATCAATATTATCAATAACTTACCTGACGTGACCGAGCAGTCACAAAATGACCGAGGGGTCACAGGGGCCACGGGGGGTACTAGCGTTAGCGTATACAAACCATACCCTAATTTGGTATTTTTCAGCCCGTAAAAGGGTGCCCTCTAAGACCCCCTATGTCAAACCCACTACTATATGATTCCTATAATTCCGTAAAGGGAGGCATAACGTCAACGTGGCTGCTTATTTATTAATACCCCCTATACTAAACTTGCATTATTCTCTTAATTAGTGTATTATGGAGGTATATCTATATATTATATTGGTATATGTATTAATACATTTGGTTATTACTATGAAGCATGATGATTTAGAGAGTAAGAACACCTCCCTAGAAGTACCTATTCAGGTAGAATGGGACTTGGAAGTAGACCCAGACGGTAAGTTTGAGGTAGTATCTTACATTTACTTACAGGATGGTGATGAAGGTACCGAAGTAAGAGGGGATTTTGATGCTATAGTAGAGGATTTGATAGTCTACTATGCAGAATCTATGTCTTCTTCGGATGGATATGGTCAATTGTACTGTATAGCGCATGAATTACACAGGCATGGGGAGAGATTACGTACTGTAGCAGCACAGATTGAAGATGCTTATGCAGGATTCCTTGATGGTGACGAAGATGACCTCATCTGATGCTACAAGATATTGTAATACATGCAAAGAAACTAAGAGTTTAGACAGTTTCGATACCTATGGCCCTAAGAAGCAGTACCATAAGGGTTCCTGTAGGAAGTGTGAGACTACCCACAACACTATAAGACGCATATTAGAACGACAAAACCCCCGACCAGTAGATTTATCCTGTGAAATCTGTGGTAAGACAGAGAAGGATGTACTGGAACGAGGGCGTAGTCTGAATCAAGCCTTTGTATTAGATCATTGCCATGAGACAGGTAAGTTTAGAGCTTGGATATGTAGTGGTTGCAATAAGTCACTAGGTTATATGCAGGATAACCCTACTTTGGTACTTAAAGCGGCACAGTATCTATTAGAACATAAGTGACATTACTGTATATGTACCCCTGCGGGGCACATAATTGATTTTACCATGAAAGTTTTGATCTGTCAAGTTTTTGCACCAACTATTTACCTATTATTTCCTAAGTAGTTGATATTATGTTGACACAGCTAGTGTCCTAATGTTATAATTATATGAGAAACACTAATTCACCAACTAAATACATCAATCTCTATTACATTCGTGCAGCTATTGAAGCTAACACGGGTAAGACCCTCTCATTCCAAGAAATACGTGATTTATTGGTTGAGGAAGGCCTAGTTACCGAAAGGCAGCTAAAGCGTTTCTCTCAAGACTTCCGAGGGTATGATGAATTTTATGAGGATGCCCCAGCAACGAGGGAAGTTCCTGCCGATGAAATTGAAGAGCTAGATGGATTATTAGGACACCATTGATATGACCACCCCTAAGAAAGAAAAAGTATACACACAGAAGCAGAAAGACTTCCTAATGCACCTATTTGGGGATGCACAAGGTAATCTGCGTATAGCTATGAGAATGGCAGGTTATTCTGACACAGCTAACGTATCTGACCTTCTGAAGTCCCTACAGGATGAGATTGTAGAGGGTGCAGGCAGTATGTTAGCAGCTAACAGCCCTAAAGCTGCCTTTGGTTTAATAGGGGTACTGGATGATCCTAGTACCGTAGGTGCCAAGAATGCCGTAGCAGCCGCTAAGGAAGTTCTTGATAGAGCAGGTTTGGTTAAAAAGGAGAAGGTTGAAGTATCTTCTGACCAAGGTGGCCTGTTTATTCTTCCACCTAAGAAAGTAGATGACTAAATACGTACCACCTAAAACTTGGGTAAATAAGACTAGGACAAATAAATCCGCAGCAGTACCCTACGCCTACAAACCAAAAGAATTTGAATCCTTAGAGTTAATCCCTGATTTGGATATGGTGCCATTTGTCGAAGAGGCTATGGACTATATTGATAAGGGTAGTTCCTTTCGTGAGGTATCTAATTGGTTAAGCAATGCCGCAGGTAAGAAGGTATCCCATCAAGGCATATCTAACATTTGGAGAAGGCACAGGGGCACCAAGGACAACAAGCGCCTTAAACAGCTTAATAAGGCTAAGAGAAAGAAAGCTCCGAAAACGACAGCGGAGAAGTTTGAAGCCAGAGAAAAACGAAAGATAGCGGATAGCAAGCGTAAGATTACCTTATCGCAGAAGAAGCTAAAGAAGCATCATGAGAACTTAGGGGACGAGCAACAAGAAGCCCCTATAAACGTCCATAGCTTCTCAGATTCTTTAGATCACACCGCAGCAGCCCAGCAAAAACGAGAGGTAGTATTCGCCCCTAACCCCGGCCCTCAGACTGAGTTCTTAGCGGCTAGTGAGAGAGAGATACTATATGGGGGTGCAGCAGGTGGTGGTAAGAGTTACGGCCTACTAGCTGATCCTTTACGTTACTTTGGGCACAAGCAGTTCAATGGTTTGATATTACGTAGAACTAATGATGAACTGCGTGAATTGATTTGGAAGTCTCAGGAAATGTACCCTAAAGCATTTCCGGGGGCTAAGTGGGCTGAGAAGAAGTCCCAATGGACATTCCCGTCAGGTGCGAAGCTATGGCTTACCTACCTAGAGAGGGAACAAGATGTATTACGTTACCAAGGTCAAGCATTTAGTTACATAGGGTTTGACGAGCTATCACAGCACTCTACGCCCTTTGCATGGAACTACATGCGTTCTCGTTTAAGAACGACAGCACCTGACCTGCCTATCTTTATGAGGGCGACAACAAACCCCGGTGGCCCCGGTCATGGTTGGGTGAAGCAGATGTTTATAGACCCTGCGCCACCTAATAAGGCATTCACAGCCACAGACCTAGAGAGTGGTAAGCCTATGGTTTACCCTGAAGGTCATGAGAGAGAAGGTGAGCCACTATTCCAGCGTAGGTTTATCCCTGCTTCCTTGTACGATAATCCGTACTTAACGAAGGGTGGTGAATACGAAGCTAACCTAATGTCATTGCCTGAGAACCAAAGGCGACAGTTGTTAGATGGTGATTGGGCTGTAGCAGATGGTGCTGCATTCCCTGAGTTCCGTATTAAAGATCACGTAGTAGAGCCATTCGACATACCTACAGATTGGCGTAGATTTAGATCGTGTGACTACGGTTACTCATCTTACAGTGCAGTACACTGGTATGCGATAGACCCTGCCTTTGAGACATTGGTTGTCTATAGGGAGTTATATCTTTCTAAGCATACAGGTAGAGCTTTAGCCCATGCAGTCATGGAAGCTGAAGGCCCAGAGAGAATGGCATATGGTATGCTGGATAGTTCTTGCTGGCATAACAGAGGGCAGATTGGCCCCTCTATAGCTGAAGAAATGATAGGACAAGGTTGCTCATGGCGACCATCAGATCGTAGTGCTGGTGCTAGGGTAGCAGGACGTAACCGCCTTCACGAATTACTTAAAGTGGATGAGGATACAGGACTTCCCGGTATTCAGTTTTTTAATACTTGCAGACAGATAATAGCTGACCTGCCCGTAATACCCAGTGACCCTAAAGGTACTGACGATATTGACCCTAGATACGCCAGTGACCACGCATATGACTCTATTCGCTATGGGATCATGTCACGCCCTAAAGCGGCAACATTCTTTGACCTAGGTGGGGGTGCTGCTTCTGGCTACCGTCCCGCTGATAATAAATTTGGATATTAAAAATTATGGCAATTATAGACAGACCCACAGATGACTTGTCCTTTGAAGGTGCAGTGACCAACGATGAAGTTGTGTCCTTAGCTGAAGATGGGGATGTTGAGCAGGAGAATATTGAATTATCTTCTGTTGTCGATTGGGTAGAAAGTAACTTCCGCAAAGCAAAGGATGCCCGTCAGGCTGACGAAGAGCGTTGGTTGATGGCCTACCGCAACTACAGGGGTATATACGGCCCTGAAGTACAATTCACAGATCAAGAGAAGTCTCAGGCTTTTGTTAAGATCACTAAGACTAAGGTACTTGCAGCCTACGCTCAGATTACTGATGTTCTATTTGCAGGTAATAAATTCCCTATTGGTGTAGATCGTACACTAGTTCCTACGGACGCACCTGATGCCATCAGCGCAGAGCTACAAGAGGGTATCCCTGACGAGTTGGCCAGTGAGATAGGCATGAAGTCTACCTCTAAGAAAGGTGGTGGGGTACGTAAGGATATTCTAGATGCGATAGAGGCTGACCTGTCCCCTGTAGGAGATAAGTTAGAAGAAGGTACAGGAGCTACACCTACCTCTATCACCTTTGACCCAGCCCAAGAGGCTGCAAAGGACATGGAGAAGAAGATTCATGACCAGCTAGAAGAGAGTAGTGGTGATAAGCACCTACGCTCTATGGTATTTGAAATGGCTCTATTTGGCTCTGGTGTAATGAAAGGGCCATTCGCATTCGATAAGGAATACCCTAAGTGGGATGAAGAAGGTAATTACATCCCCGTGTCGGAGACTATTCCTAAAGTGGAGGCTGTGTCCGTATGGAACTGTTATGGTGATCCTGACGCACGTACACCTGATGAATTAGAGTTCTTTATTGAACGTCATAAAATGTCTCGCTCTGAGCTACGTAAGCTGAAGAGCCGCCCACTATTCCGTGAAGAGTCCATTGAGCTAGCTATTGACTACGGCTCTAACTACGTGCCCGAATACTGGGAAGACGTACTGGAAGACAATGAGAACCGTTCTGATACCAATCGTTACGAAGTATTAGAATACTGGGGTATTATCGACGCTGAGATAGCCGAAGATGCTGGCTTAGAAATCCCTAAAGAATTAGAAGACAAAGACCAGATTCAAGTCAACGTATGGATATGTAATGATCAAATCCTACGCTTGGTTATGAACCCATTCACACCCACCCGCATTCCTTATCTAGTATCCCCCTATGAGCTTAATCCTTACTCCATTCATGGTGTGGGTGTAGCTGAGAATATGGATGATACCCAATTGTTAATGAATGGCTTCATGCGTATGGCAGTAGATAATGGTGCCTTGTCAGGAAACCTAATCATTGAGATTGATGAGACTAACTTAGTCCCCGGACAAGACATGAGTATCTATCCCGGCAAGGTATTCCGCAGACAAGCGGGTGCCCCCGGACAAGCCGTATTCGGTACCAAGTTCCCTAACGTGACCAATGAGTGCCTACAGATGTTCGATAAGGCCCGTCAGTTAGCTGATGAAGCTACAGGTATGCCCTCGTACTCCCACGGCCAAACTGGTGTCACAGGCGTAGGTCGTACTGCGAGTGGCATGTCTATGTTAATGGGTGCCGCACAGCAAGGTATTAAGTCTGTAGTACGTAACATCGACGATTATGTTTTGCGCCCATTAGGCAAGGCTTCATTTGCCTTCAACATGCAGTTTAACTTTGATGCTAAATATGTAGGTGATCTAGAGGTTGTGGCCAGAGGTACTGAATCCCTAATGCGGAATGAAGTACGCTCCCAGCGCCTATTACAGTTTATGCAGATGACTGCTAACCCTTCAATGGCACCATTCGTTAAGTATGATTATATCCTACGTGAGCTAGCAGCTTCTATGGACTTGGATGAAGACCGTATGCTGAATGACCCTCGTCAGGCGGCTATACAGGCTAAGATGATGGCTGAGATTCAGTCTCTCATGCCTCCCGCCCCAGAAGGTGCCGCACCCCCCGCCCAAGGCCAACCCCCTGTAGAGGGTGCAGGTGTACCGCCTGTAGAAGACCCTACGGGTAGTGGTAATGGCAACATTGGCCCCGGTATGGCCCCTGAGCCTACCGCAGATGGTTTCTCCGGTGGTGGCGGTACGCTTCCTCAGTAGATTTGTGGTATAATTATACTTACTTGGAGTTTTTATGGATAAGAAACAGGCTAAAAGCCTATCTCCATTGATTAACAACAAAGAGGCAATGGATGCCCTTGTTGCCTACGCAGACATACGCATGAACACATGCAGAGCCTATCTTGAGACTGCCCCTAACTGGGAGGTAGTAAAAGAGTTACAAGGCTCCATCAAAGAGTTGCGTAGATTTATGACACTCAGGGACGAGGTGTTAAAGAAAGCCGAATAGGTGGGAGAGAAGTATGAGTGGTGGCCCTATGGATACCCAATTTGTACCGCCATCCATTTTGAATAGAGCAGCAGGTTCTTATTATTTTGCTGACAAATTCACACTGGAAACTACAGCTCCGATTGTGGAATGGATTTTAAGCCACAATACGGCACCCCAGAGTAGCAGGCTACCACACCTAACTCTGATTATTAACAGCCCCGGAGGCAATCTACATAGCTGCTTTGCTTTGGTAGATGTTATGCGAGGAAGTGCTATCCCTGTCCATACTGTAGGACTAGGAATGGTAGCTTCATGTGGTGTTGTTACCTTTATGGCGGGAGAGAAGGGGCACAGAACCCTCACCCCCAATACCTCTATTTTATCCCATCAATACTCATGGGGATCAGGGGGCAAGGAGCATGAACTTCTGGCGAGAGTAAGGGAGTTTGAGTTGTCTACTGAACGCATGATGGCTCACTATAGGAAGTGTACGGGTCTACCCAATAAGAAGATACGAGAGATTCTTCTGCCTGCGGAAGACGTATGGTTGTCTGCCAAAGATGCTGTGAAGCACGGGATAGCTGACAATATCAAAACCCTCAAATAGGAGTATGTTATGAAGAAGAGTATGCGTTATTTAATTATAGCGGCAGTAGTTGCCTTAATTGCTTATAATGTAATGTTTGGCGACCCTTCAGTCGCAGTGTAGTATGATTGCCTTACGGAAGGCAGTACGAGAAGCAAGGATGCTTCTTTTTCTCGTTGTTGCAATAGCAGGAGTAGTCTTCGTGCCTAAGTGGGTAGATGACTTTATCTCTGAATCAGAAGGTACTAACCACGCTGATAAAATTACATGGGAAGTGAAAGCTCAAGACCTCGACGGGTTAGAATTTAAGAAGTTAAAGAACCAGCTATATTCACTCACAGGTACAGTCCGAGCAGGTGACTGTGAGAAAATAGCAAAGAAGTTCCCTAAGCGTTTTGTCGTTATACTGGAATCTCCGGGCGGCAATCTTGCAGAAGGCATTTGCCTAGCCTCCCATCTGAAAATTAGGGATGTAATAACTGTAGTCAGGGATACCCCCGTATTAAACTTAGAAGGGGAGGAAATTTATACCCCCGGCTTAGTAGGTGAAGATAAGACGAGAGTAGTATGTGCGTCAGCCTGTAGTTTATTATTTTTAGGCGGGGATGAGCGTCACCTGAAGGGCAACGTGTGGTTCGGCATACATGGCCCAAGTACACCTGAACAGAATTTGGGTAACATAGGTAAGAGTGCCTTAGAGCAGTCATCATACCAAACAGCAGGAAGACTTTTACAGACACTAAAGCGATTAGGCGTAAGGAACGAGAGCATAAGGTTATCATTTATTATGATCCCTAGCTCTTCGATGTACTGGCTCAGTCCTAGGGATTTCAATGTTGAACCTGATCTAAGGGATTTGGCCACTCACTATGAGGATTTCTGGGATTTTAGCGCAGAAAACCTAAGAGCAGGTCTGTAATATGATAAAGTCATTTTTCTTTTCAAGGAGTTACTTCCTCTATGCTTGGACTTTCCTCGCAATCATTATGGGGATTACTTGGTACAATGTAGAGATACTTGTAGCGCACAACCGATTTGGTCGGGAGCTGTGGGACGCTATCCAAGCTTACAATGAAACCCGTTTCTGGGATTTGTTTTTAGGTTTCAGTCCCGACAGATTTGCTGAAATGGTGATGATGGATGAAGATGTTGTCCCATCATTCCTAGAGATACTGGTACTGTACGTACCTCTATCCGTCTACTCTGTATGGCAAACAAGACGTTTTGTGTTCCGCTGGCGTGAGGCCAACACCCACTATTATCTGGAACGGTGGCAGAAGTCTAATATCAAGATAGAGGGTGCAAGCCAGCGTTTGCAAGAAGACCTCATGATCTTCGGTAAGACACTTGAGACATTATTCGTAGGCTTCTTCTCAGCGGGGTTGGTACTAATAGCATTCCTACCTATACTCTGGGATTTAAGTGCCGCCCTACCTATATGGAATGGTGAGATTATTCCCGGATTCCTAGTGTGGGTAGCCTTGGGCTTTAGCTTAGGTGGTACACTTATTAGTCTCATACTAGGCTGGTGGCTACCTCGTTTAGAATACAACAATCAGGTGGTTGAAGCCGTTTTCAGGAAGCGCCTAGTTCACTCAGAAGATGATTTCAGCGCCCGTGATGTGATTACTCTGTTCCCCATGTTTGCCGCAGTTAAACGAAATTACTATAAGCTATTTAATTATTATATGGGGTTTGGAATTTGGCAGACTACGTTTGGCCTGTGCTTAGGTAACGTAGCCCTCATAGCGTTAGCCCCTGCCTATTTTCAACAGCTAGTGACGTTAGGTGTACTACAGCAAGTGCTGGGTGCCTTCAGTCGAGTAGAGTCTTCTATGACTTTCTTCATCGACAGGTGGACAACCATTGTAGATTTCCAATCGGTAATCATGCGTCTTAGGGAATTTAACAAAGCTCTCAGGGAGGCTGGGGTATGAGCAAGTTTATTAAGTGGTGGCTAGAGTTCTGCTTAATTGTAGGAGGGGCATACACTGCCTACTCTTACGGGCTTCTCACTATGGTCTTCGATAATGATGTGACTAAATTGTCCTACATAATTGTAGGCTTATTTGGCGCTACCACACTGATACTAGGAATGGATGTTTGGGTTAAAAAGGTAAGGGATTCCCTTCTATATGTAGGTTGGTTCATATCTGAGGTTCTACTGGGTCTAGGTATGTTAGGAACCGTGATAGGTTTCATTTACATGCTGAGTGGTTCTATGGGAGGGTTAGATGCTTCTAATACGGAGACTATCAAGGAAGCCCTCACCATTATGGCTTCTGGTATGGCTACAGCACTCTACACAACAGCAATGGGTTTAATTACCAGTTTATTGCTGAAGGTGCAGCTAATTACTCTGGAGAAACCTAATGTCTCAGGCAAAGGATAGATTCAAGAGTTCTACGGCCTTCCAAGATTTATTATTCAACATGCTGCTAGGGTTTGTGTTTTTGTTTATGGTGGCTCTGCTGCTAATAAACCCTACCGCAAAGAAAGCAGACGTACCCAAAAAGGCTGAGTACCTAATAACTATAACTTGGGATGACCACTCAAGCACTGACGTTGATTTATGGGTAAGAAGTCCCAGCGGTAAGGTGGCTTCATTCATGCAGAAGAATGCAGGCCTACTTCACCTAGAGAGGGATGACTTAGGTATACAGAACGATAGGGTCATGGATCATGCAGGCAATGAGGTAGTAGTCAAAATCAATGAAGAGACTGTCACTTTGCGAGGCATTGAGTCAGGTGAATATGAGGTTATGGCCCACATTTATAGGACACCTTTAGCGGGTGCCTCTGGGGATATTACTATTAAGGTTATGCAGATCAACCCATACGGGGTGAGGTTTATAGGTAGCGTCCCTTACACCCAAAAGGGACAAGCCCTAAGTTTGGTACGGTTCCAATTAGATAAAGAAGGTCAGTTCCTAGGGTATAATAATCTACCATCTAATTTCGTACCTTCTCAGCGTCCTGTAGGAGGTTAACCCGTGACTTTAGCAGAATATCAACTAGCAATCCCTGCATGTATCCTATTGACGGTATGCGTTTCTGTTTGGGCGTTATTAACAACGAAAAGGGTAAGAACCCTCATAGTCTTAGTCCCTATCTTAGTGACTGCTGGGTATGGTTCTTTTAGTTCAGTCTACTCAATACTGGGGTACCCTACAGAGGCTCACTTTAAGACGGAACATGTGTACCTTCATCACAGAGTAGATAAGGATGCTGACCGAATATATGTGTGGGCGCTGACAGATAGACGCACCCCAAGAGCTTTCAGTATCCCTTATGATGAAGAGACTGAACGTAAGCTACGTACCGCCCAAGAAAAGTCTGAGCAAGGCATTCCCCAGATCATTGAAGACGTAGAAGGCCGCAGACATAGAGAGGCCGGGGACAGGAATGAGTCCATTAGGGTTTATGATTTTGATATGAGTGCAGGCATTAGTAAATAGAGGAATAATTAGTGAGTTTATCACCCACAGATATAATAAAAAATGCAGCGATTGAAGGAGACTACACAGACAATGGCGATATTTAATAATCCCGGAAATGTAGAGGGTAGTGATTGGGCTGGCGTTACTGGTGAAGGGTATGGTGAGAATAACCGCTTCCCAGTATTTGATTCTCCTGAAATGGGTGTCCGTGCAATGATGCGGGATATTGGTACAAAGATTAAAAGGCATGATGGGAATATTGATGCTATCATTTCTCAATATGCACCACCTAATGAGAACGACACCGAAGCGTATATTAAATTTGTACAAAATACAGTAGGTAAGAAGAAGGTTGCTTTGTCTGATCTTAAAGAAATGGCTAGTGCAATTATCACCTACGAGAACACCCCTGAGACTGCTAGTTACTATACACAGCCTGAAATCATGGATGCGGGTTTTGAACTAGCTCAACAGTCTTTTCCTGCCAGCACTTCTTTTGAAGAAGCTAAACAAGAGATTGGTTATAAAGAATCTGAAGGCGCACCAGCCCCTTCTGGCGAAGACGTAGGTTCTATAGAAGCCTTACCTGATAGCTACAGCCACAAGATAGGTGACTTCTTTGCAGGTCTTATGGGCGGGGATCAACCTACCCGAAATCGTAGAACACAAACCATTAGTGGTCTGACGGATTGGTCAACAGAAAAACCACAAGAATTAAACACTGGAGGAATGGTAGGCATGATGACACCTACATTAGAAGTAATCGTAGGACATGACGAGGAATCAGGCAATCCTATTCCAGCAGGTTCTACAGATAAAGAAGTACGTGACGATGTTGAAGCATTACTAAGCGAAGGTGAGTATGTCTTACCTGCTGATGTAGTACGCTGGCATGGTCTAAAGCATATCCAAGAAATGCGGGACGAGGCTAAATGTGGCCTGATGTGCATGTCTATGGATGGTCAGATCAAGACACCTGAGAGTGACGAAGCCTACGAAGAGCCTTCAGATGATGAAGACGTAGAAGTTACTGAAGAAGGTAATGAAATTGAGATTGTTGATAACACTGACGAGAAGAAGATCAAGGCTGCTGATGGTGGTCTGATCGAAGGCTCCACCGAAGAGGGTGACACTGAAGAACCCGCTTCATTGGGGTATCTAGTACGTCGATTAGTACGAGGCCCAAGTGGTCGTATGGAAGTGCGATACTTTGATCCTGAAACAGGTATGTATGTAGATGACCCTACAGGATACGAAGTTCTAGACCAGAATGCTTATAATTCTTTGAACGGAGCAGGTATGAAGGTCAGTGGGGACGACTCAGGTGATGATACTGCTGCTGAAGAGGTCATTGATGAAGCTGGGTCTACTTCTGGGGATAGGGAAGACCGCTATACTCTTCCTGAAGAACCTAATACCCAAGTAGAACGTAATATGGCTACTGACTACGGGTTTGAAGACCCTAACAAGTTAGTAACTATGGGTGCAGGCTTATTAGGTGGCCCCCTTATAGGTGGTGCCGTTAGGTTCGGCCAAAGTTATAACAATGCTGAAGCAGTTGATGCCGCTAGAGAAGATTTAGGCATGGAAGGCCTAAGTTGGTGGGATAAAGTTAAAGGAGGCTTCTCAGGTAAGTATAATAATGGGGCAATAGGTAGGGGTGCCATAGGTGAGCAAGACTACACCGCAGGTTTTGGTGGCCGTGTATACGAAGACGAACATGGTAATGATATAACTACCCTCACACCTAATGAGTGGAAGAAGCGCACAGAAGCACAGAATATTGACATTAGTACGTTGCCCAGCGCCTTTGATTCCGAGGGTACACAAACGCACACCCCTCCTGCTAGCTCTGAGCAATCTGACCCTTGGGAAGGTTATGGGGAAGCCATGCAGGCTAAGAATGATTACCTCTTAGGGCTGGCGCAAGAAGATGGCGAAAAAACTACAGAGCGTTCTGGCTTCATGTCACACTTTGAGAACCCTACAGCGCATAAGATGTTCGGTAAGAGTTATTCTGACCTTACAGATGACGAAAAGATGGCCACAGCCCTTAGATCACAGATAGATATGGGAACGGCTAACATGGCACAAGGCCGACAATACGAAGAGATCATGGCCCGTATAGACGCCACTAACTCCGCCTCTCGCACTTCTTCTACACGTACAGGGGATAGTGGTGGTGGTATCATGACAAGCCAAGTGACCCCTCATGTGTCAGATACAACTCCAGAAATAGCCCCCATGCCTACATGGGAGGATGAGGTCGAAATGGACACGGACTTCAGTTGGTGGGATGATACCGATACAGATGACGTAATAGTTAGTACAGCACCACATGCAGAAATATCAGGTGGAAATAGTATAAACCCAGTAGACCCTGCAAACGAATATTATGCTGACCTGTATGGTGAAGAAGGCCGCAGCACTCCGGGCTTCCTATCCCCCATAGACGAAATTGATCTACAGGAAGAAATGTTCCTACGGGATGTCAGAGAGAATGACCTTCCTCCTGCACCTTCTAATGACAGCGATAACTCTTCCAGTAGTAGTAGTAGTAATTCCTCGTCATCCAAGGATAGAGATAACAATTCATCATCATCCAGTAGTGGGGGTGGTTGGACTCAGCCTACTAAACCTGCGGAAGAAGATGACACCCCCTCATACACGTATGATTCAAGCGGCAGGGTAGGTTACGGTTACGGCCTGTAAGCACCTGCGCTAACTAATTTGCGATGGCTACTCGCAAAACCACTAGTGAGGGACATATTTAGTCCCCTCTAGTCTACTTTTGTGGCCCCATAGGAGAAATTATGGCTAAGTACGGACGTTCTCACGAAGAGGACGATATTATTGACGAAGTTATTACAGAAGAAGCGCCTATCCAAGACCCTGAAGAGGCTTCATTTAAGAAGCGTTACGGTGATCTACGTAGGCATATGCAAGAGCAAATGAACCTTAAAGATAAAGAAATTCATCAAGTTAAGGATCAATTAAACCAAGCAGCACGAAAACAGATCAAATTCCCTAAGTCAGAGAGTGAGGTTAAGAACTGGATTGAGAAATATCCTGACGTAGCTGCCATTGTTGATACGATTGCCCAGAAGCGTTCCCTAGAAGCCCTAGCAATGGGTGAAAAGAAGATGGAACGCCTACAAGGTCTGGAGAAGAAGCTAGACAAAGACAAGGCAGAGGTAGAGTTGAAGAAATTCCACCCCGACTTTGATGAATTACGAGCTGATAAACATTTCCATCAGTGGGTAGCTGCACAACCTAAGTGGGTGCAGGATGCTCTATATGAAAATGAGACTGATGCTCGTTCTGCTGCCCGTGCTATTGACTTGTATAAGTCAGACACAGGTAAAAAGAAAAAAGGCAGTGCCAATAAAGGTGCAGCCCAAGCTGTCGGTACTAGTAAGGGCCATGCCCCAGCTAATACAGGCAAAGCAGCCTTTAGTGAAAGCCAGATAGAGAGTATGAGTGCCGATGAATACGATAAGAATGAGGACGCAATCCTTAATTCTATGAAAAATGGCACTTTTAACTACGATATTACTGGTGCAGCACGATAAGGGGTTGTAATTACACTAGTAATAGTGTTATAATAATATGGAGTAATGATATAACTCGTTGCTCTATATTCCTTCCAAGAGCCGTTCCTTATTTCACGGAACCTACCTCCCAAAAAACCGAAGAAGAACAATAACACATCTGAGATTACCTGTTATCATTTGGCCCGTAGAGTTTTGCGATACCCAAAAAGATGCAGCCCTTAGTAAGTTTGATACTTCTATTCTTGCTTTATAAAAACACTAACTAATACGTTTTTAAAGCAATTTATTTATATATTTATAGGAGAATGCAAAATGGCATTTCAATCTGCGTCTGGGCATAGTAACCTACCTAATGGTAACTTTAGTCCAGTAATTTATTCCAAGAAAGTTCAAAAGACTTTCCGTAAGAAGTCTGTAGTTGAAGATATTACTAATAACGATTATTTCGGTGAAATCTCCAACCACGGTGACTCTGTTAAGATTATTAAAGAACCTGAAATCACGGTAGCAAGCTATGCCCGTGGTCAGACTTTATCTAGTCAAGACATTCAAGATGATGACTTCAGCCTAATCATTGACCAAGCCAATGCTTATCAGTTCCAAATTGATGACATTGAAACTGCTCACTCTCACGTTAACTTCATGGACTTAGCCACTGATCGTGCCGCCTATTCCTTGAAGGATAAGTACGATAGTGAAGTTCTTGGTTACATGTCTGGTTTTGAGCGTAACGCTAACGACACAGCATGGATTGTCCGTAGTGCCGCTAACGGTACTAAGGCTGACTCCGCTGCGGGTGCTGACGAACTATTAGTTGCTAACAAGATGAACGCAACTACCTTCGGTGGTACTGCGGCTTCGGGTACTACAGGTGCTGCTGTTCACGCACTCACCTCTGTTCCTCTAGCAACAGGCGGTGGCGCTGGTGTGGTAACTTCACCACTACAGTTGTTGAACCGTATCAACCGTCAGATGGACGTTTCTAACGTCGATTCCGATAACCGCTGGATTGTTCTTGATCCTATCGTTATCGAAATGCTGATGGATGAGGATTCTAAGCTAATGAACGCTGATTGGGGTGGCAATGGCCAGCTAATGAGTGGTTCTGAGCCTACTCAGCTACGGGGCTTCAAAGTGTACAAGTCAAACAACCTGCCTTACTTCGGTACAGGTGCAGATACTTCTTCTGCTACAGGTTCTCGTACTAACTTTGGTGTTGTCGTTGCTGGCCACGGTTCTGCCGTAGCCACAGCCCAGACTCTAGCTAAGACGGAATCTTTCCGTGCGCCAGACACCTTTGCTGACCGTGTACGTGGTATGCAGCTATATGGCCGTAAGATTTTACGTCCTAACGCTCTGTTCACAGCACACTACAACGTAGCATAGTCTCGTTGATCCAAGGGGGGAGTGGTTTAGGCCATTCCCCTTTTATGCATTTTAGAGATTTATACGTATGTCCAGTTCTTTCTTAGACCTTACTAACAAAACACTTCGCAGACTAAATGAAGTTGAGATTTCACAATCTGATTTTGGTAGTGTGCGTGGCGTACAAGCATTAGCTAAGGATGCCGTGAAAGCTGCTATAGCTAAGATTAACCAAGCCGAGTATGAGTGGCCATTCAATGCCGCTGAACACACACAGGCATTGGTATCAGGCCAAGAAGAGTATTCATGGCCTACATATTTTAAAATAGTAGATTGGAATAGTTTCCAACTACAAAAAGATTCCAGCCTAGGTGTAGAGTATGCACACCTAGACTACATGAGCCGTGATGATTGGTATGAAAACCATCGTGACGAAGACTATACAGCGGGTTCGGCAGGTCGTAGTGTACCTAAAGAGGTATTCCCCGGACATGGCATGGGTTTTGGGGTAACCCCTACTCCTGATAAGGCATATACCCTAAAGTTCCGCTATTATATGAACTATGCTGATTTAACTAATTATGATGATTTAAGCCGCATTCCTGTAGCATTTGAAGATGTAGTAATAGATGGTGCGCTATACCACATGTATATGCTTCGCAACAATCTGGAAGCCGCCCAGCTAACCCAAGGTGCTTTTTTACAGGGTGTTAAGGAAATGCAGACCCTCCTTATCAATAAGTTTACAAGTGTAAATGATACTAGAGTTAAATATTAATGGCAGACGATACTGAATCCTTTAAGGTTATCTGTTCAGGTGGGCTGGACTCCAACGAGAACCATCTGGAACTATCGGAGAACACTCCGGGGGCAGCTACTCGTCTGGTAAACTACGAACCTTCCTTGTTTGGGGGGTACCGCAGAGTTAATGGCTACGTAGAATACGACAGCACTTACCCCGAAGTAGGTGACCATACCTCCGTGGCTAACACGGCTGAGGGTAAGATATTAGGCGTTGCTCTATATCGTGATGATACTACTGAGTTAGACATTACCATTGCTTTCCGCAAGGATGCAGGTAGTAACTCCTACAGTGCTTATAAGTACGTGAAATATGTAGGTTGGGTGAAGTATACCTTCGACCATTCCATTACACGCCCCTATACTAATAGCGCAAACATATCAGTACATAAAATACGCTACGCTACATTCAACTTCGGTGACGGTAATAAGATTATCTTTGTAGATGGCGTTAACCCTGCAATGATATTTGATGGTACTGAGTGGAATGAGATTACTGTAGCGGGGACAGGGCATGAGTCTACGGGGGGTGGTAATAGCCCCGGAGGGAACCAAGCCCTAGATGCACCCGCACTAGTGGATGTATTTGAAAACCACATCTTCTTAGGGGGTGACAGACTATACCAAGCTACTGTAGCTCACTCTGCCCCTTTGGCGGCACATGACTTCCTAGTAGCTAATGGCGCTGGACAATTATCAGTAGGTTTTGATGTAGTTCAGTTTAAACCTTTCCGTGATGATCTATTCATCTTTGGCGGCAACGGTATTAAGAAGGCTACAGCAGACACTACAGCAGGTTTTGTTATTGCCCCAGTAACAGCTAACGTAGGCTGTATAGCTAGAGACTCCGTACTAGAAATTGGTGGTGACTTAGTATTCTTAGCACCAGATGGTATTCGCCCTGTGGCAGGTACAAGTCGAATTGGTGACGTAGAATTAGAGACTATCTCTAAACCTATCCAACAGCTACTCACCTATTTACCCCAAGATTTTGATCTAGACAATTTAAACGGGGTAGTTGTTCGTTCTAAGTCACAGCTACGTTATTTTGTAGGGGATGATGCTGATAATAATGCGGAAGATAGTTACGGAATCATAGGCGGGTTGCGAAGTGCCGACCAGCAGCTAGGGTGGGAGTTTGGTGAGCTTCATGGTTTTAGGGCCAGTTGCTGCACTTCGGGGTACATAGGCAGGTCAGAGTACATTCTACATGGTGACTATGATGGGAAGATATACCGTCAAGAAATGGGTAATACGCTCAATGGTGGAGATATACTAGCCGTGTACAGAACACCTTACTACGATTTTGGGGACACACAAATACGTAAACTAATGAGGGCGGTACATACCTTTATTAGAGCAGAAGGGCCAGTTACCCTGAACCTCGCTGTAGGTTATGATTGGAGGGATGATGCAGTTTCCACCCCGACTGACTATTCTGCCACTTTTACAGGCCACCCCATTACCTACAGAGGTCGTTCCGTAACATACGGAGGGGCGCATGTGGCTTATGGCGGTAGTTCTAAACCCATAATGACAACCGAAATTCAAGGCTCTGGGCATTCTACCCAGCTTACCTTCGTGTCTTACGGGGATTTCTTCCCGTACTCCATACAAGGCATGGTTTTTGAATTTTCAGTATCAGGAAGACGATAAATGACAGGTTATACTAGACAATCAGTGGCTTCGATCACTAACGGTGAAGACGTAACTGCTCCACCTCTAAATGCTGAGTTCAATCAATTACAATCTGCATTTGATGGCGTAACGGGCCACTCGCATGATGGTTTGACGGGCAGCTCCCCTAAGATTAACCTTGATACGTCTGTATCGGGGTATCTACCCTCTTCGCATGGTGGTACAGGCGGCTTAAACAATATGGCAGCTTCTACAGCTCCCTTGGCCACTCATGATGCCTCCAGCGGCTATGCTCCCGGTTCTATTTGGTTAAATGCCTCTACAGGACGCTTCTATCTGTGCGTAATAAACACTGTTAATAATGCAATTTGGACAGAATTAGTCGCTGTGCAAGAAGCGGATCGTGTAGTTCCTCATACGGATGATGCCATAAGTATAGGTACTAACAGCTACAGTTTTAAAGATGGTTATTTCACAGGGACAGTTATAGCCTCCAACTTCTCGGCAACACAGGCTCTTACCTCTACGGGGGGTCTAGTAATATCAGGTGCCTCTAATCTAGATACCGTACAGGGTACCACCATAAGTGCCTCTACAGGCTTTGTGGGGGATCTGTCTGGCAATGTGATTGGCGACCTTACTGGTACTGTGTTAGGGGACGTGACGGGCGACCTTACAGGTAATGTGACCGCTGGGTCAGGAACTTCCACCTTTAGTGACGTGGCAATCACTGGCGGCATTGACTTTAGTGGTAGTTCTTCTACCATCACCAACCTACCCGACCCTGTAGACCTAGATGATGCTGTAAATAAACGCTACGTCCATATAATACTGGGTTCCGCAGAGACTGCCCAATACTGGGCGCAGGATGCTGAAAACTCTGCCATAGAGGCAGCTAACTCTGCGGCTTCTCTTGGTAACATGAATTTAGATGCCATAGACGCAACCATCTCAGACACAGCCGTAGACGTATTCGTGTACGACACCTCAAAGGACAGTGACGGTGGTGCATGGCGTAAACGCACTCAGCATACGTCTTGGTACAATGAGACACTGGACACTGCCACCCGTGGCTCTCGTAAGGAGTTCCCTGCGGTTGCTGTTATTGTGGCTGAGAGTAATCAGGTAACGATCTACGATGGGGATGATCCTGATCTGCCTATGTGGATGGTGTTTAATATTACGGGAGGCGGTGCCGTATTTGGCGACAACACCAATGTAATTCAAAGTGTTGTCTGCTTAAATGGTTGGATGTCTGTTGGCTTAACACGGCCCTCCACTACAGGTAATTTGAGTGTAGCCGATTTTATTGGTGATCGGTCTGGTTTTGTCTACAATAATGCTAGTGACATCCGCTCTACGGGAAATATTACAGATCGTAATAGTACTTACCAGTATCCTAGCGGTACTTCAAACTTCTTTACTGATGATCCTATTGTTAATCGCAACGTCAACGATGTAGCCATGACCGTGCTACCCAACGCCCCGATTGATGCAGCTACGGGCTTACCTGTACCTACGATTGCCGTAGCAACCAATGGTGGTGTGAGTGTGATTAAGGATGATGGGACGGTTGTTGATAGCTCCACTACAAACTCTATAACTACTGTATCTTTTTTAGATAATAACTATCTTGTGTGTAGTGGCGGTACCACTATACAAACTTTCCATGTTTATGAGTCTAATGGTTTTAGTTCTTATAAAACGTACACCGCAACAGGCTCTATACCTGCTATTGGCAACATCAATGACCACATATCCGCTGTGTCCTTAAATGGGACACGCTTCGCCAAGTTTAGTAACCACCCAGAGCATTGCCTAGCTATTGTTGAAGAAGATGTGACTGTATCTACCAACGGCTCAGTCGCCTACATCAACCCTGAATACAATACGGGTCACATGGTAGGCGACATAAAATTAGCCACCTTATGCGATACAGACACCACTCCTATCAGTGCTGTGCAATATATAACGGGGGATTCTTCTACCTTTACTAATGGTATAGGTATTTGGACAGGGGACATAACTGCCACAGGCGGGGTAGGTGTAGTTGATATAAGTGCCACTAATACAGAAGCCAAATACGTATTCCCTGCGGGGGTCTTAACCGAGGGCGTAACTTATAGTTTAAGTTTTGACCTTTCCATAACTTCTGGAACGCCTTCGATGATGAGTCTACTCGGTGTTAACACTATCTACCTATCCTCTATAGCGGCAGGAAGTCACAGCTTCACCTTTACGGCAAGTGCCGACACTGCAAACGGAACTAATAGCAGTGCGGCACTCATGTTCTTTGGTACAGGGGCCGTGTATAGTATAGACAACGTGCAGGTTTCTTCTGGCACACTACCAGACAGAAGTGCTAACCAGAATAGTTTAACCGTCAAAGGTGAGCTAGATAGAACTCCTGTGGCTACTGGTGCTGATCTGGTGGCGTATAGTGGGTTTAGTAGCAGTAACTATCTTGAGCAGCCTTATAACAGTGACCTTGATATAACTGGTAGTCTTTCAATTTGCTACTGGATTAAAGGCGGTTCATCTTCACAGTCATTAATGGGTCTAGGCTCAGGTACACGATACTCTGAGCAGTCATGGCATATCTACCATGATGGCGGCAGCGATTATCGGCTTACATTACATTCTAATGGCACAACTGAGCAGCAGTATGAAATTGCAGATGCGGTTGGGAGTGCTAATTGGCAGTATGTGTGCTGGACACTAAGTGGTGGTATTGTGAAAGGTTATTTGAATGGAGTTGAGAAATCATCGGCTGCGTTCTCAGGTACACTAACGACTCAATCATCTACTCAGAATACACTAAAAGTCGGTACAAGCTCTGTGTCTAGCGCAGGTCACTCAGGCTCACTAGCCCTACTCCGCATCTCAGCCACAGCCCCAACCGCCGAACAGATAGCTAAAATCTACGAGGACGAAAAGGTGCTATTCCAAGAGAACGCCAAAGCAACCTTGTACGGCACATACCATGATGTGAAATCACTAGCTTATGATGATGACACCAACCTACTGCACGTAGGTACTCAATCTGGACGCAGCGTGTTCCAAGGACTCGCAAGAGTTACCAACACAACAACCCCTGTAAGTGCTGCAATCAGCGCATCAAATGGCTTGGTAGTCGAGGACTAATTTTATGGCAGTAAACATTACGAAGAATTATATAAACCTAAGAGAAGAGCTGGCAGATTTACGTAACCCGCCTATGTACTCTCAACATCAATTTTGGTTCTCAGGAAATGGGAGTGCTACGGATTTCACCCTACCCTCTGGGTGGGTTCCTGTACATGTGTATGATGCAGGTTTGTTAAAGAAGGAGGGTTCTGGTGATGCTTATATTGTAACCCTACAAGACCACGACCACACTATAGAGTTTAATTCAGCCCCCTCTAACAGTAATGATATTTGCGTTGTAGCAGTTCGGGAGAATTTAGTATGATCTTTGTTGAAAAGGGGGCACCCCTTCTAACAGAAGCACAGCTATCTAAACGTACCCAAGACTTTATTAATAGGGATTGGCCTCAGTGGAAACGTGAGCGTTCTATTCGTAAGAATGATGGGGAGTTCAACACGTTTATGGAGAGTATAGAATTAGCCACAGACATAAACCGAGCTAACAACCTATTCAACGCACAACTTGCGGCATATAAGCAGGCTATTCTCCGCTTAGAGAAGTACAAAGTAGCTGATGGGCGTGAGAAAGTTACGGAACTACAGCCTACAGGCGAGTACGTTTGGAACGAAGATACTAAGAGTGTTGATACTGTCATGGAAACAGTTGTGACACAGACTTACGTAGCCCCAGTAGAAGGTACTGTAGAACAAACAGTGAACATCAGTGGCGATCCAGACGTAGAGCCTAAAGTGGTAACTGTGACCAACCCAGCAATTCTTAAAGATGTGTTTGAGAGAGCCGAAGCGCAGGAAGTAATAGACAATACCCCGGCTGAAGTAAAATCCTCCAACCTAATTAAATAAAAGGAAACTATAAAGTGCAAACTACAAATATAACTATAGCAGGGGATAATGCGTACCATGCAGTCGGTAATTCACTGGCCGCAGTGTTAGAAGCCCCCTTAGTCCACGGAGATAGAGCAGAGCTTATCTTTGCTTTTGCAGCAAACGCAGGTGCGTGTCCATCTAAGGGCCACACTCTGAAGTACGGGGAACCTATGGGCATTCCTGCTGGTGGGCAGCTCTTTGTTAAGAACCCTAATAGCGTGGGTATCACAATTACATTTACGGAGTAAGGCATGAGTAATGTATTTAGTAACGCATTCGGTGGCAGTGGTGGTGCCGGGGCTGATGGAGCCTCTGCATACGAGGTGGCTGTCAGTAATGGTTTCTCAGGGACAGAAGCTGCATGGTTAGCTTCTCTTGAAGGTGCTGACGGTGTAGATGGAGCAGATGGGTCTGATGGAGCGTCATTACCCCCTCAATCAGGTCAAACGGGTAAATACCTAACCACAAACGGCTCCGCAGCGTCATGGGGAACAGTGGCAAGTGGTGGCGTTAACATGACCTCAAATTCTACAGCCCCTACTAGCCCAGCAGTGGGCGACCAATGGTACGACACTGCTAATGGTGTGCTGTATGTGCGAGTCACAGATGGCACTGATGCCGCTTGGCTGGACATTTCAAGCGCCAATGGTACAGCAGCCGCAGCGGGTGGTGGTGGCTGGGAAGAAATCACGACAGGCACTATAACCTCTAACACAGCCTCGCTGGAATTTACTGGCATTAGCACAGATTTCAATTTCCTACGACTGTACATGACGGACATAGAGTATTCACCCGCAGCACCCAACTATTTATACTTAGGTGTCTCAAGTTCTGACTCTTTTTCGACACAACTCACGTGGAGGGCTAATCATACTTTTAGCATGACCTCTGCCAGTGCGGTTGAGATGAATTACGGCACAAATCAAACAGGTGTTACTCTTACTGACAGCAACTTGGACAACATAAATGGTACCGCTAATGCGTTTACATTTGTCCTAGATATTTTTGACATTCAAGATAAACCGTACATGTCACTTGAGGCAATCATTCCTGATGATGGCGCACGATGGGGTACGGCTAAAGCACACGGCTGTTCTGACAGGATTCAGTCTATCAGACTTTACAATGCTCTGGGGACAAGTCGTTATTTTACGGCTGGCGCTTACAAACTTTACGGAATGAAATAGGAGAAAACACCATGGCAATTTATGATTATTCAGACGGTGGTTTTCCAGCAAGTCCAGCCACCGATGACACCCTCGCAATGAAGGGCACAACGTATAAATACAACGGGTCAGCTTGGGAAGTACAAACAGGCGGAACAACCAGTTATGTCTACACGGCAACCAGTGGTCAGACCGCTTTTACAGGCTCAGATTCAAACAGCAAAACCTTGGCGTACACCGCAGCATCTATACACGTATTTCTTAACGGAGTGCTATTAGACGCAGCAGATTACACAGCTACCGATGGCACGACAGTCACGTTAGGCACAGGGGCTAGCACAGGCGATACGTTACAGATTGTGGCGTATGGGGTACTTGTGAGTTCTGGTGGAGGCGGTGGTGGCGGTGCTTGGACTGAGATTGCTACTCAGACAGTATCGTCGTCAGCAGCTTCAGTGACTTTTGCGTCACTGGATTTATCGTCCTACAGAGTTGTGCGTCTGGAAATGTACGACATTTTCAAGAATAACAATTATCGCACCGAGTTAAAAACAAGCAGTGACGGATTTACTACTGAGGACGATTGGCCTCTTAACGGAACAGCTTGGTTCGACAACACTAAAACAGGGTATGGATATGACTCCAACGCTAGTCGTGCTGGTGGCGGTGGAACGTATTTCCCCGTTGTTCCTTGGAACATTTGGAACATGACCGCAAAAGGCATGAGCGGCTATATAGATTTTACTGTTAACGAGAGTGAGATATTGGTTAACGGTTCAGGGGTCGCTTATGAAGATGGCTCTGCTGCCGTCCTTTGGACGGGGATGATTGATGCAACAACATTCACTGACCTGAAGTTGGAAAACTATAGCGGCAACTTTACGGCTGGAACATTTACCTTAATAGGGATGGGATAATATGAGTAACGCAAGAAATTTAGCAGCACCCCAGCTTCTTCTGGGTTCCCCGCAGGTGGTCGTGTAACCCTCTACGGCATTGCAAATTCATAAATTAATATTGGAGTAATTAAAAATGAGCACAAATGTATTTAAACTAGTAAATGGTGAGCGAATTGAGCTTACTGAAGAAGAAAACAACCAACGACTTGCTGATGCAGAAGCCGCACAGGCAGAGCAAGATGCAAGAGCGTGGTTAGATGGCCGCTTGTCGGAGTATGGCAGCTGGCCAGATCAGTTGGACGAAATGTTCCATGACTTTGATGGCTGGAAAGCACGAATTCAATCTATTAAGGATAAGTATCCGAAGCCGTAGGAATACATATGAAAACAATACCCCCTCCAGCGGGGGTATTCCAAGTGTAACACAATTTCACTATTTTGTCACATTTAATTACAAGAAGTTATTAGGAGGTTGTTCGTGGAACAATTCATTGGTTTCATAGGTTTTGTACTAATTTGTGCATTTATTTTTCGTAAGCAAATCAAAGAGTACATAGCAAATAAGTAGTGTTTATAGTATAATAATATAAGCATATACATTAACTCACGTACATTTTTATATATATATAATTTAAGGATCACACATGCCTAGCATATGGGAACAAGGGGGGTATCATGGGTAATTGGGGTTACGCAAGCGATACAAACAAGAACATCAATGGGCCAACGTCAAACAATAATAATGGTGGTGACCCTCGCAATGAAAAGAATGCCTACGGTGGGTATAATCCTCAGACCCTCACTTATAATGCACCCTCCAAGCCTAATGATTCTTCTAATACTAGTAATACCAATAATACTACCTCTACTTCTACTAGTAGTAGCAGTAAACCCACTACAAAAAACACCTATAACGACACCTATAACACTACTAATACCACTAACACCTACAATCAGACAGGTATAGGTGATGGGCAGTTTGGTGCCCTCGCCACGGGTCAGGGCACACTAGGATCAAACCAAGGCATTATGTCCGAGAAACTAGATACCCTAGGCTCTAACCAAGGGGGTATATCCACTGCTTTAGATGCTTTAGGAACAGGTCAAGGTACACTTGCCTCTAACCAAGGTGACATGGCTACTGCTTTAGGTAAGGGTTTCTCTAATCTAGAGACAGGCCAGCAGGACTTTAACAAGCAGATATTTGGTGAGGGATCATGGGGAGAAGCTTATGATCCATTTAAAGATGACTTTTTAGGTGCAGCAAAAACTGCACAGGAAATGATAGTAGGTCTAAAGCCTACGGACATGGCCTATGATGTTAACAGTGATGGTACTGTCAATATTATGGACGCTAGAGACCTCCTCCGAAGGGAAGCAGGATATGAACAGCCAGAATATAATGACCCTAGAACTTCAGAGTACACCTCCCGATCCTTAATAGGGGGTATTACTTCAGACTTCGATGCTACTAATAATAAGATAGGTGAATTAGCAGGGAGTTTGGGGCGTTTGGATACGTCTATAGGAAACCGCTTCACAGACCAAGCAACCGGGGTGGCCGGGAAATTTGACAATCTGTACAAAGACCTAGACTCCAGATTCTCCACCCTAGGTGGTAATGTGTTGGAGGGGCAAGCCACACAGACAGGTCTTATAACAGACGGACAGTCTGCCCAAACGGATATTATAACAGAAGGGCAAGGTACACAGACAGGTCTTATAAAAGAAGGACAGTCTGCCCAAACGGATATTATACAAGAAGGGCAAGGTGCCCTCGTAGATAATATTTCATCGGGTCTTTCCGCAACTCTACATAAAGTGGATGAGGTAGGGGACGCTGCCTCTTTAGAAAGGGATTCTCTGGACAGTAGCTTTGATGTCAATACGGAGATCATTAGAGGTGATATAGACACCCTGAAGGGTACTGTAGATGAAGGGTACACCACCCAAAGCAAGGAAAGAGAGACAGCAAAAGGGGTTCTATCAGGTAAGTTGAAGGACGTGGGTGCTTTTATATCAGGTGCAGAGACTAGATTATCAGAGGCTGCCAAAGTAGATTATAAGAACTTAATAGACTCTTTTGATAAAGAAGGGGAGTTAATTACTAAAAGTGTCACCGATACAGGTACTATAATTGAAAGATATATAGATGGTAAGGGTGAGTTAATCATCAAAGAGGTGGATGACAACGGTACTGAAATAGTTTCTACCAAACTTAATGTGGGTACTATGATAACCGATGCCGAAAAATATGCCGAAAGTTTAGGTATCCAGCTAGGTACTGATACGGGTGCTGTTACTACTGCTGTAGGAGACTTGTTCGATACCCAGAATGGCACCCTAGATACGCAAGCCCTAAGCCTTATAGACATAGCCAAACAGAACACAGGCTTAGATGAAGCTCTAACTGCTGAGTTTAAGACAGTTTCTGATGCTTTTGATACTCAAGGTAACTTGATCACGAAGACTGTAGATGATGAAGGCAACCTAATTACCAATAGTATTAATGACCAAGGTAAATTAATAACCACTAAGTTTGATGCTACTGGGAAATCTCTAGGTACAATAACTACCGATGTAGGTACTGTAATAACTGATGCTAAGGCATACAGTGACTCCCTAAGCACTCAAATAGGTACTGATACGGGTGCTGTTACTACTGCTGTAGGAGGCTTGTTTGATACTCAAAACGGCACTATTACAGATCAGGGTAAGCAGCTTGTTGATCTAGCAGCTCAGAATAAGGGCTTAGATGATGCTCTAACTGCTGAATTTAAGACGGTTTCTGATGCATTCGATACGCAAGGTAATTTAATAACCAGCACATCTACTGATGATGGTACTTTGATACTCAACGCCTTAGATGCAGAGGGCAACCTATTAACTAAGGAAATAGACGAGAACGGAACTTTAATAGGTACTAGTGAAGTTAATGTTAAGGATGTTCTAAGTAAGGCGCAGACTTCTCTTAGTACCCAAATAGGTACTGATACGGGTGCTGTTACTACTGCTGTAGGTACTGGCTTCACTGACCTAACTAAGACGGTAGGCGCAGGACAAACTGGTATAGGCACTCAAATTACCAATGCCTTCGATGCTCAGAATGGCACCCTAACAGGGCAAGGTAAGCAGCTTGTTGATCTAGCAGCTCAGAATAAGGGCTTAGATGAATCCCTGACTGCTGAATTCAAGACTGTTTCTGATGCCTTTGATACTCAAGGTAATTTAATTACCGATAGTGTGGATGCCCAAGGTAATACGGTCAAGCGACAAATTGATGCCCAAGGTAACCTTATAACCACTAAGTTTGATGCTACGGGTACTGCCATAGGTACAGTTTCAACTAATGTATCTAAGGTTATTTCTGACGCAGCCACTTACCAGACAGTCACTTTACATTCCATAGGCACATTAGGCGGTTCAATAAACTCAGGTCTAGGGGATTTAACTTCCGAAGTAACTGGAGGTTTTGATACCCAGACAGGTACCTTATCTACTCAAGCTAAATCTATGGCAGGGCTAGTGAGCCAGCTAGAGGGTGTAGATGAAGGTGTAAAAGCCCAATTCTCCAGTGTAGCGGAGGCATTTGATGACCAAGGGAACTTAATAAGCTCTTCCACAGACGAAACAGGCAATCTAATCACCCGCAGCCTAGACGATCAGGGAAATCTAATAACTCGTAAAATTAATGCTACAGGTGAGGTGGTAGGTCAAACTGAAGCCAACATCACGTCACTGCTTAGTGATACACAGAAGTATGTAGACACTGGGTTTGGGAACATAGGTGCTATTGTTTCATCTGGATTTAATGTGCAGTCGGGCACCTTATCCACTCAGGCGCAGAACTTAGCCTCTTATGCTTCTAACTTGAATAAGTTTAACGAGGAAACTAAGGCTGACTTCGCTACCGTGGCTAGTGCTTTTGATGAGCAAGGTGGCCTTATAACCCAAGCTACGGATAGTATGGGTAACACTATTGTACGTCAGTTGGATGCCAGCGGCACATTGGTTACCCAGACCTTAGATCAACAAGGACAAGCCATAGATCAGTCTGCCATTAATGTCACTTCTTTGTTTGGTGAATTAAAAACGCAGGCTACGGGCATTTCAAGCCTGATGGGTTCTAGTTTCTCTGATCTAACTTCTATAGTTTCTTCAGGTTTTGATACCCAGACAGGTACCTTATCTACTCAAGCTAAATCCATTATGGATGTGGCTTCTAGTATAGGAGGCTTGGACGCCTCTACCAAGGCTCAATTTACCGCTGTGTCTAATGCCTTTGATGCTCAAGGCAACTTAATTACCACCACTAGTGATGGTTTAGGTAATACCATAAACAACAGCTTAGACGCACAAGGTAACTTGGTTACTAGCACGATAGACACCAATACTGGGCAGTTGATTGACCATACTACCACAAATATTAAACAGGTATTGACCTCAGCAGCACAGCACCAATCAGAAATTTCTACCCAGATGGGTACAGGTTTTACTGACTTGTTGGGGGCTACCTCGCAAGGTCAGACAGACTTATCTTCTGTTATTGCAGGAGGATTCGATGCACAGTCCCAGACCCTATCCACTCAGGCCAAGTCCATACTTGCGGTTGCTTCAAATATTGGTGGGCTAGATACTTCAATAAGCTCTCAATTCTCTGCGGTGTCTAACGCCTTTGATGCTCAAGGTAACTTAATTACCACCACTAGTGATGGTCTGGGTAACACAATACAAAACAGTATAGATGCTCAAGGTAATCTAGTTACTAGTACATTAGACAGCACTACTGGGCAGCTACTCAAGCAAACAAAAAATAATGTACAGTCTGTCCTATCGGCTACTCAACAATATCAATCTGACATAGCTACTCAGATGGGTACAGGTTTTACCAACTTATCTAATACTGTTGGAGCAGGTCAAAGTAGCATCACAGACATCATAAGTTCTGGTTTTGATACACAAGCAGGCTCCCTGTCCTCACAGGTTAAATCTATTTTAGACGTAGCTGCAAGCATACAGGGTATAGACGAAGCTAACGCAGCTCAGTTTAAAACCATTGCAAGTGCTTTTGATGCCCAAGGTAATTTAATTACCACCACTAGTGATGGCCTAGGTAACACAATACAAAACAGTATAGATAACCAAGGTAATCTAGTAACCCGCAAGATTGATGGGTCAACTGGTCAGCTAATTGAGCAAAACGCTACCAACATTCAACAAGTGTTGAACTCAGCTACTCAATATCAATCTGAAATATCTTCTCAGTTAGGTATAGGTTTTTCGGACTTAACGGGTTCTGTAAATCAAGGTCAGGTTGACCTAGCCTCAGTGATTAGTGGTGGCTTTAATGTACAAGCAGGCACCCTGTCCACCCAAGCAAAATCTATCTTGGGCGTAGCTTCTAGTATTACTGGGCTGAATACAGAGATAGGGACTCAATTTGCTACAGTGGCTAACGCCTTTGACAACCAAGGTAACCTAATCACTTCTACTACAGATGACTTAGGGAATACCTTCCTGAATAGTTTAGATGAACAGGGCAATTTGGTGACCCGAAAAATTGATACTACTACAGGACAAGTAATTGACCAGACTGTATCTAATGTATCCCAAGTCTTAGGGGCTACTTCCCAGTTTCAGTCCGAAATATCTGCCCAGATGGCAGAAGGGAATGTCTCCCTAACGTCAAACATGGGCACAGGCTTCTCAGACCTGACTTCTGCTGTAGGCACAGGTACGGGTACTGTGACAGATGCTGTAGCCTCTGGTTTCTCTAGCCTCTCTAGCACTAATGCCGCAGAAATGGAAGCGCAGTATGCAGCACTGTACTCTGCCTTCGATGAGCAGGGTAAGCTGATTACCTCTAGCGTAGATGCCCAAGGTAACACCACTCGCAGATTTGTAGATAGTCAGGGTGACTTGCTCACGGCTACCTTCGATACCACAGGTACTAGGATTAGTCAGGATATAACTAATTTGGGGGGTGTTTTTGATACCAATAGCCAATCCCTGAGTGCAGAATTTGGAGACAAGGCCACTACCCTAAGTAATCTTATCAATAAGAATTATGGGGAGACAGTAAGGCGCATGGAAGGTCAGGGGGATGCCCTATTCAGCAAGTTGGGGGATATGTCTTCTCAGCAAGATACTTCCTTCGATAGATTAGGCCGCAGGATGGATGCCAATCTAAATGACGTTCAGACCAGCATACAAGACCAGAAAGGTACTATTCAAGCAGGCTTCGATCAGCAGAAGACGCAGGTGGGTGGCCAGATTGCTGACTTAGCTAAGTTGTCTTCTGGCATAACCGATCTAGACATGCAGCAGCGTGTTAAATTCTCTGAATTAGGCAACGCATTTGATGAACAAGGTAGTCTTATTACTAATAGTATAGCCGCCAACGGCAACACCATATCAAGAGCAGTGGATTCTCAGGGTAATCTAATACTTCGGGAGTTCAATAAACAGGGAGAAGCTATGGGGTCTAATGTGATAAACATAAGTAAGACTTTGTATGAACTTTCTCAAGTTAACTACCGACCCGGAGCTAATACATTTGGAGGGCAGTTGTCCACGGCACATACGCAAGACGTACAGCCAGAGAATGTTAACTCAGGTTTAATGTCCCCATTTGCCCAGACTAGAGGATAAGGAATGTCAGACTCTAATGAACCTAGATTATCTAGGATTGAAAATAAGCTAGATAAACTAGCAGATGCAGTAGTAGCACTGGCCCGTATGGAAGAGAGGATGATTACCCTATTCAACCGTATGGAACAATATGAAGGTCGCCAATCCCACTTAGAGGGGGAGATTGATGGCATTAAAGATATAGCCCATTCAGTGAAGTTTGCTGAGAGGGTATTCTGGATTGTCCTCACTGGTGCGATTGGTACAGCATTTTGGTATTTTAAATCATGATTCCAGCACAAGTAAGTCAGGCATGTGTTAACCTGATAAAACGATTTGAAGGGTTAGCAAAAGTAACAGCAGAAGGTGATGTACGAGCCTACCGTTGCCCAGCAGGTCGTTGGACTATAGGCTATGGTCACACTAAGGGTGTTCGATCAGGGCATCGTATCTCTATTGAAGATGCTGAAGAGTTATTGCTAGGTGATATTGAAGTAGCCAGCAACTATGTACGGCAGGTAGTGGAAGTGCCCCTGACGCAGCCTCAGTTTGATGCTCTAACATCATTCGTATTCAATATAGGCACTACTAACTTTAAACGCAGCACTCTACTAAAACGCCTTAATTCAGGTAGGTATGCTGACGTACCCTCAGAAATGGTGAAGTGGGATAAAGCTACTGTAGAGGGTGTCCTTACTGTATTAAGGGGACTGACCCGCAGACGTACAGCAGAGGCCGCATTATTCACTATGGATACCCCTTTAGCCGATGACGGTGGGGAAATGATGCCTCAAAAGGTTGCCTGTGATGCCATTAAGCCTCTGAGTAAATCAAAGACACTAGCAGGTGCAGGTATAGTAGGTGCTTCGACACTACTCCAAGAGATTGCAAGTAAGCTACAGAGCCTAGCTGCTTACAGTGACTACATCCAGTATCTATTCTTAGGTGTGTCCCTTATGGGCATTGGTTTGGTTATTTATAGCCGAATTAAAGATCACAAAGAGGGCGTACATTAATGTTCTTTCTATGGTCGAAGATTAAAGGGGGGCTTTTCCTCATCCTCTGGGGTGCATTGGGAATACTACTGCCTCTTTTATATCTCATAGGACGTAAGGATGGTTCTGCCAAGGAACAGGCACTGAAAGCCGAAGAAGCAGCTATAGCAGAAAAAGAAAGGGCTGAATTTTATAAAGTGATGGGGGAAGAGAAGGATGAAATTGTACGCAATAAGCCTAGCAGCAAGCATGATCTTGTTACAAGGTTGCGGGACAACGGTCTATAAGACCCAAGTTGAAGTCTACTGCCCCAACCTTATAGAATACCCTCAAGAATTTAGTAATGGCCTTGCTGACGAATTAGAAGCAATCCCAGACGAAGAAATCCAAAACACTACAGAAGCCATATCCGACTATGTAGCCCTACGGGATGAGATAAGAGCCTGTATCAAACAAAGAGATAAATGATGACAACTATTGCAGAACCGATGCCTGTACAGGTAGTCCCTAATGCCCCTGAAGTAGATAATCAAATTAATATTGCTGATTATGCAGGGCAGTTAGTGGGTGACCCCTCAATGTTTATGACTACCGATAATCCTAACACTGACGGGATTAACGAGAGTATGTTTGTAGCAGATCATAATACAGCAGCAAACGCTGATACGGTAGGCACCAACATCCAACAAGACGCTGAAGCATTTAAGATGACTAGTGATGCTATTAATGCCGTAGTAAAAACTGTAGGTGATAGTGTAGACAAAGCGCCTACAGTTGTAGCACCAGAGGATCAGGAAACCTACACCACCGAGACAACATTTACTGATGTTAAAGAAGAGGATATGACTTCCTACACAGGGACAGTATCTGAGGGCGCTAAAATTGATGCTGACGAGGTTCCTTTAGCTGATATGCAAGGTGCTGCTACAGGTATCAACGTGGATGGTACCACTAACTACTTAGGGGATGCCTTAGCTGACTACGCCACCCAGAATATCTCAAATGTTATAGACACCACTACTATATCGGGCAAATTACTAGCCCAAGAGCTAGGTGAAGGTAACTATACGGATTCTAAGGCCACTATTACAGGCCAATTAGACATTCTAGCAGCTCAATTCGTGGATTCTACTACGGGTGAGCCTAAAATACCTACATGGGCCGCAGGTACAGCACGTAATGTGTCCCGTATCGCTGCATTTAAGGGTGTTACAGGTACAGCGGCTACAGCAGCAATGGCACAAGCCATTATGGAAGCTACAATCCCTATTGCTGAGTCTGAGGCGGGGTTCTTCCGTACCATTACCCTACAGAATCTTGATAACAAACAACAATCTACAATTAATAGGGCTAATGTTTTATCGAAGATGGAATTAACCAACTTAGATAATCGAATGGCCTCCGCTATTCAAAACAGTAAGAACTTCATTCAGATGGATTTATCCAACATGGAGGCTGAAAACCAAGCTAAAGTTATTAATACTCAGAACCGTGTACAGAGTATCTTGGAAGACGCTAAAGCTGTTAACACAAAACGCATGTTCACGGCACAATCAGAGAACCAAGCAGACCAGTTCTACGATAATCTAAATAATAGTATTGAGCAGTTTAACACTAGTCAAGTTAACAGCATGAAGCAGTTTGATGCTGGCGAAACAAATGCAATGGCTGAGTTCAATGCCAACCTAGAAAACAACCGAGAGCAGTTCTACAATAACATGCAGTATAACATTGAGGTGGCTAACGCCAAATGGCGACAAGAAGTTACCCTAACCGAAGATGCTCAAGACTTTGAAGCTGCCACTAAAGATGTGTCCTCTATGTTGGACATTTCCTCAGACCAGTTAGCTAACATCTGGGACAGGTCTGACGCCCTACTGGATTATGTATGGAAGTCCTCTGAAAATAGTAAGACTAGAGCGCATGATATTGTGAAGGTTAAACTCACTGGCCAGCTAGCAGAAGATGCTGCCGAAGCAGAGGGCTGGGGCAAGTTGACTAGTGCCGTAATAACAAATACTTCGGGCGTATTGACGGGCGTTCAAGACTTATGGGATTGGCTGACAGGGTCAGATTAAGAGGATATTAAAATGACATTTGAAGAAGCAATTAAAGCCAGTATTAGGCAGTATTACAAAGGGTTTCAACCAGAAGCCTCTCTGTCTCTGGGTGAACTATCCACAGAGTATACCCCCGAATATTTCGATGACGTAGAACAGGATATGTTTGGTGAGGTGGAGTCTGATGAAGAAGAGCAACAAGAGGTGTTAGAAGATGCGTGATATGCTTGATGGCCCTATTCCGGGTGAGAATTTCACATCTGATACGAAGAACTACCCGTGGCACCGTCCCCCTGAGTTAACGTCTTACAATGACGCTATTGAATATTCTATTAATAAGCTGACCTCAGAAGAAACATCTAGGAAAATACTGGCTTTTGTAGAAGTGGGTATGCCTATTGTATTTGCCACAGACCTGTTTGTTACCCAAGGTATTTCTAAGGGTAAATGGACACCTGACTTCGCTATTCTAATTGCTGGCCCTGTGGCTCGTTGCATAGAGCTAATGGCAAAGGCAGCAGAGATTGATTACGAAATGGGTCTTGAACCAAAACAACCTCCAGTTACCGCTGAATACTTAAAGGCAATAATGGAAGAGAGTAAGGCAGCAGAAGTAGATGAAGACCAACTAGCTGATGCCGTAGAGGCTGTAGAAGGCGTAGAAGACTCCATACTGGCCGAGGGTGTACCAGAAGGTGCGGGTGGTCTTATGGCCCCTCAGAACGACGATATGGGCCTTACAGAGGGTGTAGCTTCCTTAGATGAACAAGACTCCATGCTGGGCCACGGCCTTACAGATGAAGTGGAAGCCGAAGAAGAAGAGGTACTAGTGTAATGGGTTTTATGGCGGGGTTTGGTCGAGGAATATCCGAAGGCTTAGAGCGTAACGCACAGCGAAAGGCTAAGAGGGAAGATGCCCTTTTGTCTACTCGTTTAAAGCTATTAATGGACAATAATGCTAATCTAGCAAAGGCTAAGAGTGCAGAAGCTGCTAACATCAAGAAAGCTAAAGCTCTTAGTGGCATGATTCCGGGTGCGCCTGAAGGCATATGGAAGGATTTATTCCATAAGGTGTCTGCGGGTGTGAGTGATAATAAAATATTAGATTTTTATAAAGACGTAGATTACATTAAGGACGCCCCGAAACCAGAGGTACCTACCCCTACGGTGGAAGCACAGACAGATGAAGCCTTACATGTAGCCCCAACAGACCCTACAGTCGATGTATCAAAACCTAAATCACCAAAACTAGGCTTAGTAGACCATCTTAATCAGCGTTCTAACGAGCGTATGGCTGTAACTGTAGATAATGCCGCTAAGGATGTAATGGGCGAAGAAGCATTTAATGCTGCCCAACAGCCTTTTGAAGCTGCTGACATTGGTACTAGTGGCTATACGGCTAAGTCTAAGCCTAAAAAAGACGATGAGCCTAAATACTTATCTACCGTCCCTACTAAGACTAACATTATAGGTCTTATAGGTATGGCTAATAAGGCAGGGGACACTGAATCCGCTACCTACCTGACAGAGCTACAGAAAGCCTATGCAGATAAGAATGCAGGGCTACCTGACTTAGGTACAATTACTACCATTGAAAAATGGAATGGGGTCAAGAGCCAGCTAAGTACATTAGAGGTTAAACCTGAAGGATACGAGGCTTGGGAGAAGGCATTTAATAATCATGGTAAGTTCTTGGGAGAACAAGACAACAAAGGTGGTTCACCTAACGAGCTGGGCGTAGATCAACTAATTTTAAATGCCCAAAGAGAGTTGGCAGGCACTGAGCAGGGTACACCTGAACATACTAAGCTAATTGCGAAGTTAACTCGTCTTACCGATATGCAGAAAGACGAAAAGCAGCGGGATGGAGATACGCCTGAAATGCTGTCCTCTGAAGGTCAGATAGTGCAGACTGTAGTAGGAGTAGACCAAGGTACTGGTAAGCAAATACTACTTGATAAGTCTTCAGGACAGCCTGTTAGCGGCCCTACCTATTTTGAAATTACACCAACTACGAAAAAGATAGTTGAAGAGTTCGTTAAGTTTAACAATACCGCAGAGAGAAAGTACCTAGATTCTCTTGATGCCCTGCCTTCTACGGCAAAACTTTCACACAGTATTATACAGGAGATAGAGGCTAATCGAGAAGCTGTTACTAGTGTGGCCAGCGTGGCAGGGACTGTACTAAGCCTAGGACGAGAATTTAAAGCCGCCACCTCTTTGTTCTCTCAAAAGGATGCTGGGGAAATAAGCGACCAAGAGTTCACTTCCCAACTTAACCGAGTTGAAGAAAACTACCTACGTGATATGGAAAGAGGCGGGGTTGATGTTCACAATCTGGCCAATGCAGCAGACCGTATAAAATCCAAGGTTCTGCTACTGACATTCCGTATAGGTCGAATGGAAGGCCAAAGTGGTATGGCCATGTCTAACGCAGACCGAGAGATATTTATGAAGATACTTCAGGGGTCAGAGAAGAATCCTGACACTATTATTTCTACGATACAAAGGATTACACATGACTATGTGAAACAAATTGAAGGAATGTCAGATCAATCTCATCACTCCACAGCTAAGAAGATGATACGTGCCTTCCCGGAAATTAACAAAGACATATTCCAATGGAAGTCCCTAACCGACCACATGGGAGTAATAGGGAAGACCGATACTAGGAGCGTAGAGGCTATTAACTACTTCCTTAAATATGATGGCTACTCTTCTGAGTCGGCCTCTAAGCCTAAAGAAGAAGTATCACAACCAAAAGAAGCCCCACAAAGCGGGGTAGATACTAGTACCGTTTCTGTCGATGATCTTCAGAGACAGTTGGATGCCTTGAATGGAGTATCTAAGTAATGCCCGATTACAACGAGTACAATTCCATAGTACAGCAATCTATAGATGCTCTGCGTGATGAGACTGACCCTAAAAGAAGGGAGCAGTATCAGAGTATAGCGCAACAAGCTATGTCTGCCATGAAGGCTATTAAGACCCAGACTTCAGAAGAGTTGGGCGGCTCATACAACCCTGACACAGGTGATTGGGAGCAACCAGAACCCACTAAAGAGCCTTTAACTATACCTGACACGCAGATGTATGCGGGTAAGACTGACCAAGAAGCTCAAGATTTATACAAGAATTACATGGGGAGTGGGGACACCTACGTACCTAATAACTTTCTTAAATTCTTAGGGGTTGATCCTGTATACCGAGGTGGCCCTGAAGGTAAACCTTGGATAATCCCTCCACCTACCCATGATCTAGGGGATGACATAGGTAACTTTATATCCCCCACAGCCGATTTACCTGAGAGTTCGTATGTATCGGTAGGGGATAAAATTAGTGGGACTATTAAGAACACAGCCGCTAATGTAGCTGAATTTGGTGCTGCTGCTATAGACACCGTGGCTGATAAAGTGTCTGGTGAAGAAAACTACTTGGGTCTCACCGAAAAAACACAACAGAGTATGCCTAAATTAAAAATAGGTGACTCTATGGTGGATACAGTCATCATGGAGGGCGTACCACTGGTAGCAGGTGCTGTCACGGGTACTTGGGTAGTAAATGGATTAGCTAAGGCACCTACCATAGCCAAAGCTGCCACCCACCTAGGTCCTTACATTACTACCTCAGTTAAAGGTTTATCCCATTTTATAGGGGCTGATCTAGGTATGACTGCCGCAGCAGACTCTGATGTGGGTACGCTAATGGTAGGGGATAAGGCCATGTTCGATGTGCTAGAAGGCCTCAACCTTCCCGCAGACCCAACCCAAGCCGAAATAGTGCTAACTAAGAGGGCCAATATACTGGCAGATGCCTTATTACTGAGTGGCCCACTAACTGTAACGGCTAAAGGCGTGGAGCATATAGCAGGCTTTATGAAATCTGTGATTGTTGACCCATTTTTTAGGGCAATGAATAAATCTAAGCGTGAGGAAGTGTTAGTACAGGGCATACTGGATAAGTTACAGTATGTTACAGAGGCCACCAACAAGAAAGAAATAGCAGAAGTACAGAGACAGATTGTACAGATGATAGAGGACAACAAAGAGCTTGTTGTTGAGATGGGCAATAAGAACCTAGATGATGTGGTACTCAAGTTTGATACTATGAGTGCCTTGCAACAGGGTCTTAAGGATGGGGACTCAGAGCTAGTCAACGAACTTCACCAGAAGCTGCGTATGGCCTCAGATAAGCTGCGTAAAAGTCAGGTTGATGGTAGTGGTATATTGACTCAAATAAAGACTGAGCAGCCAGCACAAGCCTTAGAGGACACCTTGGGCAAGATTGAGGACGGTGGATCAGCTATAAACCCGGCAAAAGATGATCTGATAGTTTCCGGGCAAGCCTTAGTGGATTCAGCAGAGGCTAACGTACAGGCAGCTAAGGGTAGCTTGCAGCAGGCCGAAGAAAATGTAGCCAAGTCCATAGTAGAAGACCCTACAATGGGGGCTAAGATAGAACAGCTAGAACGCCTCACAGACATTAACATCTATGCGGATAAGAACACCTCTATGGATACCATAGTATCGGGTGTACGTAGTGCATACGAAACCATGAAGAAGAGGAAGGATGACCTCTACATGGCGGTACAAGGGGGTAGCCTAGAGCCTTCCGTAGTCCTAAATATGTTCAAAAAGATGGATGATGAACATATGGCCGCATTAGGTAAAGCACTGCCGCCTAACTCGCCTATGAGAGGCTTAGTATCGGAGTCCAGACTACGGTACGATAATGTACTACAGCCAGATGGAAAGACAGTAACAAGAGTACCTGAAGCCCCTGAAATAAGGGAAGCTAGAGTGGCTGAGTATTTAGCAGCCAACAACATTGACTTCGGCTTCATGTACAGAGAAATACGCCCAGCATTAGCTGAAGCAGGTTCTATTCTGTACACAGCAGGTGATGTAGCAGCACGACAGGCAGGTAAGGTTACTAAGGATTGGGTACGTTACATTGACGGTGACTTACTGGATTGGGTAGCCAAGAATAGCGACCCTGAAACCGCCAAGAACGCTATGATTGCAAAAGATTATTATATGAGGGAGTTCCAGCCTTTCTGGAATGATGGTGCATTGGGGGATGTTGCTGATCTACATAATGCCACAGTAGGACGTACCAATGCGGGTATGAAGTCTTCTGGACTAGAAATACAACCAGTTAACTTTGAACAAGGTGCTGTAAATACTCTAGGTGGTGCCTTAACTGAAGGCAACCGAAAGCAGGCAGACCATCTTATATCCTTATTAGAAACGGGTAATACCTCAGTTAATCCCAAGGTAGTTACTGACTACGTAATTGCTGATGTGCTTGCAGATATATCTACTACAGTGAGAGGTCAGGGTATTGATGCCCTAGATATAGGCCAGATTAATGCCACCCTAGCTAAGTATGGCAGCGTACTGGAAAACTTCCCAGAAGAGTCTGCAAGGATACTGGACTTCATGGAGTCTATAAAGGCCGCAAATAATAATGTTGCTGCAAAGAAAGCACTGGTAGAGCAGGCAGAGCAGGCCGCTAAGGTTACTAAGGATGCAATCTACGAGGATGCCTTGAAGGGGTTCTTTAAGAGCCTCCCTAACAGTAAGGTAGCTGTACCCAATGGGTATGCAGTATTCCAGAAGATACTACTAGACCCTCAAGGTGCCGACCAACTGGAAATGCTAGTGGAGATAGCCAAGCAGTCTGATAACCCTTTGATACTAGAAGGTATGCAGCAAGCCTTCGCTCGCACAGTCAAGAGTAGGGCTATCGGCAGCACCCGTGAAGTAGCCGGGTCTAGGGCATTGAATTTAGGGCAAGCTACTAAAATGACAGATGACCAGACTAGTGAGCTTCTAAAACACGGTGATATTATATTCCAAGATAAGCCAGAGATAATGAGTGGTATTAGGTCAATTATGGGCGTGACTAAGGGTGTAGCTATAGGTAAACGGGCCAGACCCTTTGCTGGTGCATCTAACACTGCGTTTTCTCAGCAAGCCCAGCGCACCGCAGATAGAATTGTACTGAGTGTTATTGGCCCTCTAACACGCTTAGGGGCAAGGGTACATGCAGGTGTGTCTACGACTTTGAGCCGAGTAGCCGCAGATGAAGCCGCAGCAATGACTTTAGACTTGATTATGTCAGACCCTGAAGAGTTTGTACGGATAGCTAGAAGGATTCAAAAAAAGCCTGTCATAGACCATGAAACTAGGAATATGATATTTAAGTGGATGGTACGTACTGGGATATACAACACAGGGGATGAAATGGACTGGGTAAATACCCTAGCTCAGGCTGAACTGGAAGTAAGGGATTTAACAGATGAAGCCTTCGGACAGTAATTAACAACTATAAATACGACAATAAGAATAAATTAAACCCTCAAGGATTGCTCCAAGAGGGTTTTTTATTGCCTAGATTTTAATCTTTGGCTGGTGGGTCTTCTTTATGGTTAACTTCAAAAAGGTTTACCTCAAAGACAGCCCTATTTAGTAACCAGTGCATGTATGGAATTGATGGATCAGAGGCAGTTAAAACAAACTTACCCTCTTTATCAAACCCCATGACAATACCAGAGGTTAACTTGTTAGCAGTCTTGTCTAACAGTTCTGCTACAGTTTCTAATGTTTCTTCAGTCATTATTACTCCTAATGATTTTATAAAATAACAAATTGGACATTATCTACAGGAACTTGGAAAAACCTTTCACCAGAACCTACAAATTTATTGCTGATGGTGCTTAATGGGGACTTACCCACCACCTTGCTGGTCACTAAGGCCGCTTGACTTAGGCTCCCGTCAAATACACAGAAGACACAATTATCTTTTGTGAATTTCTTCTTTCTAGAGGGGATTTGAAGGCTGTCATATGGGAATGTACCCATCCAACACCGCTTAACTTCCACCTCTGAGTAAAATGTCTTGCCGTTCTTACTAACAATCAGATCATGTCCATATATGTCTGGGTTGTCTTGGCAATCATATCCCATCTTACCCCATAGCTGCTTGGCCTTATCTCTGGCTTGCTCATCATTGTCCTTAAATAGCCTTTCAGAGAATGGCTTGCGTACACTCACGCAACGCACCTATCCAATCGTTCAAAATAGCCTGTATTAAAGCCTCGTTCCCATTCTTTAAATAAAATGGTATCTTTACGGTAAGGGTTTGTCATTTCCCCAAATCGAAAAGACTTCTTGCCCTTCTTAAATGCGTCAGATAATAACTTCTTTCCTTTGCTCATTGTGAGTAACCTCAATCTGTTTAATCTTTCTGTTTAAATAATAAATAGCCTTCTTTAGGTCTTCTATTTCGTTCCCTCCCTTTAGCCCTGCTCTCCAAATGTATTTTGTGGCATTCCCTAAGCAGAAATCCATATGTTCGGTAATGTCGATACACTCCACACCTGATGGGTGCTTACGGTAGTGAGGCGGCTCGTTAACCATATCCTCTTCATGCGGCACTGGAGCCTGAAGGTGGGCTTCATCCCAGCTACCCTCCACGGGCACTAACGTCTTGCTTAAATGATCACATTCTCTACAGACCACAAGATAGCTGTTGTGCATGACTAGACTGTCAGAAGTGTCCTCATCTACGACTATATAGATGTTATCACTCCCACAGGCTTCGCAGCTATATTCAGAGTTGTATTTACGCATATCTAATGCCTCGTTTTATTTCCTTTGGTTTTGAAGGGCACCACCTTGTCCTTATTAGGGGTGGGAGCCTCTTCTTCATCTTCTTCGGGATCAAATGCTATACTGTCATCCCCGTAACCTGACTCTGCTACCATACCCATAAGCATTGCAGACCCTAGTTCGGCTAGTCTATCCCCATCACTATTCAAGTGAGTGAGGACCCCATACCCCATCTTCAACATGTAAGCCTCAGAGTCTTCGTCTAGGGTGTCATCGAAACCACACTGTAGAGAAGCTGCGTAGGCGTCATCATCTATAAATAAAGTGATGGTTACATAATTATCTAAATCATCTATCTTAGTTCCTTTCTTCATGATTAGTCTTCCCAGTAGGTACCTCGTTGGTACAATTGAATTGCTGTGTTAAAGTCACAAGGGTATTCTCTCATGATCTGCTC
>ERZ1046148.94-NODE-94-length-50726-cov-11.115826_pt1 | contig 50726 bp, 37 predicted proteins | sample MGYA00383090_ERZ1046148 | MGnify/ENA primary metagenome ERZ1046148 (study PRJEB29581, sample SAMEA5548360) | metagenome | biome: marine; feature: coastal; material: water | depth 25 m | study: Short-term variability in the microbial, nano- and picoplankton dynamics... | reverse complement strand
TTCGGATTTTTCCTTCAACAGTTGGAATAAATGATTGACCTCCAAAGCCAGGATTAACGCTCATGATGAGAATGAGATCAACGTCCGGTAGGACTTCTAATGCGATGTCAACAGGTGTGGCAGGATTGAGAACGATTCCAGCACCTGCACCTGCATCACGAATTGCATGAAGGAGTCGATGAAGGTGAGTGACTGCTTCAACATGGACAGAAAGGTGATTGCAACCAGCATCGATGTAATCTTGATACATAGTTTCAGCATTCTCGATCATCAAATGGGCATCGAATACAGGAGCTTCTCCCAGATGTTTTCGCAGTTGCTTAATGACCGGAGGTCCAAAGGTAAGATTCGGGACAAAGTTTCCATCCATGACATCCAGATGAAGCCAATCAAGTCCAGCAGAAACGGCTTCCTGACACGCATTTCCTAGGGCTGCAAGGTCTGCTGTTAGAACACTTGGTGCGATAATCATCGAATCCCTCTTGTCCTTGCCAAGGCCTCGTGCCTCATGAGCATTGTTCTCTTTGAATCTATTTCTTGATGACAGAAATAACATCATTCCACGCACGAGCAGATCCTCGTCGGTAGATGTTGTCATGGAAGGAACGTTGCAGATAATGGACACATCGAGCAAATCTTCCTCGATGATTATAGCATCCTGCCAAGGTATGAATGGGTGTAATGACCTCTTCAAAAGGGAGTTGAGGTCCATCAAATGCAGGGCGTTCACGTTCGACTAATTCGACAGTCCCGTCCCATTGAATGTCATCAACGGTTGGAGCTTGCATGGTTGTATCATGAAGAACATGAAGTGAGCCTTCAGCAAGTTTTGCAGGTTTCCATTTGATTCGAGAACCATCGCCAAGGTATTCGATGAGTTGCCGTATTTGCGGCATGGTTGCAAATCCAAGATGCGCAACTTCCCACCAGCCCTCGGTTCGAGCAAGTGTGATGTGATGCACGCCTGGTTGAACCATTCGAGCATCCAATGTATCGTTCCAAGTACGGCATACATCGTCTATTCGAACATTGATGATTGGCATTGGACCTGCGCCAATATCGTAGAGGCGAGATGGGTTGGCTAACTCTCCAACCAGAAGAATGAGTCGTCGTTCCTGCATAAGCGGGACTCCAAGTTTGGAGAGAATAGAATCGATTGAATCACCTGATACAGCCTTCCATTCTGAGACTGTGCTTTTCAGTTCATCCACCGACATTGCCTCAGAATCGAGCGATTCAGATTCGATCCAAAACAATTCATTCTCTGAGAAAACGACAGGTTGCTGTGGTAAAGGAAGCGGTGAGTTAAGCGGCTCATATGGCCAAAGACGCGGGGTTGAAGGGAGGCCCATGATTTCCTAAAAAAAAACAGTCTAATCAATTATCGCTTTCGCAGGTGTGTCCTTAAACTTGGTTTTCAACACTAATTATAACCTCTTGATATAAATATGATAAAAATAATTTCAGTGTACCTACAAAGGTGGATACTTATGGATACAAAAACGAAAGGAATGATAATGGCAGGAATGTTGGCTCTAAGCCTAGTGCTCGGCGCAATGGCAATTTTCAGTAATGAATGGCTTAGTGAAGAGGAGAAAGATGACGATGGCGAGACTGTATCAACAGATAATACCGGCCTAAGCAACAAGATGTTGGTTATGGACGCAGGCGATTCTGATGCGTGCGATGAGATGATACCAATGTACGAAGCTGGGATGAAAGACGCCACAGTAGTTTGTGACGGCGCAGAAATGACAGTGACAATCGGACTCTCTGATTTGTGCGATACTATGAAAGACGGAGGGGCGCCATCTGATGACGTCGATGATTGTGAAGCAGCAGCATCTGCAGGAACAATGGGACAGATTGGAATGTGGGGAGGCGTTGTATTCGCACTACTTGCAACTCTAATGTTGGTTTTACCAATGGCCGGAGTCGATGCAATGGACGCAATTCCAGAAATGGGACAGAAAGTAATCTCTTGGGGAGTAGGCGGATTAATGCTTCTAGGTATAGCCCTATGGTACTTCATGCTACCAGATGGAGATTCCAGCGCTGCAATGGGCGTATGGATGGCAGTAGGTGCGGCAGTTCTAGGACTTGCAGCAGCGGCCATGGATCAGTTCATGCCAGCAGACGAATGAGTCTGTCTTACTGAAACAGAGCCTCATGGAGGCATTGTGGACACGTGACCTTGATCGGTCGTTGACTAGGTATGCCTAGGGCAACACCGCATGCAGGACAGAGGATTGCTTGATCGATTTGAGCACGGCGCTCCTTTGCGCCGTCTGTAGGATCGTATTGGAATCTCATCTGTTCCATTGGTATGTTCTGGGCTGGCGTTGGAAGTTGAGGGATCTCTTTGTTTGCGACTGGTTGGAATCCAGCCATTGATGACTGAGGAGTTCCTTGTAAGAACCGGTTTGCGATTGCTTCGACTTCTTCGGGAGTCATTCCATATTGCTGTGCTACAGATGAAACCTCGAGCTGACGCTCGTACCCTTGCAGGCTAGAAATTCGAGTTAGTACGTCGACTGGGAGTGAACTCATACCTCGCCGTTCATCTCTTGTGTTTTGAGGTTTGAGTTGTTTTGTTCTCGGAACCCGATTATGGAGTTCATATACTGTAATCCGGAAGGGATAGCCGTACAAGCCTTGATATGGGTTATCAGAAGGGCGCAGGACAAGAAGGGTATGTTATGGCAAGCCTAAATCGACGAAAATCAAGCAACGGCATACGAAAGCAGTCTGGCAAAAACCGACTCGATGTTCGTAGAGTCACCTGTGAAGAGGTTATGCAAAAGCCACGAGCAGTACGTTCTACATCTTCTATGGCTGATGTCCTCGAAGCAATGACCATGAAAGAATTAGATCATCTCTTCATCGTCAATCGAGATGGAGTTCCTATGGGCCGAATTCATGCAATTGATGTACTAAAACTCATCTCAAGAAAGACCGTTAATCGCTCAATTGCTTGGATGCATGGTATTGAAGCAAAACAACTCGTTAACCTACCTCCATTGACTGTACGCCTCGAAACACCTCTTCTCAAGGCAGGTGCATTGATGTTAACGCACGATTTGAACCAGATTGCAGTTGTCAACGATGAAGGTGTGCTTGCTGGTGTAATCAGTCACAGTACAATCGCTCGACATCTGCCAAAGTATGTACTTTGATCAGATGCCCCAATAGCGCTCTGATTGAGCCTGCTTTGCTTTCAATCCCTTAACGATGGCTATTGTAAGCCATAGGGCAACAATCCAGGCAAGAGGCACAGAAAGCGTATCTGCAATATTCGTAACGTTGAATTCATAATCATTTCCACTCAAGATGTCAATTGCAATTTCAAGAGCAGTGTTGACGAAGGAGTAAACAACCATACCAAAGATGCTCAAAACAAGCAACTGGCCTGAGAAACTCCCTCGCTTTAATCTCAAAAGCATGAATCCAGCAGTTGAGGTTAGGAAGGCAATAACAATCCAAGCAAGAGATGAGTTCGCGACTTGCATCCAAAGAACAGATGTTGTTTCTTTATCGACAAGATCATCGAAGGTTTGCCACCCTTCAGCACCTGCAAAGATGGCACTGAAGACAGTTGCAGTCCATAACAGGGAGGAAAACATAGCTGCATCTGCATTGTCTCGCATTTCCTGAACGACCCGATTGACGGTTGTTTCGATACCAGCACCCTTTGCGAATATGAATAATCCGAGGAGCAAAGGAAGGGCACCGATAACGATGCCACCGATTTCGTTTGGAAGCATAATACCGAGACCAAATATTGCAAGAACCAATCCAAATGGAATCATGAACTTGGCTCTCCATTTAGGATCCTCAAGCGCCTTTACGATGTAGTAGTAGGTGCCTTCAATACCCTTTGATTGCTTAACAATGACCTTTTGGACGTGATCGATACGAACTTGAGATTGAATGATTGGAAGAACAGATTCATCTTCTGCTCCGTCAGTAATTAGTACGGCTTCATCAGGCTGGAAGGCTGAAACTACTTCCTCTAATTGGGCTGCAATTGCTCGGTCAGAGCGCACACCAACCTTTTCGTCACCAGTGAGAATCGCCACTTCGACTTCATCATCTTCCCCGCCGGTTTCGAGAAGAGAATCGTGCTGAGAAAGAGCACCAAGAATAGCGTTTGTATCGCTTTCTTCAGGGTCAGCAATACCGAGCTTTAGTGCAGCAGTGAGTACTTGTCTGCGTCCAATGACAGGACCTCGAATCGAGGTCTTGATTCCGAGATCATTGTCTCGGTCAACAGTTAGGACAAGTACTCGTGTCATTTCGCTCCCTGAACACTGGTATGCGTTCCTCCACTTCAAACTCTTGTTTGCTCTGAATCCAATGGAGGTTGTTCTTGAGGTGCTTGAGCTTGTTGCTCACGTCGTTTCCGGCGCTGAGTAGCGCGAATGTATTTCAGAGGATGGTCAAGCCATGGCTGATCACATAGCCTGTTATCCCCTGGTAAAACAGGACAGTTGTGATTCACTTTCAACTTCGAACAACTCGATGGCGTATATTCGTGCTGATAGACGTGATCGACCTGATAGGACGTAGTTCCTTCACTGAAATCAGGCGCCCCTCTAAAGAAATCCACACAAGATTCCTTGGGTAAAGCCAATGTTGCAGCCATGGAAGCAAGGAAAAGTCGCCCAAAGTGGTTGAGGTTCACGCCGCCTGAAAGGTCTGCTACGGCTTTTCTCATACAGGGTGGCCAATCTTCTTCTTCTGCACCAACCAAAGCGATTGCTTCACTGGTTTTCTGATTCAATAGATTTCGAACCATTCCAACAGGTTCTGCTAACCGAATAGCCAAGTCTGTGGTCACTTCAGTCATTTTCTCAACTCCTTCTCGCTCAACATCAGACTTGATGTGTTCACGCAACAATCGTGCAAGTTTTGCAGTCGAACTGTATTTCATTTCATTATGGAGTCGAACAATCCCCTTCTCAACATCACAATTCGGAAGTCTCCAACGGTTTCCAGTGATGCGCGGGCAGACTTCGATGAAGTCAGAAAGACCGAGACTCCACTCCAATCCATCTTTGGTTTGTCTCAGTGCTGAGATATCTGAAGAAGCTACGTTTCGTCGAAAGGAATTCCCGCCCTCTACTTTCTGGAGTACCGAAATGTAGGTTCGAGCGATTGGTTCAAGATTCGCTGAATCTCTAATCAGAAGATGTTCAGCCCTCGCCGCTTCTGCTTGTGCCCAGCGTGCAAGAAGACGTTCATCCTCTGATGCGCAAATAACAAGTCGAGCATAGTAGAACGAAAATGCTTCAATCAATCGCCCTTCTTCGGTGTGGATATCGCCTCCACTCAACTCAACGCCTTCCTTTGATTGAACGGTGTCAACCAGTCGTATACGTGCTCGCTTCCGAGCAGATTCCATGAGCGGTCCGTCGATTAAATCATCCAATGAAATGTTGTGCTTAGCGGCCATGTTTTGAATCCAACCACTTGCTTGAGGCAAGAATGGATAGCGCGCAAGCGTCACTTCATCGGTGACGATTGGTTGACTTGTTGGTCGGGGCACATCATACGAATGAACCCGATACCATATGAACTTGACAACCCAAACCTTTCTTCAACATCCTCCTGTAGGGCGATGTGTGTTCAATGATGTGCCAGAGCCTCTCCTTGCCTTGCAAGATGAGGTTCGCCACGCATTTGGCTACGCAATAGAAAGCGACGTTGAGTCAGCAAAGCAAATGGAATTATTGTTTTCCGAAGTCCGACCATTCGGCCGAGAAGAGTGGAATACGGTCAAACGTCAGCAGGCCACAATCGAACTTCGCAAAGATCTTCATGCAGCAAATCAACTCTATGTCGTAGGAGCAGGTTCGCAGAGCATACGCGCATCTGACTATGGTCCTGAAGCCAGATTCATTGCTGCAGATGGGGCGGTCGGAGCGATTGATGATCTGTCCAAAGTTCTCTGTGTTGTCAGCGACGGGGATGGCGCTGAACATCTTCAACGTGCTATCGAATCGTCAGTTCATATCGTCCTGCATGCTCATGGTGATAACTTGGAGACGTGGAATAGGCTATGTACGAAATGGTCGGAGATGATATCAGTACCCCCTCTTACGCTAACACACCAAACAAAAACCACGTTTACAGGGATGCATAATCCTGGAGGATTTACTGATGGAGACCGTGCTCTTTGTTTTCTTCAGTCGATAGGACTGGATCTAAGCCACGTTCAGTGCCTTGGATTTTCCACTCAAAAGGTTGGAATATGGTCCGGTACGACGAATCCCGTTGCCAAGTTGGATAAATTACAGTGGATGAATGAGGCTATGATTCGCTTAGGAGTTGAACACCAACTCATAAACTATGATTGACGAGTAGATATTATGGAGCCCCGTAAAATTATCAATTACGCTATGTGGGCTGCAGCGTTTCTCATCATCAATATCATCTGGGCAAACGTCTCAAACAACGTTGCTTCTCAAGAATTGAACGATGTTGACCATGAATTCCAAGCGAGCCGTGAAGTTTCACTGCAACCAGTCTTTGGAAGCGAAGCAGATTTACCAATTGAGTTCCAATCCGAATTTGTTCATGTTGAAGATGCTTCAAAGGTTGAAGATGTTTCATGGCAGCTTGTTGACGAAGACGGGAAAGTCGTCCTTTCATGGAGTGGTCAAACCAATGAGTTTGTTTCCATAGAGGCAGATTTACCTCCGGGCGAATACACGCTTGAAACAACGATCGGAGAGAATATTTTAGCGACTCAAACACTCGATGTTGCCCCATTTGCTCCCATCGCAACATGGGGCCATCTCATTCTCTCAGTTTTGCTTGTTGCAGTTGCCTTTGGTGAAATCGGTATTCGAAAGTTCGTAATAAAATACAATGAAAAAACGGTGGTGAAAGAAGACAAACCTCGTGAATTCCGAAAACCCCGCAGCGGTATGCCAGAAGCGGATGAAGCAAATGATTCACCATGGAGAGATCCGATTACACAGGAATCATAGGAAATCTGAGAGTGACATTTGTCTTGCCCGATCATTGCTGAATAAGGACTCAACACTACCTGCTAACCATTCCATGTTTTGACGCGTATACGTGTCAACACCGTAGGTATCCATGACGTGCTTTGTAACTTCGATGTACTTGCGTACAGCTCCTTCTGAAACGGTAAGTGCGAGTTTTCCATGACATTGCCCACCTTCATTTCGCTCCACACCATGAGCAGAAAGACCGCGTCCGCCCACCTTCTCAGGCTGAATGCAATGGCCTGCTAATGGCATTCTTCGATAGGAGTTTCCACATTTTAAACATCGAATCTTTTGTCGTCCATAGGCGTTAAGATTACCACGTAAATCCGGGAGGAAATGAGATCGAATAACAGATGATGCAACGGTTCTGGCATTGATTGCTCGCAATCGTTGACAGAGATTCAATTGGCCATTCATCTTGTCAATCATGGTTGCTAGTGTCTTGTAAGCTGAGAGTTCTGGGCCTTCATCCATTCGTTCACAATCGTGTGTGTAGCCATAGCCACGTACCGCACCAACAGTGCCGAGTCGTCGCTCAACAAAGTCCATGCTGTCTGCGATATCTTTTGGATGCGGTTGCGTCAATGTTGCTTCGTAGAATTGTCGCTGATAGAACCAAGCAGCATCTACATTCAGGGCTTCTTTATCGATTTCAGTTGGATTGAGGCGCGTCGTCAATACTAACGGAGCATCCATTTGCCCACCACGATTTGCTGGTAAGATTTCACGACTGAAGTTCAATAAACCATCCATAAGGAGCATAATTGCATCTTCATCACCATCGCAATTACGGCGCTTTGCAGCATGGAAGAGCGGGTGGGCATAGCCGCCAGAACAATCTGCCCATCCAATGATTCGAGACAGGACGCCTCCTGATGTGTGCGGTGCTAGAGCGCAGATGAGTTGCCCAACAAGGTCGTCTTTTGTGGTCGCGTTGTAGTATGGATCCATCTTGTAATATTTGACCAGGACTTCATCAACAAACTGAGCAGTACGGATGAAATAATCCGCTGCGTTCTTTGCAACAATGAAATCTTGAGGGAATAATTCCAACATCTGATCGTCTCGTTCCAAGGGATTTCCTTCCCAATCATGGGTGTATCCAAGAGCATGAAGTCGCTCCCAATCAACATAGATTTCTTTGGGCGTAAAGTGCGTTACAGGAACATCGCTCATATCGAAACGAATGGTTCCATCACGAAATACAGGGAGATTGTACTTCGCACGAATGAGCCCTTTTTCGATGGCTTCTGGTGTCTGATTCTTACTCTTTAGTTCCTTGACACATTTGACTTGTTGAGGCAATCGACTCATACCGATGCGCAGTTGAGCATCTTCGAGAATGGCTTCGATTGGAACGCTTTGCACCTCTCCCCGACGGCGTCTCTTCCCATTCGATTCTCGCATGTCTGTTCGTCCACCACACGTTTCTCCAATCTTTGGTAATCCATCTTGATCAACAATGCGATGGTGGCAGGTAACGAACGGAGAATCCTTTCCGCATTTGGAACATAACCGCTTACCCATCTGAACTCGAATTGAACCTTTACCAGCAGCATTTGCAATGAGTCGTTGATTGCCTCCTTCCAAAGCGATAGGGAAGAGTGTGTGTGAGCGAGGGGACATTTCACGAGGAGCTGATTTCTCAGGACGACCCATTCTACAACCGATACGCTGCGGCGCCGCATGTTCCCATCGTAAGGTCGACGATTCACGAATAAGAGGGAGAAGTCCATCCACTTCATGATCATCATGCATACGCTGTGATGCCTTGTATCGAGGTGCATTTTCTGGCCCTTCATCAGGGACTGATTCAGCAGCCTCTTTTCCGACTTGATCGGTTTCTGAAATACCCAATCCACGTTGACGGGCTTCGGTTTCAGCAGCAATTCGAATGGTTGAACGTTCCTTCTCAAGAGCGAATAGCCGAGCCCTTTCAGCACGAAGCACTGTATTGCAATCCCGTAGTTCCAGGATGCGTTGTTCTACACTGACTCCAAGGTCAATGAGTTGGTGAAGTTCTGACTTGCGGGTGGTGAAACCAAATCCGTTGAGTAAAGCCTGCCAGCCACACGTAGCAACAATATCATCACCTTCATGGTGATGAGGTATTCCAAGAAGGAGCAATGCCCCTTTAAGCAGACCATGTTGCATGAACGTCCATGCTTCAGGAAGCGTATCTTGGAAGATGGGCTCCTCAGGAAGAAGATCATATCCAATGGATTGAAGTTCAGAAACAGGAGGAATTGATTCGGGTTGCAACTTGTCCATCTCTGTGGGATCCCATCCAGAAGCTGCTCCAGTAAAGCGCAACCATTTCGAAGCACTAAATGGATTTTCAGGGGATGAATCAGGCATTTTACCCGCATCTTCCACCTTTCCTCTCTGAAGCGCCTTAAGCACATTTGGAAGCCATTCGAGTGGAAGGTCGAGGAACCAAGGATTGTGAGGGGGAGGTAAGGAAGTGCGCCAACGTTCTGCAACCGCAGAGGCTTGATCCCAATTGACAGTCATACGAGATAAGAATCGATGCCATCGACGACGAACATGAAACTGCTCAAAGGGGCTCTCATAGGTTGCTAATCCGGGCACACCTTTGGGAGCATCATCACCACAATCGCAAATGTTGAGGAAGGCTTCAACATCTTCCGAAGTCCGCAATGCGTCGATAAGATCGCTGGCCCACCAGTCGGTTGTGTATCCTGCTGGGACCAAATTTTTGTTGTTCTCCATGAACTCCCCATATCCAATGACAATCTCTCCATTGTCCCATATTGAGCGGATGTCTGGACGTATTGTTTGCATGATACTCGCCTCATCGACTCGCAAGAATTGGCCTGAAGAGAGGACAACATACGGGCCTTCAGAATCATGGCTTGGAGTCACTGCACATGCTTTTCCGGGGCGTTCAATTTTCATTTGTGTTCCAACGGTGATGAAGTCATCTAGGACGAGCATCGAAGCAGGATTTAGAGAGGCAGCAGCAAGGCCAGAGGGACGCCCTCTGCCGTAACGAAGTCTGAATCCACCCGGTTGCTGAGGCCCTCCAAAGATCGGCCTTCCAGCAATGATGTCTTTCATGAACTTGTCAATCGGTTGTACCTTTCGACTCTTGAACGCATCAGGGTCGTTTGAGCCACCATCATCTTCGCCCTTTGAAGCAAATTTAGAGATGAAATCCCATCCTGGAACGTTTAATCGCTCAGTATGCTTTTGAATTTTAGGGGCCTTGAGACACATACCTTCTCCGATAACCAGCAATACACCGCCACGAATACGAGCTTCGTCGATGTTTCGAACACGGCCATAACCAGCACATTCAATGGATTCTGTCGATTCACCATTGATCATAACAGGACAAGCGCGAACGATTTCTTCAATTTCTGTAGGTGAAGGCCGATACTGAAGATTCCCACGGTACAAACCAAATTCTTCCTTGACTCGCTCGACTTCTCCATCGCTTGGAATGTAGGGGCCTACCTTTAATTCACGACGAATCATATCGGCAATGAGGACAGCAAGCGCTTGAGCAGTACCTCCAGCAGCACGAATCGGTCCGGCGAAATGGACTGAAACGAAAGGAGAACCGTCTAAATTGTTGAGCAGCCTCACTTCGCTGATTCCTTCAAGCGGTGCAACAAGAACGGCTTCTGTAAGAATTGCAAGACCAACTCGAAGACCAACATCGATGGATTTGACCATGTCATACCCCTGTTCACGAAAGCCCTTAGCGACGCGTTGAGCCATCATAATCGAGGTTGTTTCACGGTCATGTTCAGCGAGCATTACACGAATATCGTCTGCAACAGGGTAATTTTCAAGATGTTCGATAAGCAACTTTTCAGTTCTGCTTGCAAGATCACTCGCCCTTGGAATTTCAACAAATGGTTTCGGGTCAAGATTCTGTTGTCGTGCTTCTTCTGCGATTCTGTAAGCATAGTCTGCATCTTCATCCAAGAGGCTCTGGTACTGTTCCATCTCTTTCTCAAGACGGGCAATATCGACTCCAATCAATGGGTCGAGAGTCGCCGTTGCTCGAGTTTCTTCTCCCAATGTACGACCCCCAAACAACCCTTCAATGTCGAGACTTTATGATGCAATCGGAGGGCTATTTTGCTTCAACGCAAGCCGAACATTCATGGCGTAGATGCCTCACGATTGAACCATGAGCGTTCACCCATCACTGAAATCCATGCCTGAATGGGAGCGATTGGTTGAGAAGGTTCGGGAACTTGCTTTCCTTGACGGCGGTTCTGATGACGCATTTACACTCGCATCCGGTCGCTCTTCACGCTGGTTCTTCGACATGAAGCCAGTGATGATGCATACTGAATCAGCAAAACTCCTCTCAACGTTGTTCAATCATCGCCTTGATGATCTTGACCCCGTCTTTGTTGGAGGCCTTGAATTGGGCGCTGTACCATTGACTGCTATCGTTATCACAGGCTCGGAAAGCGACAAGCGCAAGGGTTTCATGGTTCGAAAATCACCAAAGGGAAGAGGCGGTCGAAAGACCAACAACCCTCCTGGCATTGAAGGCGCTTCCATTGCAGAAGGCGGAAATGTCGTCATTCTCGAAGACGTTACGACAACAGGTGGTTCTTCGATTAAAGCTGTTGAACGAATTCATGAAAACACATCTTGCAAGGTCATTGCAGTCATCAGTATTCTCGACAGAGAAGAAGGCGGCGTTGAAGCCTTTGCAGAGGCAGGAATCCCGTTCGAGAGCATCCTCTCTCGCTCAGACATTACCAACTAGGTGGCGTTCATGGAAGTCTTGACCCCCTCAAAACAAGAAGCGATTCATTCGCCAGTTGCAGATGCAACAATGAGCGACCTTGCATTCTATCACGCGAGTGAAGGAAAACCTCTCGCTACACCTTGGCAAGTGGCGATGGTCCGGGCGAAATCTGTAGCAGAGTTTGTACTTCCTCGAGGCGTGCTTCTCGACTGTGCGTGTGGTTCAGGAATTCAATTAGCTGCATACGCATCTCAACTCAAAATGCCAGCACTAGGAATTGAACTTGACCGTGAGCGAGCGATTGCAAGTTGTTTGAATCTGAATACAATCGCAAAGCGATTCCAGACTTATGACCAAGGATGGCATCGCCGTTCAACCGTACTTGCTGGCGATGGAACTGCGAGCGAAGAAGTGATTCAGTCTGTTGATATTGAGGCGATGGGAGGGATTTCATTCCTCCATCTTGATCCAGCACGACCCCGAAACTCCCGTACACACGGCTTGGATGAAATGCAACCAAATCTAGCGAGTGTTTTCCAAGCGTGGAAACCATATCTTGCTGAATCACCCCGAGGGCCTTCGATTGTTCTCGATCTTTCACCTCGATTGACCGATGAACGACGACAGGAAGTCGAATCACTGGTCGAGGAAGTCTGGCCAGGAATAGATCGAACATGGACGTGGATGTCGAGAGGTGGTGGCCGTGTTGACCGTCTTGAACTGTGGTTAGGCAATGTCTCAACCCTAGGCATTGGTAAGCGCTTTGTTCGTCTCGCTCCAACCTTCGGTGCTGTGAATTCAGTGATCGAAGAACGAGAAGCAGGGGTTTCAACTGAACGCCACTCACTGCTGACGCCTCGTCGCAATGAATGGGTGACTATTCTCGATGCAGCTCTGGTTGAATCTGGACTTGCTGATGCTTGGATATCAGAACAATTGTCGACTGCAGCAGATGTTCGATGGGCCGATTCCTCGCCCAGACGACCTCGAATTCACCATAATGGGCCGTTGAAGAACCCACATCATCCGTTTGTACAAGCAACGGGCCGAGTTGTTGAAATCCTTGACAAACCTCTTGATGAGGCGAACATCGATGAAGTTGTATCGACGGCATTGGAAAATGACATCTCCGCTATGACCATTCGAATGAGCCTCGATGCGTCAATACAGCCAAAGTTACAGGGTAATATTGACCGCCAATTGAAAAGAAGGCAAGGACGAAGGAAGGCGTTTTTGACCAAACATACGGGTTCAAACCACCTCCTTTTTTGTGTTCAGATGACAGAAAAATCTGACCAGTGAAATCGGACACCTGCATCGCGGTCTTGATATAGGGGTTGTTGGTCGGAAAACTGCTTGACATCATGTCGCATCGTATAGGTGAACTTCAATGGCAAAATCAAAGGAAGAAGAACTAGGAGATGATTTTTCATACATTCTCCGTATGGCAGATACCGATATGGATGGTCTAAAACCGCTATCCTCAGCCCTAACATCCGTCAAAGGAATCGGGGTAAGAAGCGCAATTCAAATCTGCAACACAACTGGTTTTGATCCTGCTCGAATGGCAGGACATCTTACTGTGGAACAACAAGAAACGCTCCGACTTGCCATCGGAGACTTCGTTAACACTGTTCCATACTGGATGGTTAACCGTGCAGCAGACATCGAAACCGGTAACGACATACATCTTACTGGTCAAGAAGTCAAACTTACACTCAAAGAAGACATCAATCGTCTTCGTACCATGAAGTGCTACCGTGGTGTTCGCCACGCTAGCGGTAACAAGGTCCGTGGACAACGCGGACGAAGCAATGGTCGTGGTGGCCTTACACTCGGTGTAAGCAGGAAGAAGGAATGAGGTGATTTAGTATGGGTGAACCAAAGTTTTCAAGACCAAAATTCGATACTCCTCCTCATCCTTGGAAGAAAGCTCGAATCGAAGAAGAGCACCTCATCCAAGCTAATCACGGTTTGAAGAACATGCGTGAAATCTGGAAGTCGAAGTCTCAACTTCGCCGTCATCGACGCCAAGCAATGCGTTTGATTGGTACACTTGACACCTCTGAAGGCCATGGAATGCGTGAGAAGGACGATCTCCTTCGCTCACTCCACCTTAAGGGACTCATCAGCAAGGACGCTATTCTTGACGATATTCTTTCTCTCAATGCTGAAGACATCCTCAACCGACGTCTCCAAGCAATGGTCTACTACAAGGGACTTGCATGCTCTCTCAAGCAAGCACGTCAACTTGTCACCCACGGTCACATCTGCATCGGCGACCAAAAGGTTTCGATTCCTTCATACCCAGTCAACCGTGACGAGGAAGAAATCATTCAATACCATCCTTCCAGCGATCTTAACAACCCAGAACACGACATCCGCAAGGCAATTGACGGACGCCGTGAACTTGCTGAGTACGCTGAAGAAGAAGTTGACCCAGAGGCAACAAAACCATTTGCTGATGAAGTTAACGAAGCTGCTGAAGTTGCACCAAGTGCAGAAGCAGAAGTTGCAGACGGAGGTGAGGCTTGATGTCTCGTAGAGCAATCGTCAACATCTTTTCTTCATACAACAACATTCTCATGACAGCAACAGATCTTACTGGTGCTGAAACCATTGGAACATGTTCCGGTGGACAAGTAGTCAAGTCTTCTAAAGACAGTGGTGGCCAATTCGCTGCTACTCGTGCTGCAGAACGTCTTGCTGACACACTCAAGGAAAAGGAGTTCACACAACTCATCGTCAAGTACCGTGCACCAGGTGGCAACAAGGCCAACAACACTGGTCCAGGTGCTCAAGCAGCTATTCGTGCTCTTACTCGTGCAGGTATGACCATCACTCGAATTGAGGATGTAACACCTATCGCTCACGATGGAACAAAGAAAAAGGGCGGACGTCGTGGACGTCGTGTCTGATTCGGAGGAATTGAAATGAAGGCAAGTATCGTAGATGGATGGCCAAAAGGTAACAGCATGAAGATCCTCATTGAAGGAACTGACGCTGCACAAGTAAACGCACTACGTCGTGCTATTATGGCAGACGTACCAAAGATGGCTATCAGCAAAGTAATGTTCACTCTCGGAGTTAACCAAGACAACAACCGTGGAGAAATCTTCGAATCGGTTAACGCACTTCCTGACGAAGTTATTGCACACCGATTGGCAATGATTCCAATTCCAACACATCCTGAAGAAGGCATGGCTTTCCCTGATGAATGTGAGAACTGCATGAATCTTGCAGAAGATGACAAAGGCTGCCCATCATGCCAAGTCCTCTACACACTCAACGTTCAAGGGCCATCCTCAGACAGTGATGACCCTCACCGAGTTGTTCGTGCAGGAGACCTAACAAACGTTTCAGACCCATTGTTTGACATCTCAGAAGAGATGCAACCAATTCCATTGACGTACCTTGCTCAAGGCCAATTCCTTGAATTCATTGCATTCGCAACACTTGGACGTGGTCGAGATCACGCAAAGTGGGCTTCAGCATCTGCAGTAACCTTCCAGCCTGTTTACGAAGCTGAACTGAAGAAGCCAAAGAAGGCTAACGTTCTGTTTGGACTCGATCTTTCAACAACTGATGGTCGTCCAATCGATGCTAAGTTGTTCAAGAGCAAGAAGTGCACAGATATCGCAACTGTTCTTGACCTTGAGAAAGCACTTCACCAAGTCGGTGCAGGAACTGGACGCGATGGTGATTTCGATGATGCAATCGTCCTTAACCCGGTTGAGGGAAGTTTCATCTTCTCCTTCCAAACCGATGGTTCAATGCCTGGAGCAACCATCTTCAATCTTGCACTTGAAGAACTGAAGAGCCGTTTCCAGAACATTAGTGAAGACCTCGGTCGAGCCTTCGCTTGAGCACACAAACAGCGGATTTTTCCGCCATATTGATGCCTATTGAAGAGGTGGACACGTTATGGCAACAGTTCGCGTCGGTGGTCACATCACCTTACTGTTCTCAATACATGATGATGCAATCTTACCTCGTAATCAAGGAAGTCGAGGCGCAGGAATGTGTCTCGAGAAAGGTGTTGTTGCGACCATTGAACCAAATGGACAGGCTGAACCAGAAGAACAAGGACAAGAAATGGCTGGTTGGCAGCGTGATGTTCTCGAAATCAAAGGAAAAGGCCGTACTGAAGTGACCATCTCGTCTCATGGAGGGCCTTTTGATGGTCAAACGGAAATGTATGTTGATCTGATTGATGAATTACGAAACGCTCGTCTCTTACCAACAGATATTCATTATGTATTGACCATTGAACTTGAACTTCCAGTAAGTCAAGGGTTTGGTATGTCAGCAGCAGGCCTCTGCGCAACTGCTCTTGCATGTTTTGAAATGACCAATCAAGGCTCGATTGAACAATATTTCCGTATTTCTCACCACATTGAACGACGGTATCGAGGCGGACTTGGCGATGTTCTTGGCCTCTACGTTGGTGGCGTGGAATTACGAACAATACCCGGTTCTCCTCCTAGCCCAGGTCATGCTCGAAGCTTTGGGGTTCAAACCCCAGTTCTTCTCGTTTGGAAACCGGAAGGGTCGAAACATACTTCGGAATACATCGATCATCCTGACTGGAAAATGACGATTACAAAGGCTGGAGATGAGGCTGTGAACACCTTATCAGAAATGAAATGGAATGAAACGGTATGGTCGAAACTATTGCAAGAATCGCAAACCTTTGCAACAGCCTCGAAGATGCTCGAAGAACCAACTCGTCGAGAACTACTCGACTCCGTTCGTTCTGTGGTTTTGTCCCATCAACTTCAGGCAAGCATTCGAATTCGTCTCTGTATGCTTGGAACATCTTGTGTCCTTTTACCAACTCAATTGAACCAGCCGTTAACAGAAGAAACACTCAGTATGCTTGCTTCTGAACTTCAACAACATGGGTTTGGAGTCGAGCAGACATCACTTGCTTTATCGAGATTGAATTGAAAAGAGGATTACATCCAGTTTTCATGATGATTGGTTTTAATCTAAATCAAATTCTTTGCGTAAGTTCCTGGAGACGTGTCCAAGAGTGATGTTATTCTTCACTTCCACGCCCAACATGTCTCCATAACGTTCACCTGTTTTTATCATTGAAATGCGAAATCGATCCATGGAACCTTTGCCGCTCAAATACAGCGGACGATGAAATCGTGTGATGTCAAGACTCCATTTCTCGCCATGTGCATTATTTCCCTTAATTGAGATTGAGTGAGTTGTATCCTCATCTCCTGATTCGTAAACATCCACCAGTTTGACTTCATTGATGAGTTCCTTTTCCTGGTACATTTCCTTTCCCCAGAATGTAGTGGCTTTTTCGATGGTGCCTTTCTCGGTGCTGATATATATGGTCTCAGTGCACATGAGCTGTAAAAATAGACTCATCAATGCAAGTGGCATGAGAGCGAAGCAAGGGCTGATGAAGCATAATCCAACTTGTTCCTTTAGACTATTATCGGGATTAAAGATCACAAAGAGAATTCCGATTGCTGATGCAATACTTACCGGAAGGAAAAAAAACAAACCAAACAGGCGTTCACCCGAAGAACTAGGCACCGTTTCTTCGTGGTCAATAGCAGGAGTTACAGTCTCCCAAAACGTACTCTCTTCCATGTCATCCATCTCAAATTCTAATTGTTTCGTGTCTTTGCAGATGCTTTTACCATCTTAATCAAGTCGATTATAACGATTTGAGTAAAAGAAGTATCGCCGACGGTGAATTGGATTCGGATCGAATCAAGAATGAGCATCGAGTTGCGATAAGTCCAATGGACTTGCATCAAGCATTACTACACCAGGCAGGAAGAGGTTCTCTGAGAAACTGTGACGGAATACAATCGCTCCGCTTCCCCATTCGTCGATGTATCGCATCATTTGTTTCTTCATCTTCTTACGTTGGAATTCAACATCAGCACCATAGAAATGCTTGGCATCAATCCAAGCAACAGGCTCGCCGTTGATGGTGACGTGATCGAGGAAGAGAATATCGGGAGTGACCTTTGGTCGACCGTGGTCAACCGATTGCTCCTTGACCAATTCGGGCTGTCGTCGCAATCGGACACCTTGTTCTTCAAACCAATCCGCTAGGATGTTTTCGAAGAGATCTGCTCGAAGATGCGTTTCACTTTGATCAACGTTTGATACGCGGTCTGCTTCCTCTGCACTTTCAAATTCAGAACGTTCTCGCTCTGAAAAGCGTGAAGGCGCTTTGAAGGATTCCTTGATCTTCGTTTTCGACCATCCCATTTCTCCGAGAATTGTTCGAAATATGTTCATTGGAGGGAAGTCGTACTTCTTTGTCAGTTCGACAACACTTGTTCCTTGTTTGTAGTCTCGAAGCATTTGTTGTCCCTTACGCTTCATGCTATGGTGCCCATATACGGTCTTCTGTTGAAGTAAAGCAGATCTCAATGAGAGTGCCTGTTCAACTGCGATTGAGGTCGACTTTCCGAACTCTGCGATTTCATCCACACGGTCATCATGAACCCAGCCGAATTCACCTTTTCGAACGACATAATTTGCCATTCGCTCTTCATCAGCAAGATTTACTGGATTGGATTTCCATTCAAAGGAGAAGGACTTGGGCTCTTCCATATCATCAGGAAATCCAATTGGTTGAACGCCCATAAATTCGTAATCAAAGCGCTTATTGGCCTTGGTTCTAAACGCCTCGATGTCCTTTCTTGACTGCTCGATAAGATTCGCCTTTCTTGGTCCGCCATAGCGTTTTTTCTTTTGTTGGCGACTGTTGCCACCTCGTCGATTGTTGCCACGACGTTGTGTCATATGTCGGAACGAACGCCGACCGTCCTTGAACACATCGTTGTTATTTGTTGAACCAGAGTCGCAACATATTGATGAAGTGGCAGTGTCTCAGAGAACCATGTATCGACCGATTTCAGTTCTTGTGATACTTCTCTTAGCGACTGTATTCGTCCCAGAACCCCTCGAATTACAAGAGGCAGAAATCGCTTCTTCGACCGGAGAAGGAAACGAATCATTGGGCTGGGCTATGTCCGTTGGTGGTTTCAATGAAGATTGGATTACCGATATTGTGCCGTTAGCCAATAATTCAGTTGCTGTAGGTGGTACTTTTGTTTCATCGATTCTTATTGGTGAAAATGGTCATGATTCCAGTCAAATTTGTGAAACAGGTTCTTGCAACGACAAAGATGGTTTCCTTGCATTTTCAAATGAATCCAATGAGTGGTACTTCAGTACCTCTTTTGGAAGTTCTGGAGTCGACCAAGTTGATTCGATTGCAATGCTAAGTGATGGCGATCTCATCGTCGGAGGAAGCTATTGTTTGGGAAGTGCAGGTCTTAGTTGCAACATGACTCTTGGAGATTTACCCACGCTGAGTAAAGAGGATTTGGGAGATGAAGGAAATGCATTCCTTGCTCGATACGATATGGATGCAGGATGGATATGGGCAGTTTCAATTTCAAACTATTTTGATATCTTCATGATGGATCTTTATGTTGATATCTACGATAACATTCACGCCAGCGTTCTTTTCCGTGACATGCTTGATGTTAATGGAACAATCTTCCTCGGCTCCACAGAACCAAGTGTTGCTTTGATGATGTTTGATGAGAATGGAATTCTCGAAACAGGCCATACTGCAATGTCTGAACTGGGAGTCGACCCGTTCGGAGGGTTCTGTCAAAATTCAATCGGTGAAACGTTCATTGCATTGACATTTATTGGTGAAATCTCCTTTGAAGAAGTTGGTTCGATTGAAGCTGTAGGTGGAAGCGATATCGTCGTTGCAAAATACGATGAAGACGATTGGCAATGGATTCAAAACGCAGGTGGAGAAGGTGATGATCGAGCGTATGGATGCATCCCTGGTGACGAACAATCCGTTCAAGTGTACGGCAGTTTCGAAGGTAATGCCTCATTTGGTAATGAGTACACAGAATCCTCACAATGGGTTGATGCCTACATCGCAACACTTGATCCGCTCGGTTTCTGGTCCGCTCTTTCTACAGAAGGCGGACTCGGATATGAGTCATTCAATGCAGCGTATCGAACTCCATCAGGCTCGGCTATCTTTGCAGGCGTGACCACGCAAGGGTTCACTCTTGGCTCTGAAGTACTCATCGCTTACGACGAGGATACGAGTTACTATGGGACAGACATTTTCCTTGCTGAACAATATTCGACAGGCACATGGGAGTGGGCTTTGGTCGGTGGAAGCGAAGGCCAAGACGATGTCTATGAAATCCACCCTTCTTCTGAAGGAGGCACTTTAGTCGCCTTTTCCTATGAAGATGCAGGGGCCTTTGGCTCCCACAATATCACCTCAGTAGGCGGGTATGATGGTGGCGTGTGGCACTATGAAACCGATATTGATGGCGATGGTATTCTTGATGGAATTGATAATTGTCCAAGAGATGCGAATTCACTTCAACTCAATTATGATGCTGATGAACAAGGAGATGAATGCGATGCTGACGATGATAACGACGGTATTGCAGATGACCTCGATGTATGTGCTCAAGGTCAACTAGCATGGTCCAGTACACAATGGACCGACCACGATAATGATGGATGTCGAGATTCAGATGAGGACTTTGATGATGACAACGATACTGTGTATGATCATCTTGATTCATGTCAGAAAGGTCCAGTCGGATGGATTTCAACTCCTGAAACTGATGTTGAAGGCGACGGATGCTCTGACTTCGATTCAGATGGAGATGGTCTCGTCGATCAAATGGACAATTGTCCAACCATTGTCAATGAAGGTCAAGAGAATCTTGACAACGATAATTTTGGTGATCCATGCGATTCTGATGAAGATGGAGATGGCATTGACAATACCAATGATTTGTGCCCAAGAGATCTCGCTGCTTGGAATTCTGAAGTGTTCAACGACTGGGACCGAGATGGCTGTCTCGACAGCACCAATGACTTTGATGATGATAATGACGGTGTCTTGGATATGATGGGTTCAACGCCTATCGATGAGTGTCCAAAAGGCGTCATTGGATGGAATTCTTCCGATCGTGATCTCGACTGGGACGAGGACGGTTGTCATGATGATGGCGAAGATGATGATGATGACAATGATGGATTTGATGATGATTATGATCTCTGCCCACGAGGCTTAATTGGCCCTGTTCTACCTTCACAGGATGCTGATGCAGACGGATGTGTTGATGGTGTGGAAGATGTTGATGATGACGCCGATGGTGTCCTCAATGAAGCAGACTTGTGTGCAAGAACACCGTTGAGTACCATCGTTGATGGTGACGGTTGCTCAACTCTACAAGCAGATTCTGATTCAGATGGTGTTCTCAATGCAGACGATCTCTGTCCAGTTTCAATCACTGGTGAAGAAGTGGATGAGGACGGATGTAAACTCATTGTCAACACCGATGCTTCGAGTGGAGAAGACGAATCTTCGTTTGGAATTAATCAGATTCTTATCATCCTTGCATTGCTTCTTGCTCTTGTAGCTGGCTTCATGACATTCAAGCCGATTAAACCACAATCTGCGCCAAAGACAATGCCTGCTGTCCCTCAACCGATTGAACAACAGCCAATGGTTGAAATGCCAATCGATGACATTGGTACGTCAGAAGAATAGTCTCAAGCATAGATGAAGGCTGGAGACAAAGGAATAGCAACGCCTGCTTTTCCTGTCGTATCCTCTTCGCTTTCACCATGAACAACATCGACGCTATCGAGGCCGAGTTCACTTGCAATGAAGTCTGTACTGTCTTGATACACGTTGTTTTCTTCAAGATTTGATAGAAGAACTCGTTTCTTTTCATCATCCCATTTGAACACTTGAGGAAGCATACGCTTGTTCCAGAATCCAAGTCGTTCTCCACGATGTTCTCCTTGAGCAAGTTCTGATTGAGTAAGAATCCCCATGAAGGACTTGACATTGTTTCCTTCAGCAAGATGTTGCAAAGCCATTTCTGACATTTGATAACGCCATGGGGCTGCTGTAACAATGGTGAGTGAAGTCGCTTTTCCGTCGAGATGTCGTTCTGCAACACTGCGAACCTTACGTGCTTGTTCGAGGAGATCACGAATCAGTGTTTCACCATCAAGAAGTTCCTGATCTTCGAGTGAACATGGAGCCATTTCAGTAAATGTGTGTGCAGCAAGAAGGCCTTCTCCTCCTAGGAAGGACCACCAATCTTCGGCTAAGTGTGGTGTTGCGACTGCAATCATATGTGTCCATGCTTCGAGAACGTCTCGACCAACATCAGCATTACCTCCACCACGTCGAACATACCAGTTGATGTCCTTGACCATGTCATAATGAGAGCATTCGACAGCTCTTCTCAAATCGAATTGATCCATTGCCTCAGTCCATTGTTGAACACGTTGACGTAGTCGAGCCATCATCCACGCATCGATATCAGTTGGAGCACCGTCCCAAGCAAGCAATTGCTCAGGCATAGTTTGCAATTGCATCATAACTCTGTGATTTGCTTCAAGCGCAGTATCGGACCAATCCATGCCAGCGGTAGGGTTTGCAGCAAAGAGGATGAAGAGACGAACAGTATCTGCGCCAAATTCTTCAATCATTTGTTCTGGTGAAACAGTGTTTCCGAGTGACTTACTCATCTTTGCAGATCGTTGTGTTAATTCAGAGTTGCAGTGAGGACATGGCGAGTCTGTATGGCTAACTGAGAGTGTAATGGAACACGATTCACAGAATGGTGCGCCTTTGTTGACCATCCCTTGACAGAGTAATTCACTGAATGGCTCATCAATTGTATGGAATCCAAGGTCACGAAGAGCCTTGGTGTAAAATCGAGCATAGATCAAGTGCATCTGAGCGTGTTCAATTCCACCGCAATAGAAATCAACATTCATCCAGTAATCAGCAATGTCTGATTCATACCATGAATCATGATTGGTTGCGTCAGTATAGCGAAGGAAGTACCAGGATGAATCAACAAACGTGTCCATTGTATCGGTTTCACGTTGTGCATCTTTTCCACAGTCAGGGCATGTTGTGTTGAGGAACGAAGCGGATGTTTCCAATGGATTTCCTTTTCCATCGAAGACAACATCTCGTGGAAGTTCAACTGGAAGTTGATCTTCTGGAACAGGTACTGCTCCACAGTCCTTGCAATGAATAATCGGAATTGGCGTTCCCCAGTAGCGTTGTCTTGAGATAAGCCAAGGGCGAATCTTCCAATTGACTCTTCGTTCGCCCATGTTCATGGATTCAAGTGCGCTTGCAACAGCATCTCTTGCATCATCACCGTGGCGACCATCAAATCCATCTGAAGTTGAGTTTACCATGTATCCATCATCAGTAAATGCCTTGTCAAGTTCTTCTCCAGCATCTCCGCCTTCCTTCTCAACGAGGACTCTTCGAATCGGTAGACCATAGGTTTGGGCGAAGTCGAAATCACGTTCATCATGACCAGGGACAGCCATGACTGCACCTGTTCCGTAAGAAGCGAGAACGAAGTTACCAGCCCAGATTGGAATACGTTCACCAGTCAATGGATGGATTGCAAATTTACCGAGAGAAACACCTTCCTTCTTGTTGAGGTTTTTGATTCGATCAAATTCACTCATGTTCGCATAGACATCATACATTGCCTTCCAACCTGCTTCATGTTCAGTTCCTTTGACCAATTCTTCAGCCAGTGGGTGTTCTGGTGCGAGGGTGACGAATGTAACGCCAAACAAGGTGTCTGGGCGTGTCGTAAAGACGCGTATTGTTTCATCAGAACCTTCGATTCCAAATTCAATTTCTACGCCTTCAGAGCGGCCAAGCCAGTCTTCTTGCATTGAGCGAACACTGTCAGGAAAATCGATTGTCTTCAATCCATCAAGAAGTTCTTGAGCGTATTTTGTGATGTCGATAAACCATTGACTCATGTCCTTTTGACGAACAGGCCCGTTGCATCGCCAACATCGACCGGCTTTGACTTGCTCATTAGCAAGAACGGTCGAACAGGAATCGCACCAGTTCACTGGTGCATATTCTCGATAGGCGAGTCCAGACTTGAAAAAGCGAGTAAAGAACAGTTGATTCCATTTGTAGTATTTCGGATCATGGCTCTTCACCATACGATTCCAATCATAGGAGAATCCCATTCGCTTGATCTGTTCGGTAATCGAAGCCATGTTTCTCTCGGTAATATCATGAGGATGGCCGCCCTCAGCAATTGCAGAGTTTTCTGCAGGCATTCCAAAGGAGTCAAAACCCATTGGATAGAGAACATTGAACCCTTTCATTCGCTTATATCGAGCAACTGCATCACCGATAGAATAGTTTCGAACGTGACCCATATGCATCTTTCCAGATGGATATGGATACATTTCAAGACAGTAGAATTTCGGTTTAGAAGCGTCATTATTTGCAACGAAGACTTTTGCGTCATCCCATGCTTGTTGCCATGCAACTTCATCGGTCGTTTTACGCTCGTCCGACATCATCATCACTCCTTCAACAAACCTGCGTTACTGCTTTCCTTCTTCAATCCACCCCAGCAAAGGGATTTCAGAAGGTCAACTCGTTGCGTAAAAACGCTTCATTTGTTTCGAGAAGGAACATTGCTTCCTTCGTGAGTTTGTATCGATTACGCATCCCCATGCGTCGTCCTTCGATCAGGCCATACTTCTCGAGTGTACGCAGGTGATGAGAAATCAGTTGTTGTGATTTATCCAGGCGCTTCGCAAGTTCTGCTTGCGTTGGGAAATCTCCCAAATCGCCATCTTGGTCGAGAACCAGCAGAATCTTTCCTTGCAGAGAGAGTGGATCCGGGGCGAGGATTGGTACTGGTAAATCCGCATCCTCAAGCAGTGGATGGAGATTGTTTGTCAATGGATAATAACGAACCAAACGTCCATCCTTACGTCTCCAAAGACTCTCTTCTTGTTCAAGCACTCGAAGGTGATGAGAAAGTTGTCCATTACTCATATCAAGGGCTGAAAGCAACGCTCGGAAGTGACAACCTGGATTCGCTGTCAAGTATCCCATAAGGCGTCCACGTTGGAATCGTCCATCGGTGGTCTCTGAGGTTCGACCCATGAGGCCAAGAATCCAGAGTCCTGAAAGCGTGACAGAAACACGGAGTGCTTCGTTATTGAACGCAGCAAAGCCAAGCATCGAAAGAAGTGCTCCAATGGTTACAGCAGCGACAGCTTCAGGCGCCCACTCAGGAAGGATTTCCTCGTTTTCGACAACGACATCTTCCGTAACTTCGGTTTCAGCAGCAGGCTCTTCGATAACCAACGGTTGTTCATCAATGACCGACTGAATCTGATAACTGTCTGCAGTGAATCGACTGCATGGAGTGTTTGCTTCGGTTTGTACAGCCTCATACATACCTGATGCACCTCGTTCAGGACTCCATGATTGGATGGAATGACTTGACATCAATCGGACGTTCTCTTCAGCATCTTCAATCATCCAGCAGGTACCGTCAGAAGTTGAAACATCGTTCCACGTACCTGTAATGAGGACTACTTGTTGTACCGGAGTACCTTCATTGTCAATTGTCTCAACATCCTCAACCCCGTCTGCAGGTATTGGCCAAGTGAATGTCTGCTCAGCATCAATATCTTGGTCAATAGCAAGATGGAGACGTACTCGGTACTCACCATCAGCAAACTCGTACTGGTTTAGATCTGTAATACTGAAGCGTAGGGTGTCTGTATTGGAGATTTGCAATGAATCGTCAATACTCTCATCAGAACTGCAGAGAATATTTTTGTCAATTATTTTTGATTCCAAATTCAGGTCCCACACCTGGAGTGTAGCTTTGCATGCTTCAAGCCAATGAATTTCAGAACCAGATTCATCACCGTTTAGGAGCAACTCAAATTCAGCACCATTTTCTTCACTTGTTTCGATTTCAATATCGACAACTGGGAGTGGGCTTGAGTCACAGTTTGCAGAGTTGGTTCGTCGGAAGTCGAGCTCCTTGGAGGCAAAATATCCAAACTCTGGCACTTCGGTTACCAGAACATATGCTCCAGTACGCATAGCACAACCCTGTGAGTCAGTAAACGCCCAACCTTGCATAGGGAACATACTCTCTTCAGATGGAGCCAGAACCATGTCGAATTCAGCGTTGTTACATGTGTTTTGAGAGAGGGTGTCAAAGACGACTTGACCAAACGAATCTACGACCCAATAGGTCATTCGACATGTGTTTGTGAACTGAAGAAGAACATTCTCATTCTGCATGTTTTCCAGATTCATCGATCCTTCGAGTAATTCACCTTGAATGTAGGATCCCGAAAGGGTGCTGATCGAGGTGGCGAGAGGTTCGTTCGTTGTTTCACCTTGTGAAACTGTAAGGGTATGTGTGTCGATGGTCAAGCCATCAGGAGTTGAAACTGTAATGGATGAATCACCTTGCTGAGTTGCATACAACAAGGAGTGGCCAAGGGAGAAGGTCGAGAATGGCTCGATTGTTTCAACCATAGGTGTACATGTTGGGCCATAGATATTCGACTCGAAAGCGATGAGGAGTTTGCATTCATCAGTGACCGATAACTCGATTGGAAGAGCAGTTGGATTGTACACCTTGTACGACAAAATCATCGGTTCACCAACAGCGATTGAACTGCCACGATGAGCGAGTGTGGAAGAGTAGACTAATTCTGATGGAAGCCCAGCATTCTGTTGGACACTAATTTCAGTGGATGAACTGAGTTCAGAACCAGCAAGTTCGATGGTAACAGTATAGATTCCTGGTGCAACTTGGTTGCCTGAATCATCTTGGAGATTCCATGTATGTGAATCAAGAGTTGTTGTGCCAGTAGCGACATCTAATCCTCTGCTTTGACCACGACACGAGGTTCGCTCATCGATGATTGCAGTTCCAGATTGATCACTGACAACCATAACCGTTCCACACGATGGGTCTTCTGTGATCGAGGTTTGAACTCCATCGTTGACAAGAGCGGTGGAAAGTTCGACGACATCACCTGTTCCATACCAAGGAGTCAGTGGTGCGTTGATGAGTTCTGTTTCAAGACGTACAGGCGTTTCACCATCGGCTTGTACTGGCGCAAGGCTACCGAGTAGAAGCACCAACAAGGATGCAACCAATAGTCGCGTACGCGCCTCTGCCATGAATTTCCATAGTCTCCCTCACTTAAAGGGCAACGGTACAAACAATGCGTAAACTCAATCCAAATCGAGCATGGTTGGAATCGATGCTTGTAAATCCTGTTGCTGTTGGATTTCATGTTGCTTCCATGCAGGCACAGATTCAGGATCGACCCAACCGAGTTCTCTTGCCTTGTCGAGTTCGCCACTTGCAACATAATGGGAAATCCATTGTTCACGGCGTTCTTCTTCATCCATGAGTTGAGATTCGATCTTACGCTCAACAGCACGCTCTTTCATCAAACGGTTTCGACTTGCTTGACGTGCGAGCATAGCTATGAGAATCGATGCGAGCATGAATGCGATGACCCCGCCCATTGCAAAGAGAAGAGTGTTGGATCCTTCGCCCTTGACTTCAGATGTATCATCTTCTTCGACTTTGTTTGGGTCCTCTGTAATTGCACAAACAACCTGTCCTCGAATACCAGTTGTGATTTCAGGATCCCATTCACATGGGTCGTTCAGGTCAGACATTCCATCGTCATCAGAGTCAGGACAACCAAAGCGGTCTGTAGTAGAGGTTCCAAATTCGTTTCGACATTGGTCAGATTGGTACGCACCATTCGTGAAATTGTTCCCATACCCGTCACCATCGTTGTCATCTTGTTGAGAGAATCGCAGCGGGAATGCGTCAGGAGTAATCCCTGTTGCGTTGTCTCCTCGGCCATCGCAATCAATATCGCTGGATTGAGTTGCGTCGTTCGGGAATGCATCACCGATATGATCACAAATTGTAATCATTAAACCAGGGTTTTCTTCATCAACAACAGATTTGTTGGTTACGACATAATTGTCCCCAACGCCATCGCCGTCTTTGTCACACCATTGTAGAGGGTCGTTCGGGAATGCATCCGCGCCGGTACAATCAGGCTTTGCAACCCAGTCGCCATCAGGGTCGCCGTATCCGTCGAGATCTGTATCTGGACATCCTTGGCGGCCATTGTACATACTCTTGCCAAAGACGTTTATGCATTCGTCCCCGTCTGTGAATAGTGTATTGTCTCCATAGCCATCTCCGTCGGTATCAGCCCATTGTAGAGGCTGATCAGGGAATGCATCGAGCGGGTCGGTATATCCGTCACCATCGGAGTCAGGACATCCTCGAGAGGCTGCATTGGAGGATTCACCGTAGGTTTGAGGGCATACGTCAGAGATTCCTTCCGAAACCCCATCTTCATCGACATCAATGAAATTGTCTCCATAGCCATCGTTATCGAAGTCAGACCATTGCAGTGGGTCGCCAGGGAATCGGTCTCCGTTGCTTCCACCAGGATTGTCTCCGTAACCGTCACCATCTTGATCACGCCATTGAGAGCCATCATTCGGGAATGCGTCTGGATTGTTACCAGACTGGTTGTCTCCGTAGTTGTCACCATCTGTATCGATCCATTGAGTGGCGTCGTCAGGGAATGGATCACCTGAATTTGACCATCCGTCTCCATCTCGGTCAGGACAACCGAATTGATCTTGGTTGGAAGGTCCTGCTTGATTTGGACAATCGTCAGGATTGTTTCCTTCAGGATTGCTTCCATACCCATCGTTGTCCTCATCACACCATTGTGTAGGGTCGTTCGGGAATGCGTCAGCACCATAGCAATCTGTCGTTGGAGGCCAGTTTGAATCAGGGTCTGAATACCCGTCACTATCGGTATCGACACAACCAAGTCGGTCGTATATGGAATCGCCAAAGATTGTCGGGCAACCATCAGGACGGTCACTCATTTGTTCATCGCCAACCCAGTCACCATCGGTATCTCTCCATTGGGTTCTATCGATTGGGAAAACGTCGATGTTTTGAGCACCAACGATAATCAGCCCAGGCCATTCAGGAGCTCTGTGAGCATTCCATGAAACATCTTCGTAGTTGTCTCCGTAACTGTCGCCATCAGTGTCGTTCCATTGAGTGTCGTCGTCAGGGAATGCATCTCCTCGTTGATTGAGATGAAGTTGGTTTGTGGCAAGGTCGAACAGGTAATTGTCACCGTATCCGTCGTTGTCAGCGTCAACCCATTGCTCTGTATTAGTAGGAGCCCAGTCGTTAATATCAGACCATCCGTCACCATCTGTATCGAGGCAGCCATAGCGATCTTCGGTACTGTTGCCCCATACGGAAGGACATGCATCAGGTTGAAAGGCAGGAGCAGGATTGTCGCCATATCCGTCGTTGTCAGCGTCAGCCCACTGTGTTCCTTCGGACGGGAATGCATCCACGATTCCATCACCTTGGTCGGTGCTGTTGTAGCCATCATTGTCTTCATCAAGGTCAGCAAACCAATAGTAAATTCCCTCGTCATTGCGGCTTTGCGTGGTTACCAGGAAGGTACTGTCAGGACTCCAAGCAGCACTTTCGATGGTACCGCAGTTGTTGCCACCACCGGAGGATGTACATCCACCGGGGCGTGGTCCGTTTACTGAATCGATGAGTAGACCAGCATCAGAGGAATAGATTTTTGCTGTTGCCCCATCGGCTTGGTAGTAAGATATCCCTGCAACGACTTGCTTACTGTCGTATGTGAAATCTGTAGTGTAACAAGAAGAAGAGTGGCTCTTTTCCCAAATCCGAGCGAGGGATGTGCCTGTGTAGGCATACATGTCGAAACTGGATGAACCGCCTTCCCAGCCACCGCACATGGAAATGTAATTTCCATCAGGAGACCATGCGATTTCGTTTACTGAAGCTTGCGGATCTCCATTACTGGTGATTGTGGCTCTTGAAGTGATGTTGACGATGAAAAAGTCACCGTTTCCAGCCAATGCGATGAATTGACCGTCTGGTGAGAATGCAGCGTCGTAGAAACGGTCTTCTCCATTTGGATTCAATCCGTTTCCTAACTGGAGGCCATCTGAGACCTTGATGAGTTTAACTTCTCCATTTGTGCCGCTGTTCCCAGACCGCCCAATCGCAACTGCGACAAGCGAACTATCGGGTGAAAATTCGACGCTGTTGACTTGATCACCACCGCCGACATCAACGCTTATTGACCCGTGGACAGAAGTAAGATCTGAAGCATAATAGATGTTGATTGTATCGTCATCAATTCCTGCTGCAACATACATCCCATCGTTCGAAAATGCGACTGCTCTGATATCATCTCCGCCTTGGACAGAGCGCAGGTTAACATGCGTACTTACATTCCAAATGCGCACGTAATCATCATCTGAGCCCGTGACGATCATCTTACCATCCGGAGAGAAGTCTACAGAGTTGTAATCGGAACTTGAAGAGGTGGTGAAATCGTTTTGGAAATTAGGATTCGAGGTGGTCCAACCATCGTTGAAATCCGAGGTTCCATCGTTGTCACGATCAGGGCAACCATCTCGGTCAACAGTCGAGGTACCAGAAGCCCATGGACAGTCATCAACGGAATCTTCGATTCCGTCCCCATCTGCGTCTGCAGCGTTTGTAGCAAATGGAAGGAAAACAACCAATATCATTAATGAGGCCAAAATCAATCCACGCTGGTCCGCTCGCTTTGACTCAGAAGCCATAGTTACCCCTACATTGTCTCTTATTAGGCGTTGTGGTACATATGCTCGTAAAACATTGGTCAAAAGAGGGGAACGCTTGAACGTGAATGGCCCTACAGACCAGCATGGCCGAAGGGTTGCCAAAGGTGAACGTCGCGGTGTCAGACCGCGTATTGTTGCATCTTTTGCAACATGACCATCTCGCAGACCGTTTCATGGTCACAGCAGCTGTCACTCGACCCGGTATTGCTGAAGCATGTGCCCAGCATCCACCAAATGTCAGCAGAACAATGCGCAATCTCGTGCGCGATGGATTGGTGAGTGAACACACTCGTTCGATTCAGAACGATGACCGCCGACAAAAGACATGGCAATTGACAGATGTCGGAAGGGACGAAGCCAAGGCCAAGACGAAAGATCTTGGCGAAACGAAGATTCTTGTTCGCAATAAGGACGGGGAACTGCTTGAAATTAGCGCCAAAGAAGCACCACAGCGCCTTGCTTCTGACATGTCACTTCTGCAAGTTCTCCTTCATGCTCAACACGAAGGTGTCTTGACATGGGGAGATATTCGATTTGGATTGATTCGAAAGCAAGATGATGAGGATACTGTGCCGCCGCCTGGCCGATTGCAACCGCTTGCAGGAGTTCACGCAACGTATCACACAAAGGCACCATCAACGCGAAAAGTGAGAGGACGAGATACTGAATTACAGCGTTTATCAGATTGGTTCGATGGGCGCTCAGCCTGTGCAGTCGTTACTGGAATTGCTGGCATTGGAAAGTCAACATTGGTCGCTGAGTGGCTTTCAGGCAGAGAGGAAGCACAATCCAATCTTTCGATTTGCTGGTATCCCTGTCAACCTTGGGACAGAGAGGTTGGTCTTGCAGTCAGCCTTCTTCACCGATTTGGAATCGATGAAAACCATGACCCGTACAATCTGATTGAAACCTTACCTTTGCGACCTGGCGCTCCACTTGATGTCGATACTTGGCGGCGCCGTCTCTTGGCCTATCTGACCGATGCATACACTGTACGTGAACGGTTTTCTATTGCTCCAGGAGGGCCTCCACCTTACTGGTTGATTGTTTTGGATGATGTTCATCATATTGCAGCTGAATCGAAAGATCTACTTGGAGCATTGTTGCAGATATCTCAGAAAACGCCTCTTCGTTTCCTTTTGATTTCTCGAACGTCTCTCAATGTTTATGACCGTCGAGATGTTCACACACGAGACATTGTTGAAGAGATTCCATTAGCGGGTCTTTCATTGAACGAGACCTCATCTTGGTTGGAGGAATTAGAACTGGATGAGATAGATGCAAAGGATGTTCATCAGCGAACTGGAGGCCATCCACTCGCCATTGAAATGCTCGAAATGTACGGGAAACCAACGCATGATGACTGGTTACGTTTCCTCGAAGAAGAGATTCTTGTACCACTTCCAGAAAAAGAACGCGAACTCCTTGCAACACTTTCACAAGCAACTGAACCGATTCCGTGGAAGAAACTCGCACAGAGTCTTTCATGGGAAGGTGGCCCGCCACAGAATCTTATCGAACATGGGTTGTTGATGGAACTCGACAAGGGCATGTGGTTGCATGAAGCCCTACGTGAACGATTATCTCGCGAAGTTGGTTCCGCTGAAAAGAAGCGAATAGACCGACTAAAGTGATCAGAAATCGTCTGCAGTCATGTGGTTGTCAACCCATGTGGTCAACTTGTCCTTTGACATCATACCGCTTTGTTGGGCAACGAGTTGACCCTTATTGAAGAGGAATAATGCAGGGATTCCACGGACGCCGAGGCGTGCTGCGTGCATGTTGTTTTTGTCGGTGTCAACCTTTGCAACGAGGAGGTCTCTTCCTTCGATAATGTCGTTGAGAATTGGCGCAATTGCTTTGCATGGTCCGCACCATTCTGCCCAAAAGTCGACAAGAACCCAATCGTTCCCACCAATTGTTTCTTCAAACTCTGAATCTGTAACCGCTCTTACTTCGCCCATGATTGTCGGTCGAGCGAGGTTTCAAGAACCTTTGCTGTGAAATTCATGGGGCCCCATGGACGTCCCAATTGTGATTGATATACTGCCGAGACGTAATATTATACATGACAGGATTACGTGGAAAAGGCGTACAGAAGCAGGCAAGGATGGAACGTTTGAAGAAAGAGATCGAGACATATGTTTCGTCTCGACCAGGATGTTCAGCAGCAGATATTGTTGCATATCTTTCCAACGAACGAAAAATGAGGAATCATGGATTAACCGCCCGAAAAGTTGGTTACTTCATTCCAAGATACATGCGAAGTCAGATCGGCTTCAAATTGGATGCAGCCACAGGTAAGCGCATTTACCATGCGGCTATTTGACCAAACATTCAACCCTAAGGGACGTTAGCGCTGTTCATGGAGTGGCCAACTTCGGTGACAACCAATGCGTTGTTTGCGGATTTCCCTGAAACCGTGTTCAACCTTTCAGGACAACCTGCATGGGAACTGCTCAACCCAGAACACCCCTCGGGGATCAAACAAACCCTCTCGAAGCATCTTGAACAAATGGGATCGAAACATCCTATTGGCGTCGAATACGTCACCATTGATGAAACAAAAGGACCAGTTCATGTCGAAGTTGGAGCAACCATCGAACCTCATGTTCACCTCATCGGTCCTTGTCTAATCGAATCTACAGCAACCGTTCGAGCCCACGCGTATGTTCGAGAGAATACATGGATGATGCAAGGCAGTCTCCTTGGCCATTCTAGTGAATCGAAGCATGCTCTGTTTCTTCCGGGTGCAAAAGCACCTCATTTCAATTACGTTGGCGATTCAGTGCTTGGTTCAAATGTGAATCTGGGCGCTGGAGTCAAACTGTCCAATCTGCGTAACGATGGGGCAACAGTTGCGATATGGATCGATGATGAACGTCGCCCAACAGGAATTCGAAAGTTCGGTGCTATCATCGGCGATGGATCTCAACTTGGCTGCAACACTGTCACCAATCCAGGTACTGTTCTTGGCCAACATTGCATGGCTCATCCAAATACGACAGTATCAGGACTTCATGCTCCGTCAAGCGTATTGCGTTGAGGTGAGATGATGGACAACCTCTTCGGAACCGATGGTATTCGTGGCCGAGTTGTCCTCGATGAATGCGATGACGAGGAAGCGTTGCAACGCATTGTCGAAGAGCGTGAATTAACCCCGCAACTGATGAAGCTATTGGGTGAAGCCCATGGACGCACATTGCCTGAAGAGGGACAAGGTGATACAATTGTCATCGGTTGGGATGAACGCCCAGATAACATTACGCTTGCATCATGGCTTACCCTTGGATTCCATGCATCAAATTGTACAGTCGTCCATATTGGTCTTGCCTCAACCCCAATGCTGCATTATGCCGTATTGGAGACAGGAGCGCGTTTAGGATGCATGATTACTGCAAGTCACAATCCAGTTGAAGATTCAGGAATCAAGGTCTTTGATGCGCTTGGACGTAAGTCGATGCCAGCCTATGAGCGACTTGTTACTACCTCAGCATACTCGCTCTCCCAAGAAGATCGTGAAATCGATACAACGGATAGAGAGGCATGGATGAAACCAGCATCTCATCACTCAGTTGACCATTCCAAATGGCTAGAGAGAAGATTAGATTTAGCAGAAAAAGCATTCGATAGAACCCTTGATTTCCCGAATTCATTCCTTCTTGATTCTTCGAAAGGTCATGCTTCAACGTGGCTAGCTTCATGGCTGAATGCACACGGAATCGATGCGACAGAAGTCAGTCAAGAGGCGGTTGCGATGAATGCAGGATGCGGCGCAGGGGAATTATCACCAGGACAATCGTGGACGTGGAGTGAAGCCAAAACAAGCGATCATTTGCTCGTGCGTTCCGTGACTTCTCAAGCAGAAGGAACCATTGTTGGAGCAGCTCTTGATGGTGATGGTGACCGTTGTCTTCTGCTTCAAGAAACCCGTGATGGAATCTGTGTTGTTGATGGCGATGATATTGCTGACGCTCTTCTCTCTGCGTTGGATGCAGACTGGATTGTAGCTGCTAGCATTGAATCAAATCTGACGCTTCTGACTTCGGTCCATCAGCACGAATCGATGATAGGAATCGAAACTGCAGTAGGAGACCGTTGGCTCTCTCACGCGCTTTCCAAGAACCATTCACTTTCAGGTGATGCCTATCCAATTATGTTGGGGATTGAGGATTCAGGCCATCTTGTCTTGCCCTCACCTCATCCAAACGGTTCGACATGGAGTTTGGTTGGTGATGGAGCAATGACTCTGATTATGTCTTTACTTTCCATGCAACACTCCTCTTCGAGTTCAATGGAAAAGGGATGGAAGCGACGCATCAGTGTGACAAATCCAAATCGATGGATGTGGGATGGTAAAAATCAACATGCAGATTCGATTGAATCGATGGCAATAACACATCTTGCACTTGCTGGGGAAGTGACAAATTGGCAACGAACAGGATTGGAAGGAGAACCGAATTTGATGCTTATTCGGTGTCAATTAAACGGATCTGATGTCAGTCTTGGAATTCGTAACAGTGGTACTCAAGCCAAGACGAGTGTGTCTCTTCGCTTTGCACAAGCAGATGCTGGATTCGATGCCATGCTTATGCTACGTTCAATTCAGAATTTCCTTTTACGGACATTCAATCCTGTCGCTCATTGACGTGCGAGCAATTCATCTCTTGATTGGGTCAAGTAGGTAATCACTGCAAGTAGAGCAGCCGTTACCAGAAGGAGTACAAATCCAGAGATTGGCGTCATTCCTTGGTAGATAAGAACTCCAGCAAAAATCCATGCAACAATCAAGTTGAGGAAGCCGATGATTCTCCAACCGCGACGTAATGTCAGCACACCGATAACCCACGCCGTTACCGACATGGCAAGTAATTCGAGAACGAAGATGAGGAGGTCTGGAGCAATAATTCCACTGATGACGAATAGAACTTGAGATGCCCATAGGACTGCTGAAATCCACAATCCACGGTTTGTTGCAGTTGCGAATGCTGCTGCGATGAGATTCAATGCTCCAAAGGCGAGGGCTGAGACCCAGATATCGAGAATGGTTACATCGAGTTCAACTTCAATCCACCAAAGCAAACTGTTCAGGGCAAACGGTAGGACCATCATTCCAAGCATTAGGACAGCAGGTTGCTTCCAAACCCATCCTTTGTTGAACATTAATCCAATGGCAATAAGTCCTGCGGGTCCAAACGAGAGAATTAGAATTGAGAATCCGAATGAGACGCGACCTAGAGCGCCTCGATGGTCTTGAAGTCCTCGAATGCGCCGTTGTCGTTCAACCCAGTCCCAAAGCAGGGCGGCTGTGATGAGGACAATCTCAATACTGAATACAGGAATTGTCCACGAAAGGGCTTCAAATTCAAATGGATTAGTGAGCATTGGAATCGGAAGTTCCCCTCCTGCAAGAATTCCGAATATGCGGTCAAGAACGAGCAAACCAACCACCATATCCAACACGTTTGGAATACGTACGCCAAGATCGCTACGATTGAACAGGCTAAATCCACCGAGGAGAATCAATCCAGCCATCAAGACCAGGAGGTCGAATTGTTCTTCGAGGAAAACACTGCCTTGACTGGCTCGTCCTGCAAGATGGACAAGCACAAGGCCACTCATTGTCATAGCGATCGGAATTTCAACGCCCAGGACATCAACCAATCGAAGATTCAGAGATTCAGCACGGACGCGTGCTAAACTGATGAAGAGAATCGAGATACTTGCACAGAGGATGATGGCTGTTGTCTGGTCTCCACCAAGGAAAGCAAACATTACAGACGCTAGAATTGAAACTCCAAGGAACGAGAGAACGATTGTTGGCCGATGTTGAATGTCTCCAATTTCGAGGTCATCGGGTTGTGAAATACCAGAGCGTTTTGCTCGTTTCTTTTGTTTCTCAGCGAGTTCGATGAGTTTGGGATCGATGAGTGTTACGCCTGTTTCCTTGGATGTTTGATTGAGATGAGCTTGCACGTTTTGCTTGGCTTGCAACTCCTGTAAACGTTCTTCTTTTCGAGCAACAGAACGCATACCTGAGCGCCATTCACCTTGGATTGCAAGATAGGCTCCAGCGCCAACGAAACTAAGAATTGCAAAGGTTGTGATCAGATTTGCTTCCAATGCTACACCCGTATACAACATGGTCGAAATCATTGCAACTGTTGCTAATGTTGGTGGAAGCAATTTGTCCATCAACACGACGCGCCGTAGGAAGTGATACAGCGTTCCAAGAGAGAGTATTGACATGAAGGTTGCATCTTCAACGCCTGTTGGGAACCAATCGGAATTGGTCAGTTGCAATGCATCAGCCTCTCGTAAAGCAGGCATTGCAAGTAAACCGCTCATGACCAGAAGTTGTAACGTTACGATGCTGTTCGATTGATTCTTTTTCGCCTCATCATCATCTTCAAGCAACTTGTCTGAATGAACCAATAGGAGCGAACATCCAGCTACAAGACTCGCCGCATAGAGCGAAGTATGGCCGAATTTCCAGCCAAAGAAGAGGGCGAAGACACTCCAAGCAACGAGCATGGTGCGTGGTTGACCGCGATGTTGTTCAAGTGCAACGAGTGTTCCGTGGAAGAGGAGAATTGCTCCCATAACACCGAGCAGCCCCCATGCTGGCAATCCATCAACACGAGCAATTCCCCATACGCCTACCAGTGAAACGATGAAGGAAAGATTCCACAATTGGAGTAAACCAGAATCTCGTGCTCGGGCGCTTAGTTCACTCAATCCAGCAAGACGGCCAGCGAGATTTAGCGTCGATTCACCCTGACTGACATTCACATACAGTTGCTGGAGGATGAGAAGAAGCATCCAAATGGCTACGTGTTGCTCATCTAATACGACTGGGATGAAATCATTCGAGAACATTCGAGATTCGATATCGGTTGCAAACATCAGTAGCCAAATCCAAGGGGCGAGAACGGCAACACCTGAGATAGATGGGGATTTTCTTTGAACACCAAGCCATGCTAGGCCAATCCAAACAGATCCTTGTGCGACCAAGAGGCGCCATCCTTCCACTTCGCCAGGTATGAGCAGCGTCAACAAGATGACGATGACGATTCCACCCATCCATAGGACGTGGTCAGAAACCGCTTGCTGATTGCTCAGTAAGGCAACTGAAGTCAACAAAGCAGTAAGAATTGCATAGAGACTATACCCATTCAAATCTGCGACTGGAATGGTAAAGACCCCTGTACTCATCAAAATGACCAGAGCGAGTAGGAACGGTGCTGGGATGAGAATAAACGGGGCTAATCGCTTCCAATCGACCCCGCGAACGGTAAGGTATGATGCTCCAAACGCACTGATGAGGAGTAATAACTGGGCTAATGCGTAGCCTGTTTCCGTCCTGTGTGCAGCGATGGCGAGAAGGGCGCCAATCATTCCCAAACCAACAGATATTGCCCATAGTCCTGGTTTTCCAAGACCCAAAGCCTTGGCAGCATCTGAGAACCAGTTGTCTGCTTTGTGGAATTGTGTTGCAATGACTGCATTGGTTGCAGTAACTGCAAACATGAGCATGAACAAGAGAAGTTCATCATCGAAGGAAACGATTTCAATGCCAGCGATTTGCCATTCCTGGGAAAAGGAGTGAAGTCCAATCCATAGATATGAAACAGCAATCCCAAGACTTGCAAGGTTTCCTGAATTCCTAAACATAGCCAATCCATGCATGGAAAGTGTACCTAACAGAATCATTGTTGCAACGCCAATTTCATCGTAAAGCGCTCCAGTAGCACTTCCAAGAGCAAGTAAGACCAATGTTGCTTGGGCTGCGATTGCATCGTCGTTATGGCGCTGAGCCACGTATACGTTGAATCCAATCAATGAAAGAAGAGACAGTCCAAGAGTTTGCTCTGCACCAAGAGGAGATCCATCAAACCAACCCCAGTGATGCGCATCGAGTGCAAATCCATAGAGAATCTTCATCGAGATGATGACCCATGTCACACCGAGGAGATGCATTCTGGGCATAGGAATCCACTTCTCTCCAGCCCAAAGCCCTGAAAGACCCATGATGATGAGAAGTGGGCCGCCAAGCAAAGGCGGTAGTGCAGTTCCAACGACCCAGCCAAGAACAGACCAAACGAGAACCATTCCGACAAGCAGTCCAAATCCAATACGACGTTCACCGTGTACGGCGATATCTGTAATGGAATCCTCAGCAGCTGGCGCATCGACGGTTCCATCTCTTTTCTCTGCTCCAGGCTCAGTTTGCCCGGTGTTTGGAGCGGAAAAGAAATCAGCGATTTCGCCGACTGCAGCATCTGTTTGGGCAGATACGACAGGTTCTTTCTCTTCTTCTTTGACTTCAGGTTCAGGATCTGTGATGAGGAATCGATCTAAATCGACACCCATGCCACGGTCGAAATTCTTCTTCCGCAGGACTTCATCTTCCACGAGGTCGTGGTCAGAAGTTTCCTCCTCCATGATATCCTCTCCTCCAAAGTCCTGTTTCAAACCTCCCCCTTACAGGTTAATTCTTCCCTAATTTCCCCATGCTCGGATAGAAAGGGACAAAGACAGACCGCGGTAGGAACTGGCATGGCGGAGACCTCCACCCCGACATCAACCCCCCTGACCGCACACGGACTAAGCCCCAAAGGCGACGTTCACTGGAACCTCGATACCGATGCACTGCTTGACATTTCCATCGCTCGTAACGAAGGGATTCTAAGTGCTCATGGCGCCCTTGTAACCGAGACTGGAGAGCGAACTGGACGTTCTCCAAATGACAAATTCATTGTTGAAGAAGATTCGACTTCGAACGACGTAAATTGGGGCGATGTAAACATCTCCACAGACCTTGCAACATTCGAGAGAATGCGTGCTCAAGTCATCGACTATCTTTCGGAGCAAGAACACCTTTTCGTGCAAGATCTCGCTTGCGGTGCAGAACCTTCTGAAGCACTTCCAATCCGTGTCATTACGCACAATGCTTGGCACAGTACATTCGCTCGAAACATGTTTGTTCGACCTTCTGTTGAAGAATTGTCTTCCCACACGCCGGATTTCACAGTCTTCCATGCACCTCATTTTGAAGCGAATGATGCTTCTCTGAACTCACAATGCTTCGTCATTGTCAATTACGCAGCAGGTGAAGTCATTATTGGTGGAACTCGATACGCTGGAGAAATCAAGAAGTCGATTTTCTCAGTCATGAATCTCATCCTTCCAAAGAAGGGAATTCTTCCAATGCACTGCTCTGCAAATACAACAGGAGAAAACACAGCGATTTTCTTCGGTCTTTCCGGTACTGGAAAGACAACACTTTCCGCAGACCCAAAGCGTGCACTCATCGGTGATGATGAGCATGGATGGGGCGCAAATGGTGTGTTTAACTTCGAAGGTGGATGCTATGCGAAACTCATTGACCTCTCTGAAGAAGATGAGCCAGCAATCTTTGCTACAACCCGTCGTCGAGGAACCGTTCTTGAGAACATCGTACTCGATGCAGACGGTGTTCCTGACTTTACAGATGTGAGCAAAACACAGAACACACGCGGTTCATATCCAATCGAATTTATCGATAACAGAACTCTTGATTCACGAGGAGGACATCCGCAGAATGTTATCTTCCTCACATGTGATGCATTTGGTGTTCTTCCACCAATATCTCGCCTCACTCCAGAACAAGCAGCCTACCACTTCATTTCAGGATACACAGCAAAGGTTGCTGGAACAGAAATCGGTGTAAAGGAACCGCAAGCAACCTTCTCGGCTTGCTTTGGAGAACCATTCATGCCAATGCACCCTGGTGTCTATGCCGATTTGCTTTCAGAGAAAATGGAACAAAACGGTTCAACTGCTTGGCTCATCAATACTGGATGGAACGGTGGTCCATACGGTGTTGGAAATCGAATGAAGATCAAGTACACTCGTGCAATGCTCAATGCTGCACTTGACGGAGATCTTGACAATGTCGAATACATTACCGATGCTCGATTCGGATTCGAAGTACCAACAACATGTCCAAACGTTCCTTCTGATGTCTTGCAACCAAGAACCACATGGGAAGACAAGGATGCTTACGATGCAACAGCTGACAAGTTGGCTGAAATGTTCAACACAAACTTTGAGCGATATGCTGCAGGAGTCTCTGCTTCTGTGAATGAAGCCGCTCCTCGAACAGTTTGATTGCGGAATGTTCAAAGTGAATATGGTTGAAGCATAAGCATGCAACCAGATGGTTCAATGCCTTCAAATCAGCCTCCAGCATCAATTCCGATTCAAGTAAATCCAGTACAGCAACCTATGCAGGCCCAGCCTGTACAACCAATGTTGTTTGGCGCAACACAGCAACCAATGATGGCACAACAGGTCATGATTCAACAAAATGGCAACGGTATGGCTGTTACTGGATTGGTGATGGGTCTGCTTGGGATTGTCTGTTACTTGCTTGGCTGGCTCATCTGCATCACATGGGCAGTTGGATGGTTGTTCGGAATTCTAGCAATCATTTTCGGCCATCTTGGCCAAGCAGAAGGAAACCGATCAGGTGTTGGAGCAGGTCAAGGAGTAGCAGGTTTTATTCTTGGATATTTGACAATTCTCGGCTATATCATTCCAATGCTTTTGCTTGGTGGAAGCCTCGCATCTCTGTGAAGTGCAATTCGTTCGCACCAACCCCTTGAAAAAGGGAAGCCATCTGGATTGAATTGGGCGATTGGGGTAGTCTGGATATCCTTCCGGCCTTCGGAGCCGGGGACGTGGGTTCGAATCCTGCATCGCCCGCTCTCAACAGCATCACTGTAGGGGCGTACGCGTCCATAGGAAAACGGTCTCGTCTCCCCATTGTTCTTGACGAACAAAAGTAAGTCCTGAACTGGATAAGACTTCATCATCAATATTGGAAGCGATGGGTTGTTGGTGAATAACATCGCTCTGAACAAGATAGAATTCATCGACTAATCCTTCAGCAAGGAAGGCATGAACTGTCTTAGGGCCTCCTTCAATGAGAAGACGTTGACGTTCTAAATCACCCAATCGATTGAGAAGAGGAATCAATCCAGTAAAGTCAGAACCAATGCGCAATGTTTCGTACTCATCATTGTAGACGATAGCATCCGAATTGGTACGCTCATTAGGATCGAGCACGACTCGTAACGGTTGTCGTTCTGTTTCAACACGACGAACAGTTAGGCTTGGATTGTCTCGTTGTATGGTTTCAGCACCGACTAAGATTGCATCGCATTCCCTTCGCAAACGATGAACTTCATCCAAGCATGCTTCACTGGTAAAGCGCTGAGCTTGCTCCGAGCGGTCATCGACTGAACCGTTTGCATCAACAGCCATCTTCACAGTCACCATTGGTCTGCGGTGTTCACACCAATGGAGAAAAGGTTGCATTTGTTGACTTGCTTCATCTTCAAGCAGTCCAGTCTTGACGCTGACTCCCGCTTTCTCGAGAACACCAATGCCTTTTCCGCGAACGGTTGGATTTGGGTCATGGTGTGCAACAATGACGTTCTTGACACCAGACCAAAGCAATGCTTCGGTGCATGGAGGCGTTCTACCATAGTGATTACAAGGTTCGAGTGTGACGTAAGCAGTTGCTCCATTTGGAGAGTTTCCTTTTGCTTCAGCATCGTGAATTGCCATCTGTTCTGCATGCAATCCTCCGAGATGATCGTGCCAGCCTTCTGCAATGATTTTACCGTCCTTTACGAGGACACAGCCGACAAGCGGGTTTGGACTGACTTTGCCTCTTCCGCGTTCAGCCACAGCAAGGGCCCTGTGCATGAATTCGACTTCAGATTTCGACCAATCCATCATGACCCTCCATCCTAGGCCAGAAGCCATCTCTTCATGAGTGCTTGGTTTAATTCTAAACATGGGGAAGAGTTCATGCGGAGGAGTTCTTGTCCCAAAACATGGCCTCTACAGATGGTGAGACTTCGAACGATTCAAACACACCCTCAGTCATGAACTTCCAACCAGATGAGAGCACCAAAAAGCGCAAGGGATTCCATCGTCCTATGCCTACTCAAGTATTCGTTAAGGCCTCCATTGATGGAGCGAAACCTTCCAAAGTCTTCATGCTCGTCAATCCGTATTCAGGGAAAAAGAAAGGACTGAAGGTTGCTGAAACAGCAAAACAATTGCTTGAAGCATCAGGCATTGAAGTCGAAACGCACATTTCTGGACACTCTGGTCATCTTGTTGACATCGCTTCTTCCTTGGATGTTCAATCCGATCAAGCCATCGCTGTTGTAGGTGGAGATGGAAGTCTCTCAGAGAGCATTACTGGTTGGATGATGCAATCAAAAGACAACTCATCCATTCGATTTGGAATGATTCCAGCAGGAACAGGGAATTCCCAAGCACATGATTTTGGAATCAAAAGCACAGAAGATGCAGTTTCAAGAATCGTCAACGGTTCGACGCAATGCATTGATCTTGCACGTGTTGAATTAACAGAAGGACTGCCTGGAAAAACCAAGGGGCAGATGACTCGATACAGCCACAATCTGGTCACCTGGGGTCTTGGTGTGGATTCAACAATCAAGGCTGAGAAAATGCGTTGGATGGGAAGCATTCGATACGATGTTGGTATTCTCATGGCGATTATGGCTAATAATCGAAGGCATTCAAGCCTCTTCTTAGATGGCCATAAGATGGAAGATGATTTCACATTGTTCCTCATTCAGAACAGTCAAACTGGAGGTTCGCTCCTACCGCTCGCCCCAGGCGCTTCTCTTGATGATGGATTGATGGATATTGGAATCTTGAAAAAGATGACGAGAAGAGACATTCTCAAGGCGTTTGGACTTCTCAAGAAAGAAGGTCGACACGTCTTCCATCCAAGAGTCGATTATCATCAATTCAAACAATTACGAATCGAAACTCCTGAACCGACTGCAATAAACATCGATGGAGAAAACATTGGTTCGACTCCACTCTCAATGGTTGTTCTTCCTTCTGAAGTACGAGTCTTCCATTGAAACGATCAGAAGCTGAAGTCTGAGAAGTCTTCTTCCTCTTCCGTCCAGAAGGTTTTCTTGTCCTCTGATTCTGCTTCAGGTTCCGGTTCCGGCTCTGCCTTTTTCACTGCTCTTCGTCGACGAACCTTTGGCTTAGCCTCTGGTTCAGGCTTAGCACGTGCAGGAGGAGAACGTGATGATGGAACACTTGTTGGTGCAGAAGAAGTTGGAACTGATGATGATGTTGGAACCGAACTACTGCCAAAGGCAGATGTAGGTGGAACGAAGGATTCAGTATTCTTGATTTGTTTTTCAACACGCTTCGCATCCTCAGAAGCCATAACTGGTCCACCAGAACCGAATTCAGATTTGGCCGATGAATCAGAACTTCCGCTTAAAGCACTATCAATACTGAATGATCCAAAGCCATCGTCTTTATCCTTCTTGCTTGTCTTTGCAGGTGGTGGAGATTTGCTCTTCTTGCGTTGTTCATCACGACGCTGATCCGGTGTGGTCATACCAGCATCTTTCGCATCCTTGACGTCTCTGCGGACTTGTGCAGCCTTCTCAACCCCTTCCTTTCCAAGAAGTGTCAATGCGATGCTTCGAGCGCTCATGCTCACACGCATGGATGAATACATGTAGGCTCCAACGCCGCCACCAATACCGACAATGAGTAAGAACAGAATGAATCCAGTACGGCCAAGGAACGGTACATCGCCGAAGACGTATTCGTCATCTGCATCGCCATCCATGCTGACAGTGGAATCTGCGAATTCGATTTCAGTAACCAAGAAGAACAGTTGATTCACGTTGAAACTTCCAATCGTAGCGACACAGTCGTTGGTCACGCCAATGTCACGGTTGTTTCCACCTTCTGGATTTTGTGAAGGATTGACACCATCGACAAGATATCCTGAGATTCGAACTGCTTGGTGGAATTTGCCGAGCGAAGCAATTCCTTCGTTGATGTTTTCACTGGCTGGAATAAGCCCGAGAACAAACCACTTCGAGTCGGAATCGCCATCAACACTGTCCAAATCGACTGTACCTTGGCCGGTCTTTGGTTGAACAGGAACATCCCATGTCTTGACTTCAATTCGTTCACCAGCGCCAGAAAGAACATTCTTTGCATCACTGAAGGACATCTCTTCGATTGCTACAGCTGCAGTTGTTGCAAATGTCAGGTTGTTGTTGTTGAGGTCAGAATTGTGAGATTCATAGATAATGCTCGCACTCATGTAGCCTTCGATCTTGATTTTTCCACCCTTATCTGCTCCAACTTCACCGTCGAGGCAACCTCGTTCAGTGTAGGTGTTGATGATGGTTTCATCTCCAAGTTTGGAAGTGAATTCGAACGTCCCATCACCATTACGTTCAACTTTAATCGACTCCCCCCATTCGGGTGCTACAGGTGCTAAACACCCTGCAAGAACGAACAGAGAAGCGAGAAGTAAGCCCAGCAACCCTTGGCGCATGAAAGGTACAGAGAGGGTATAGTTTGTGAATGCTTCTCCTAAATTGGATGGAGGCGCGGCGAGAGGGATTCGAACCCCCGAGTCATCGGACACCGGATTTCAAATCCGGCGCAATACCAGGCTATGCGATCGCCGCAATGATTTGGCCACAACTCCCCCTATCAAACTCTTTTCCCTTGAAATCATTCAGATTTCGCACGAACCGAGATTGCAGCCATGGAGATCATGACCACTGAAAGGATGAGGCCAACTGAAGGAATCCCTTCGGATTCGATTTCAATTAGTCCTTCTTTCTCAGCGAGTGTAACGATGTCTTCAACGAAGTCTTCTGGTAGCCACTTGTCACTTAGCCAAGAGACTCGAGGCTTCTTATCTTCATCGAGAATGTAAGTAATGGTCGAATGACCAACAGTGTATTCAGGTTCATCTGAGATTATTGAAATACAACTCAACATATCATTTTCAGCCCATTCATAGCCAGCATCACACATACAGTGTGCATTCTGTCCTGAGCCCATAATCCAACCATTTCCATTGCATTCTGTCGTTTCAATTGTTGCGAAACCAGGTGCAGGAATAGCACTGTTGTCTGTGCTGTTCGGTGCCCATGCGATTGTCATTGGATTATCCATAAGGTCCATGCCGACTTGTGAATCCTCCCATGTCATGTTTGTTTGATTCCAGGTGTGCAATTGCCACCACCAACTCCCATCAGCAGGAGTTGTAACGCCATTGATGCTGTTGAGGTAATGTCCAAAACTCCCCTCGGAAATATTCACATCAATGCCGGCTCCATCAAATGAACCTTGAGTGAGATGATGTCCAGTAAAGTTCAGTATGCTTGTTGAAGCAGTCGTGTTGTCAGGATAGACCACTTGAACAGATGGATCATCACCCGTTGGTGTGGTCATGAGTGATGCATTGGCTTGAGATGAGAACCAAGCAAGATGCTGTTGTTCAAGAGCATTCACTGAATCGACGCCGATTGGGGAATCTTCCCATTCTCCACTTGTCTCATTGAACAGTTTCAAGCTCCACCACCAACTGAAATCGGCAGGAGTATCGTATCCGTTGATTCCATGAACCATTGTTCCAAATTGGGAATCGGATGTGTTGAGGGACCATCCAGCCTCATCGGCTGCTAGTGTTGTTAATGTCATTCCAGTTGGGAGGAACATCAATTCGAGACTGGCTCCGTTTTCGTTGGTATAAATGACACTGGAATTGTGTATTTGACCGTCCATATCGCTCATGTTGTCGTCATGAGGGTCGGTAACGACCTCTTGAACAGCCATTCCAAATCGAGACCAAACATCAGCAAGTTCTGTACTGTTGCCTGTAAGATGCGGCCATTCAACACCATGGAGGTCCATGTAATCGGTCATGACTTCAGGAGTGTCATGACGAGGGTCGAGGGTAATTGATACAAAGCCAACTTCGTCAGCAATTTCATCAGGTATCTGTTGTTGTACCATCTTCAAGTTCTGGGTGATAATCGGACAAACATCCGTACATCGAGTGAAGAAGAACGAGACAACAACGATATCGTCGGTCAAATCGGAGAACTTCATTTCTGAATTATTCTGATCTGTTAGTGTGAAATTGCCTACACTTGGAGTTGTTAATTGGAATCCATTGTACGCAGAAGCAGGTACGCTTACGAGTGTAACAGATAACAGCAAGGCTACGAGGGAGAAAGCAATTCTTCGCATGTGATCGTCTCAACGTTCTGTTGCAGGATTGTAATCCCAGTTTGGTGTGCACCAGCCAGGAAGGCCATTAACACCTTCAGGGTTGGATAGGCCAATTCCCCAAAGCATCAACAGAACGAATAGGGCTGGGAATAATGCGACTCGAAGGTATATCTTCGGGTCATCCCAAAGGTGCATGAAGAAAGCGCTGATACCGAATCCTTTGATGATTCCAACACCGATGAGAATAGCCCAAACGATGTAGAGTCCAATGCCTTCTACGTAAACAGCCCCAACTTCGAACAGTGTGAAAAACATCAAGATGATGAAGTTCCAAAAGTAGATATCTTTGCCCATGATTAATTTGTGTTCGCCCATATTTCTCACCTCAGTATAGATAGAATGCTGGGAAGATAACAACCCAAGCTAGATCAACAAAGTGCCAGTAGAGACCGAAGTATTCGATTCCCTGTGCATTGTCCTCGTCCCATTCGACGGTATCGGCCTTGAAGATCATGTAGAGCATAATCAACAATCCCGCAAAGACGTGGAGACCGTGTGCGCCAGTAGCAACGTAGAAGATTGAACCTTGTTCAGTTCCGATAGTGAATCCTTCTGCAATAAGATGGCTCCACTCAACCAATTTCAGTACGATAAACATTGTACCAAGAGCGAGAGTGATGATCAGATAATTACGGATTGCACTCTTCTTGTTAGGCATAATCTTGCCCATGAAGCCACTCGGAACCTTGTAGTCATGTGACTTAGCGATCTTTAGTGCCAAGACAATGGTGTATGAAGAGATAATCAGTGCAAAGGTGTTGACTGCTCCTGGAAGCAAAGTCCAGAAGTCACCCGTTCCTGCAGCACCGCCTGGACGGAGGTAATCAGAAGCGGTCATAGCCACCGTTTCTCCGGAATCAAGCGTACAGTTCCCTTCATCCAAAGCCCACTTTGTGCACCATTCAGTTCTCATACGCAGGTACGAGGAGAAGAATGTAGCGAAAACCATGACTTCAGACATCAAGAAGACCCAGATACCAGCCTTACGGATGTGTTGTCCAGTGAATGGTTCAGATGATGCGATTTGCTCACCGTATCCTTTGAATGGAAGATCTTCTCTCCACCAATTTGAGATACCAATGGTGATGATTGTCAGTCCAATCATCGAAACGGAGAGGTCTGAGATTCCATCTGCTCCACTCCCCATCATCAGGGAATGAAGTCCATCAGCAAAATCAGGGAATCCAATAAGGAATAACATAATACCGAAAGCGAAGATGATTGGTGATGCAGATCCATGATGTTCTTCATGGCCATGATGGTCATCGTGATGTTCTTCATCAGGTTGTGCTGAATTGAGAATGCCACTGATAGCCAAGAAGGCTGCAAAGGTGATCGAAACGAAGAGTAGGGTCAATCCTGACACACGATATGTGAGATAGGAAAGATGGGCCTCTACTTCATGATGATGTGCTTCATCTTTAGCGATGAATAGTTCAGCATCTTCGTCATCGCTTGCAATTTCTCCATTTGCAACGGCATTTTCCCAAACCTCTTCAGCAGCGTGTGCGTGTGCTGCTTCATCGTCCCAGGTTGTCTCTTTCATTCCTGCAACAACAACGCCGAGACCGACGTATGTTGCGAGACCGAGGCCGAGAATAAGACCTGCCATGAGCAGTGCTCTCATCCAGATAGCGTTCTTCACATCACTGTGTCCGCCGCCACTCATGAGCTCACCTCCGTGGTGTCAGTTTTTCCTTTCTTCTTTCCTTTCCACAACTTGTCCTTGATCGAGTCTTCAGCATCGTTGTGATGGCCATAGATTTCGTTCATGTCACGTTGTGTTGGAATAACGTGGAAGGAAGGTGTTGGTGGTGGTGAAGAGGTCGACCATTCGAGAGACCATCCGCCCCATGGATCTTTTCCGACCTTCTCGCCATTTCGAGCAGAGTAAATCAGGTTCCATGCGAGGAGGAGTTGGCTAATTCCGAAGATGAATGCAAAGATGGTGATTGCCATGTTGTACTCTGCAAAGCCGCTCTCTACAGTGTAGGAGTGTGTTCGTCGAGGCATTCCTTGGATACCCAAAGCGTGCATAGGCCAGAACGCAGCGTTGTACGAAGCAAATCCAATCAAGAAGTGCCAAAGACCGAGTGTCTCATTGAGTTTACGTCCTGTTGCCTTAGGGTACCAGTAGTAGATACCAGAGAACAGAGCGAAGACAGTACCGCCGATGAACACATAGTGGAAGTGAGCAACGACGAAGTACGAATCGTGGAAGTGTGTGTCAAGACCTGCTACAGGGAAGAACATTCCAGAGATACCACCCAGTGTGAAGGTGATGATGAATCCAAGAGCCCAGAGGGTATGTGTCTTCATGACAAGAGAACCGCCCCAGAGCGTCATTAGCCAATTGAAGATTTTCGCTCCTGTCGGGATTGCAACAGCCATGGTTGTAATCATGAATGCTGCTCTCCAGAATGGATCCATACCGGATGTGAGCATGTGGTGTCCCCAAACAATGAATCCAACAACACCGATTCCCGCCATAGCGAAAACCATCGACTTGTATCCAAAGATGGAACGTCGAGCACTCGTTGCAAGAACTTCTGAAACGATACCGAATGCAGGAATAATCACCACGTAGACTTCAGGATGCCCGAAGAACCAGAACAGGTGCTGGAACAACAACGGATCTCCTCCGCTGGTGAAGAACGTCGAACCTATCGTATGGTCAAACATCAGGAAGGCTACACCGATGATCAATGCTGGCAGAGACATGAAGAGCATGAATACGCTCACGAATGCAGACCATGTGAACAGAGGCATCTTCATCCAAGTAATGCCTGGAGCACGCATGGTAAACACCGTGGTGATGAAATTGACACCACCAAGTGTCGAGGATGCACCAAGCATCATCATTCCTGCAATAAACGCCGTCGTTCCGGCATTAGCACCGTAGTCTCCAGCGTTGTTTAGAGACGAGTATGGCGGGTACATGACCCATGTGATGTCTGCGCCTTCGCCAGACCAGATGCCTGCGAAGATCAATGGAGTTGAGAAGACCAAGAGCCACAGTCCCATTGCGTTGATTCGAGGGAATGCCAAGTCCTTTGCACCAATTTGTAGAGGCAGGACGTAGTTTAGGAAACCAGCAATCATTGGCATAGCGCCAAGGAAAATCATGGTTGTACCGTGGAGTGTAAAGAATGAGTTGTATTCTTGTTGTGTCAGGAAATCATTTTCTGGCAAAGCCAGTTGAATTCTGAAGAGGAGTGCCAAAACACCACCGACAAGGAAGAAAAAGAATCCAAACAGGAAGTAGAGAATACCGACTTCTTTGTGGTCAGTTGTGGTCAACCAAGGCTTGAGGTAGCCCCAGAAGTTTCCGATGGTGAATGTTTGAGGGTTGCGTCGATAGAAGACCCACATTGTACCGAGGAGAATAACTGAGATTGCCAGCCCGATAGCGGTCAAGAGAATGACCAATGGTGGTGCTGTAGGAGCTTTTGCTTCTGCATTCAAACCTGGGACTGTAACACTCTTGATGCTCCAGTAATCGTTTCCAGCACCATCTCCAGCGCCAGTAGCACCGCCGCTTACCGCACCGCCACTTACTGCGTTACCGATGATTGTGATCTCTGTGGTATCAGTATCACTTCCAGGAGCAGTGTATTCGAATTCCCAGGAACGGAATTTATTCCCGTCAACAGTATGTGTGAGCCCGCCATCTTGATTCTGACTGTAGGATTCGTCAACAGTTGTGACACTTCCGCCACCTTCGACGAGGATACGGAATCCACCTTGAACGCCGCTCCATCCTTGAGCAGGGTCGCCGTTTCCATACAGCGTCATCTCATCGTTGACAAGAGTGATTGTGAATGGATAGGTTTCGCTCGCGTTGAAGACTTCAGGAAGCCCTTCAACAAGGATTGTTGTCGAACCATCATTACCGCCAGCGTGACATGTACATCCAGCATTTGCTCCAGATCCAATACCACCAGGCATTGCACTGAATTGTGGGATGAGCATTAACGAAGCGATAACAAGTCCGAGAAGTGCAATGGTGCGTCGCTGCATCACATCTCACCTCCATCATAATTGTTTGCGGAACTGGAATCACTCTTCTTGATTCCAGAATCGAACGTGCAGTCACTGCCTGCTCGAGCTACGACCATCACTTCACCAGTCATAATCGAATGTTGCATTCCGCAGTATTCAGCGCAGC
>ERZ1046148.92-NODE-92-length-51142-cov-8.542663_pt1 | contig 51142 bp, 44 predicted proteins | sample MGYA00383090_ERZ1046148 | MGnify/ENA primary metagenome ERZ1046148 (study PRJEB29581, sample SAMEA5548360) | metagenome | biome: marine; feature: coastal; material: water | depth 25 m | study: Short-term variability in the microbial, nano- and picoplankton dynamics... | reverse complement strand
ATTCCTCATCCAAAAAACTATGCAAATTATATCGATTACAAAAAGAAGAAAGTGCCCCTAGCGCTGCTGCCCATCGACCGGCAAACGCCTACCTTATGCAATCAAGCCTTCCCCGAAACACTTCAATGCCTGGATGACGCGAACAGTCCCGCTGTTTATATTGTCACAAACTTGGTTGGTAGCGGTCCCGACAGAGAAGAAGAAATCATGGGAGGGCTGCACTGGCATACAGATATTGAGTTTGAACCGACACCGCTGTCGACCAGCATGTTCTACGTACAAGCAGCCCCAACTACTCGCAATAGTCCAGAAGGTCACTGGGTTGAGAATATACCGCGAGAAACCGGATTCTATCACCCTGACTCGGCTGCTGATTTGACTGAAAGACGCAATGACTTACCGCTCAATGGTGAAACTGCTTATGCTGATACCGCTGCAGCTTATGCCGACCTGCCAGACGACCAAAGAGACGCGCTCGACAATATCATGATAAGAAGGCGTCTGCGCAAAGGCGACCCTGGATGGCTGATACCATTAGTCTACGTCAATCCCAGAACGGGAGAGAAGTCTCTGCATAGCCCAATCTGGGCATCACGGGGGAAAAACATTGCGCCAGCGGAAGTAGATGGGATGTCTGATGATGAATCACGTCTATTTTTCGATCGGCTGGAAGCCCATATCCTAAAAACTAAATATCGCTATGATCACGTGCACAAAACAGGCGATGTCACTATCTGGAGTAATTTTTCTACGGTGCATAACGCGCCACCTGCCAAAAGCATTATCAACAGACCGGAGGATGCTCGTTTAATGTATCGCATCAGTTGCAAAGGAGAACCGCGTTATAGCCTGCCGCGCGACGACGCTGACGCATGGGTCAACGACAACATCTTGCCACCGTATCGAAGTCCTGCTGAATATTTTGAAGCGTAATCATGAATAAACATGGCTATCGATTATTCTCAGTAGAGCACAGCATTTTCTCAGCAAAAGTCAGAGCTTATCTTCGTTTCAAAGCTTCTCAGAACGATCTGGGCACCGGCACACCAGCGGGTTTTGAAGACATTCTTGCGACCCCGAATTTGATCAACGAGTTGCTTGTGGTCCGTTCCGGCAGCCCTTCATTGCCTCAATTACAAACACCGGAAGGTCATTGGGTGCAAGATAGCAGCGCAATCGTTGACCATCTAGAAGCAGCGAATCCGAAGACCAGTATTATTCCGCCGCTTAGCACACGCCCGAAGCAAAGGCTCGCATCTTACCTTATCGAACTGCTGGCAGATGAATGGATGATAGTACCGGCTTGCTGGGAGCGTTGGCACTATAGTCGCGCTGACATCCAGCCCAACCATCGACACTTTAATGAGCAACAATGGGGTGCATTCCTAAAGCCTGACGGCAATGGGCTAGAACGTCGCGCTGCGGGCGCCCGGTTTTTTGAACGTGCATTTGGCATAGATGACACTAAAGACAGTCCGAAGGGCCCGTATAAGGGACTTATTGAGCTGGGCTGCAACTCAAAAACCCAAGACGCCTGGCAGCAAACCCAGCGAAAAATGCTGCAAGCGCTAGAGACCCACCTCGAGCAACATGATTACATACTCGGTGGGCGCCCTTCTCTCGCCGACTTTAGTTTACTCGGGCCAATATATGTCCACTTCTTTCGAGATCCGGTTGCCGGTTTCCAACTTAGAACAGCATACCCGTTAGTCAGTGAATGGGTTGAACGGACAAATGCAGAGAACTGCACGAATGCCCGGCATTTTGGCCAGAAGTTGTACAAGGTTGACTCACAGGGTGAGCTCATTGGCTATGAATCGATGAGCGATAACGGCACCTGGCTAGATAACGATACAGTGCCAGACTCGGTGAACCCGATTCTTGAAATATTTTTCGAAGAAATGTGGCCCTACCTTCGAGAATCAATAGAGGCATTGCAGAGTTTTGTGAATAGTGACCTGCACATGTTTGGTGATGAATTGCCACGCAAGACTTTCACTGCCACACCAGGCTTCGAAGGCCTGCAGTGTAACGAGGGGCCTTTGACCGTGCCTTTCGATATTGGCGGCGTCAGATCAAGACGTATGGTTGTACCTTATCAAATGTGGATGTTGCAGCGACTTGAGGCTGCGATGCGAGGTTGTGATACTGCAACCCTCACCCACTGGCTCTCAGCATTCCGTCACGGCGAGGACATGTTGACGCTCCATGCTCTATTAAATGACTGCCGAGTAAAGAAACAAGGTGGGTTACTCTACTCGAGTGACCCAAACAGTGACTGACTGTTTTGTCCTGGAAACCGACTTGCTATGCATTCGCAGCTCTGCGATTCCGGTGGACCCGGTATTCACTCGCGCCTCCCCTGCAAAGCAGCGCACTTCCTGGTACCACTTGGTCTTGCAGCACACTTAAAATATTGGGGCGTTGCTAATGACAAGATCGATGAGTTTGACTGGCACGACAATCAACAATTGCGAGGCATCAACTTCAGCGACAATGGTGGGAGACACTGAGCCCCTTAACTCGATGAATTCGAGAATTGAGAGTGCTACACAATTTTTTACTTATATCGATGGCTGATTTGAAACGGCCTTTCAACCAACGAAGGAAAATCAAGAATGAAGGACTTTAAAGATAAAACCGTCGTGATCACTGGCGGCGCTACAGGGATAGGGTTCGCGTTAGCGAAGGCTTTCGGCGCGGATGGCGCGCGGATTGTCATTGCAGAGCCGAGACTAAACAGACTCGAACAATCGGTTGCGGCGCTATCAGATTTAGGCGTTGATGCCAGTTATTGTCAATGCGACGTTGCCGACCCAGAGCGCGTTCGCACGCTTGCTGATTATGTATGGAACGAAAATGGCCGGGTTGATGTGCTGATCAACAATGCTGGCATTAAAGTGCCGAATCACCCCGTGACAGATTTACCGCTTGAGGAACTGCACAAAATATTTTCCGTCAATTTTTTTGGTCAGTGGCACGCGGCGTCAATTTTCGGCAAGCGTATGATCGAACAAGGAACGCCTGCAAGCATTTATAATGTAGGGTCTGAGCTTTCATTCTTTAGTTCAGTGCCTAACGCCACAGCCTATATGGCGACCAAACACGCAATTCTTGGTCTGACTGAGGGACTAAGGGAAGAAATGCCCGAATTTATCGACGTAGGGCTTATCGTGCCGGGTTTTGTTGGTACTGAGATGCATACCGCTGAAGCGGCAGCAATGGGCATGAACGCTGACCAGTTCGCTGCGCTGGTTATGCCACAGATTAGCGCTGGTGAACGTTTCGTTGTGTCGCATGCCTTCAACATAGAACACATCAATGCCCGATTCGACGCAATATCAAATGCCTATTCAAGCTATGCGCCTCGCTATGAAGGGGACGACGCCTATGATGTGAAGACGCTTATTGGCAGACAGCGTTCATGAATCGAAAAAGGATAACTACTGAACTTTTCATCTAAAGCGCTCTGACAATCAAAAATAACAGCCCTCCCGCACTCGCACGATGAAACGCCGCTCAACCTAGCCGCAGATCACAAAACTTGGCCAAAGGGTGAAATAATCAGGTTATGTCAGACATTTGGGAGTGCCTGCGCAGTAAATTTTCTGATTTTAATTAAACCGCTGGAGAACAGAACGCGTAATAGTCACAATTGGGAACACATTTTGGGTCGCGTGACCGCTAATTAAAAAGCCTAAAGCCAACATCAAGGGAAAGTCGAATGAAAGAGTTAGATATTACGGTGGTGAACAAAATTCTGAATGAAATTGTCGAGTACGAAATGGCTGGTGTTGTGCGCTATGCCCACAGCTCCTTAATGATCAGTGGACCTTTCCGAATTCCTATCGTTCAATTTTTACAAGAGCAGGCAAATGAAAGCCTGACCCACGCGCTGCAAGCCGGTGAGTTCATCACCGGATTCGACGGGCACCCGAGCCAAAAAATCTCGCAGATTAAGGAAAATCACAACCACAGTATCCAGCAGATATTGCAAGAGAGCCTAGAACACGAACAGCATGCCATAGCCCTTTATAAGAAATTGTTGGACGAGGTAGCAGATGCAAGTGTGATGTTGGAAGAATATGCTCGCGGGCAAATCGGGCAAGAAGAGCAACATGCCTTGGAAATTAAAAAGATGTTAAGGGATTTCGCTCAGTAGTTATTACAAAATATTCTTTTTTGAGCGCTAAAATTACTGAACCAATTTTGTGATCGACAAAAGCGCCTTCCGGCAATGACGGATTTTTTGCTTTCATAAATTGACCGCTCTCTGACATGGTGACTCAACCCATAATCATCGGGGTCGACTATGAGCATCTCGATAGGTCAACTGAGCTGCTATATGTGCTGAGAAGTGAAGTAGTTAATCAGTGATAACTGTCATCATTACGACCAGAATTCGATTCTTATGCTCGATCTGCACGTTAGTATCACTTATCCCAAGTCTTTCGTTGAAAACGATAAGGTCCGATGACAGAGGGTTATAGGTTTCATACAAATTCCAATCTCGGCGATGCTTACTGCAAAAAAGCATAAAACAGCTAACGGTAGATCACAAAACTTGACCAACGGGTGAGGTAAGTAGAGCCAAGAGGCGTCGGCAAGTCGGAGAAACATAGTGCTGAGATACCGACATGAGAACTTGGGTTTATTTCGGGAAATGTTTGGCCTAGACAAGTAAACGCGGAGCGCCGTCACGTCCACTTTTTCTGGGGATTTGAGCATTGGAATGCGGACTTTATCTCGGACGGTATTTTGGAGCGGGTAACGAGGTTCGAACTCGTGACCTCAACCTTGGCAAGGTTGCGCTCTACCAGCTGAGCTACACCCGCATCAAAACACGCGTTTTGCGATCAAGTTGCATTATTGACCAGTATTGACGGATTATCAATTTCCGGTTCAATTGATGGCGTCCCCTAGGGGAGTCGAACCCCTGTTGCCTGGATGAAAACCAGGTGTCCTAGGCCTCTAGACGAAGGGGACACACTTCAACTTGAAGCCGCGCATTCTATGTATCTTAGCCGTTCAGGTCAAGCCGGAAGGAACTATATTTCATCGATTATGTCGTTCGATCGCTAACCTTGGTCCGCGCGAAAACGCGAGCTGCCAGAATACCCGCCAAGAGTCCAAACAAGTGCCCTTCCCAAGAGACAAAACTATTTGTGGGCAGAACGCCAAATATGAGGCCGCCGTAGTAAAAAAGCGTCAAAGACGCGATGGCGAGACCTGAAAAACGCCTTTCGTAGATACCAATGGCCACCAGAAACCCGAAATATCCAAACACAAGGCCGCTAGCACCAATGTGAAAAGCCGCACGACCAAAAACCCAAACACCAAGACCACCGACAATCAGAATCAACAAGCTGGAAGAGATAAACATCCAGCGCCCACGCAAGGCAACCAAATACCCCATGAACAATAATGGGGTTGTATTCATGACAATGTGGTTAAAATCCGCATGCAAAAAAGGCCAGAGTACAACACCCGGAAGCGTCTGAAGATTTCTAGGATAAATGCCAAAAGTGTTGAGCTGGTGACCCGTCAATGTATTGAGAAAGTGAGCAAGCCAGATCACGAGCGTGAATATCCCGATGGTCTCCGCCGCTTTTATCCAATTGGCTCGGTCTACTTTATTCAATGTCTTCAGACTTGCTGTACGCAGCGCTGAACCTCTTCGATCGAAGGCACGGTGTCTTGATTCACCATCAGAAAGATACCCGTGCCATCTGTTTGATGTCCTGCATCTGGGTTTGTCACTACAGTCTGTTTGGCGTTCATGTAACCGATAGGTGTTCCCAAACCTGCGAGCAGCATACGGGCCGCTAGTTCACCCCAAGGCTGGACCGGAATCTCAAGATCGAAGCGTTTCGGGTGTGCACCCTGATGATTAAACAGGTCTTCCAGAATCACCTCTGTACCTGGCGCCGCCATCGCTCGAACCATCAACTCGGGATATGCACGCATCGGTCTGATCACCGCATTAGCTCCGTGCTTGATAAATCGCTGCCGATTCTCGTCCTGAACACATTCCGCGATAACGTGTCCCTTGATGTTAAAGCTGGCTAACTTATCTAGAATATCCAGCGTCAAACTGTCGGACCTAATACTATTCGTATTAACAGCCATCACGATGATGAAGTTGGCATCTTCTACATCGACTTCAGCGAGGCTTTCCCGGCCTTCCGGCTCACCGAGGTGCTGCACAACCCCCAATAGCGATAACTCGTTCGGCAAGCCATCTGGAAATGAATCAGAAAATAACTGAATCGGCTGGTCTTCAAGCGCTGGTGTGTTGCGAATTTGTTCAACAAGCAGCCTCAAGTAACGAACACCATCCCGCTCTGGTGAATTCACAATTAAGACATGATCTTTCATATTCCACCTCCACATACCTTTGCGCATTCGCTCTCGCCGGTGAATTCTAAAATCAATCCATTCACCTGCAATCTGCGCAAGCAGAAAAATACCGATACCATACATAAGTATGATGGTGACAAATCGCCCCATAGGACTTTCGGCAGACATATCGCCGTAGCCTACCGTTGTCATTGTTGTTAATGTCAGCCAAATCGCGTCTGACAGATTCAGCCCCTCGAATACCATCATGGCAATCGTGTTAGCGACGGCGACGCCTACGAGAATCAGAAACAGCTCAACAATTTTCCTTTTTCGATCAAAGGTCGTGGCGAGATTGCTCCAGCGCGCGCGCCTGCGACGCCAGAATTTTGATCTTATTCTCTGCATTTAAGGGATGCTTATCTGATGTTTACAAGTCGAGACTTTTCTTTCATGACCCAGCGGTTGACGGTACTACGAACCGTCTTCAATTTCGAGGTGACTAATCAGCTTTTCGGCTGCTAGCTGCCTAATTTTCAATTTATCATCAACACTTACACCAAACTCTTGTGCCAAAGCCACAAAGTCATCGTCGGAAAGCGAAATTGACAGCCTTGGACGTATCGGTTTCGGGTTGACTGGTAAACCCAGTATCTGTCGAACGCGATCAGGCGGGTTAATACCTCGTTCTACCGCTTCAAGGCGGATCTGTCGATTGACGTCGTGACCCACGTCAAACGCGATCTGCACCGCCTTGATGGCACGTTTTTCACCTTCCCATTTGTCCTTGGTGCTCATAGGCAGATCTTATTAAGCTGCGGGCCAAAGTTCACGGATATCACTAATAGAGCGATGCAAAACCAGTGACACTTCGGTTTCACCACCTGCATACACGGCGATCTCCACAGATTGGGATTCGTCCGTGCTCGCCAACGCATAATAATCGAAGGGTTCACCGTCGCCTTCAAATTCGGACGGACCCGCATCTCGGCAATCCTTTTGATAGAAGAATCCTCGCTCACCACACGACGTCTGATGATATTGGTCACTTAGCCAACCGCCTATATCCAACTTGGCCATCGTGTTAAGCGTAGCTGGTGACTCCTCATCAAAAATAGAAGAAAACTCATCGGTATCAAATAGCTGTTCGACAGTTGCCCGGGGAATCTCTATTGAGAATGATGCGCTCTCCCGCCCTGCGTCACCATCTATTGTCAGGTCGATGCTGTCATTATTTTTACTTCGCAAACTAAAGGTCGTTTCAAACTCAAGCTCAAATTGCCAAGTAGTGATAGCCGTAACTTCAAACACCTCGTCTCGTAAGTACTCGGGCAGTCCATAGCTGTCGCTCATTTGGAGAAAATCACCGGTCTGAAGCGTCCGAGGATGGTCAAGCACTCTGGCTTCAGGTTCAGTTTTTGTCCTACTCCACAATCCTTTTATAAAAGATTTCATTGCCGCCTATTCCTTTGAAAACCAATCGCTAGATAGATACGCTAACCCTGAGCAGGTAAGCCCCTCGATCGAGAGGCTTGCCTAAAAAACTCAAGCCTTGGTTAAGCGCTTTTGTTGGCTTTAATTCGATCGAGCACTGAATTGGCGGAAGTCTTTTGTTCACCGATACCGGCAGCCTTCATCCTATCTTCCAGACCCTTGTCTGAATCTTCCTCCATCAAAGCTTCAGCGGCGGACATTTTATCGAAATTGTCCTGCTGTCGTTTCTTGATGCGTTCCAGCGAGTCTTTTGCCGAAAGTATCCTCGAGTTAGAAGAGCTGAAATTGTCAGTAATGGCGGCACTGGCTTTTTGAACACTCTCAGTCGTTTTTACCATACTCAACTGACGCTCATACTCTTTGATTTGGCGCTCAGTTTTCTTCACGAGCTCTTTTAGTCGGGCCACATGAGTCGTAAAGCTGTTCACCACTTCCGTCTCATCGGTGAGCTCAACATCAAGCTGGGCGATTTTCTCAGCTATCTCAAGCGCTAATGTTTCATCGTCTTTATCAAGCGCCTGGGCCACATACCCTTCATGCTCAGAAATTGAAGCTTTGGTTGCCTCAGCCTTACGGCTTGCTTGCATTTGTTTTGCCATGACTTCGGTCAGGTCTTGTTTTGCCTTACGCAGGTGTGTCTGGGCATCGTTAATCTCTTGTTCGAAGATTCGAGTGCCATTGGCATCAACAACCAGTTCACCGACTTCACGTGCTCCACCTCGAATGGCAGTCATAATTTTCTTTAAAACACTCATCAAACTACTCCTCGCGAATTCAATTCGCCTAGCTTAAGAATTCTTCCAAAGCCTCAAGGGCTTCGATTGCATTCTCGGTTAACGTGATCAATTCATGACAAATATCTTCGATACTTGAATTTGTTGAAAGCGCGCCAAAGACAACGTACCGATCACCAACCTTCGAGAAAGCAGACAGGGGCATGGGTATGTTCAGCTCCAGCATCTCCTCCATCAACTCAGCTCGTCTGGTCGCTATCACCTCCTCTTCTGTGAACAGGTATGTGATGCACAAAACCTGGGTGTCAGTTACTGAAAGGAATACCGGTATTTCCTGGTAATCACCAACAGTGACCTGCAATACATCAACATCACCCGGTATTGGCTGGCAATCAAATTGATAACCTTCAAAACTCGAGAGATCGGATATTCTTATTGCCAGATCTTGTGTATTCATTGTTCGCTCCTTTTATCGATCACGACATATTATGTCGATGGAAGTAGTTTAGTAGCTCGACATAATATGTCAACCATTTATTTGCACACTTTTCATAATCTTCATCGTCAATCGAAGACTAATCACGGTAGATGCCCATATCCCTGTGCCAAGCATCGTCATGATAGCGGTATATTCTGTTTTGCCCCAGATGATTCACCTCAATTTGCTCAAGCTCATTAAAAAAGTCTCCGGGAAACTCAAAAGCTGCAACCAACAAGTCAATTGTGAGCCATTGATTGTCCCGCATATTCACGCCATCCATGTCGATCAGTCGCCGTCTCGAAGACGTTCGACCGTGGGTCGCAAGACTCCATCCCCATTCCCCAAAACTCGGAATATTCTGCCTGTACTGCTCAACCTGGTTAAAACCAGCGGCTCTGATCGTCTTGCCTATACTCAAGAATGCTCGCTTCGCGTGGTAAGGCGAAGTTGATTGAACAGACATCGCGCCATCCTTATTTAACAAATTTCCCAAACGCTCATAAAAATAGGTCGTGTACATTCGGTCGAGGTCGGGATGACTCGGGTCTGGCAGATCAACAATGATTACATCAAAGCGGACGCCTTCTTTTACCAACTTTTCGACTTCGATAAATGCATCACCATGGATGCGGCTTACCCGCTTATCTGAAAACGCGTATTCATTCAGCTCAATCAGATCGGATCTGAATTCACTCATATCACCCTCTTCGCTGAAAAAATTAACCAGCTCACTGTCGAGATCAATCAGCGTTACTGCCTTGGGTTCAAACCGCAGCACATCCCGCAGGGCGAGCCCATCACCACCCCCTATAATCAGGACACGATTCTGTTCATTGGCCACCAGCATGGGCGGATACACAAGCATAGAATGATAGATGTGTTCGTCGTTGCTTGAAAACTGAAGACGCCCGTTTATAAAAAAACCATAAACAGGTTCCGTTTGATCAATCAGATATCGTTCGGTAACGACAAAATGTTGGTATCGCGAGGAATGACTAAAAACAACTTCATCCTCGTACAGTAGGTCGGTCATTTTGACCGTCCAATTCTCCCCATACATGTAGATGATGCAAACTAAACAAACAATTAACCCATGGACCGCCAACAGTGCTTTTCTGAATTTTATTTTTGCCCAAAAAAAATAAAGAAAAACCAGCCCGGCTATCAAGTTAACCGCAGCGGTAATAACCGCGGCTTTAGTAATATCTATCGCAAGCATCATGGTGACCCATATCGCAGCACCGGCTCCCGCGCCTATATAGTCAGCACCATAAATCGTACCTGCGTTATGCTCAAGATGTTCGCCGTGAACTTTTTCTCTAACACGAGCAATGAGGGGAATTTCCATACCAATGAAAAATCCGATAATCGTACCAAAGAGATAAGGGGTTAATTGAGCCAGGTTCTGAAGCCCCTCCAAGAGACCGCCGGATGGCACCAAGTCTGGCGGCAAACTGAACGTCTCTGCAATCACACGTGGCAGCACCGCAGAAAAAGATACAGCCAATGCAATCAACAATATACAGCTAACACCAAAGAACGCGATCAGCGACTCAAGCCAGGCAAAGGTAGTAAAAGGTTCTTTGAAAGCCCGTGCAGCGAAGGCACCTAACCCCATGGATACGATCATGAGGCCAATCATGGTGTAAATGGTGGACTCTACTGTACCAAGGATTCTACCTGCGTAAGCGGACAGCAAATACTCGTAGATCAAACCACAACCGGCTAGCACAGCCATGATCATGATCAGGAGAAAGTCCTGAAATACGAGGGACCTCGGCAACGTGGTCAAATTATTTCTTAAGGGTTTGATTCAAGTTTGTATCAAGCAAATAGCGCTGTGAAGAAAAGCCCGATCGAGATGTATATGGCCGCTTCAATCGCAGCGACACCCAAATTGTGCTGTTGATCGACCTCTTCAGCAACGTCGACTCCGGCTAGAATAACGTTTCTGGCGATCACAGCTAACAAAGACACCAACATCGTGAACAGCAAGGTGACGCCGGCCCAAGTCATCAATGCAATCCAAAGCGTTTGCTCAGAATAGGCAACCACGCCGGACGCCGCCGTGAGAGCGAGCGCAACGCCGATCAGATGCCCCATAAATCGGACAGAGAGCGCAACATGTCCTTCGGCAAAAGCCTGCTGAAGGCTGTTTCCGTTGTTACGTCGCGCGAATACCTGAATACGGTAACTTGTCACCAAAGCAAGTAACAGTTGCGTGATCACAAACGCAGCGAGAACCACCAGTAACCCACTCAGCGTTTCACTTTCAACCCAGAGCATCACAGCTCTCAATATCAAGCCGATGGCGATTGTATTAGCAGCATCTACCAAAGCGGCAGCAACATTGCCGGACTTGATTTGGGACTGTATTTCAATCCCACGGAGTAACACCTTATCCTGAATCAGTCGTCCTACCTTGATCAAGACCAAACCCAGCAGGCCGTAGCTACCGACGCTGACGATCTCCTCCAGATAGCTCGCGCCCAACTCACCGGAAACAGCGCCGGTCAACATGAGTGCAAGCGAAACGGTACCGGCAGCCATTGCAATACCAAATGCCGCGTTATCCCTTGATGCCAATTCTTCGGCACTATCAACATTTGCGACCAACCCGGTCAGAAAGCGGAGTCCTGAGATCATCACGACGGCTATCGAAAGATCTATTAACAATATGCTGTAGGCATACACATCAACACTGTCCAGCCCAGTAAAATCACCCATGATTCATTCCTGCAAATTTTAATGACGTCTTAACAAATTTTGATTTCATTTTTCTCTATACACTGGCGCTTACTTACCCCTTGAGGCTCCACGCGTCGTTCTAAAGCCGCTACTTCGGGTACTACTTTGAAACTTGCTCGAACTCTTCGAACCTGCCCCGGACTTCGCATACGGGCTCTTGAAAAGAGATTTACTCTGCGCGGTGCTGGCCCGACTCACACCTGAAGCACCTGAACGGGTTTTCGCATAGGGACTTTTAAACTTCCCGCTGCTGCCAAACTGTTTACGGCTTCTCTGTTCAACATCTCGCATGCTGGATTTTTGCGATCGGGAGCTGTAATTGTTTCTGCCCATATCGTGATAATAAGAATATCCACGGCCACCCGCCCAACTGTTGTAGTAGTAATTACGCCCACCCATCAAATTGGAGAAAAACGCGTATTGACCATACCAGGCCCAGAGCGAGCCACCAGAACCGTGCGACCATCGGCCGTAATGCGGATTACCAACGTACTGGCTGCCGGGCCCCTGTTCTTTCGAGTTATTCAGCGCCATGTCTGCCTCTTTACTCACGGCGTTGACCCGAGCGAGCGAACCGTTTGAAAGATCAGCGATCACGTTCACTGTATCTGACAACGCGTCATTAAAGACTGCGGTATTCGACGCTGTCTGAATTGATTGCAGCTCTTCTACTTTTTCTGTCCAAGACTCAAAATTTTCAGTGCCATTTTTAATACCATTAAAGCGCTGTCGTAGGCTCACATAAAGGGGGTTTTCAAGGGTCGCTTCGCGCTCGAGCACAGAGAGCAATGAGGACAACTCAGGACGGTCTTTTCTCAGAATTTGGCTATATTGCCGAATGATAGCCGCATTGCGGAGCGTACCAGCATTCAGCGCCTGTTGAAGCGCATCGATTCGCTGTTCAGCACTCAACAACTCTGATTCAACTTGAGCGTCGCCCGAACTACACCCGACCAGCAAACCAAGTAGCAGCGTCACTAGCAGAAACCTGACGTTCCTCGCGCCTGACACACACAATTTGGACGAGAAAACTTCTAACTTCGACACGCGCCTCACCTTAGTCACTTTTCGCAGGAGATTCGGACATATTATGTCATGCAAAACCAAACTGCCAGCCCTTTCGTCGTCAAACAAGACCCATATCCTAGCAAAAGCCGAAGATGAATGCCTCGTATACCGTGACTACCGAGCATATCCACAAATCAACCCTGTCTCGGTATAGTCAGTCGCACCTGAGCCAATTTAAAATGATTTTGCTGATATCAATTTGAAAACTTCTACCAACATATAGCCCGTGCCCTGAACGTGCGCTACTTCAGTTTTCCTTCAAAAGCTGAGTCGGCTGCGCCGAATACACTAATCCAATGCCAATCGACATACGACAGCATCTTCATATCCTGTCACTACAGGCATCAAGCCGCAAAGCGAAGAGTCAAATACACGATCGCCCGTATCTACCAGCAAGCGGATACCTTTCTTTTCTTGCTCTCCAGGTTGAGCCAAATTTTCCAGCTTTGATTTCGTTGCCACCACAAGTAGATTTTCGCGACCGATCAATGCAAGTATTCTTGGACTCACCTGCTGATTGCCACGGCCAAATAAATGTCCTTGGCCGCCAATCGGTGTAACCAGCAGTTTTGTCGTTGCGGCCCCTTGAGCAGCCGAGGACATCTTGGCATCAAGGAACCGGAAAAGCGCCTCTTCACTCACATCGGACAGCACTACTATCCCATCATCGATGACATCAATCCCAAGCAACGTATTCGGTAAATTCAGTTTGTCCATAATCGCAGCAGTCGTCGTCCCTGCCCCTACAATATAAACTCCACCCAGTTGAATTAGCTCAACGAGTCCTGCGGCTATCTCCTCCAGCACCAATTCTTCGACTTCAAGCCCACCTTGTTTCACCGCCTGAATATAACGATGCTGTTCTGGCACCCACATTTCACCATGGTATTGGGCATTTACTGTACCGGCTCTTAACGCCGCTTCGTCAATATCTCTAACTTCACGACTAGTGACGCCCACCAACTCCCCTTCAATAAGTTGTTGTAACACAATGCCCGCTGCTTCCGGACTCACGGCAAAGACGCCGGAATGCATTTTCACCCCGCAGGGAATCCCCAAAACCAACTGCCTAGCATTCGCATCTAGGGCGTCATGTATATTTATTGCTGTTCCGTCGCCACCAGCAAAAAGAATAATATCAACACCGACATCAACCAACTGCTGAGCAGCTTGAATCGTATGAACAGGTTCAGTGAGGCGTGACTCAAGCTCAAATTCCACACAAATATCAAAATCAAAGCCCGGTTGGTGCTCGGATATTTCGTTGCACAAATCTGCACCCATCGCGCCCGAGACGGTTAGCACGCGAAACTCATGGAAGCAGGAGGCAAGCACTTCGAATGTGCGAGACACCCTGTCGGCAACTTTGCTCTCATAGCCTAATTCAGTCGCCAATTTGTAGAGTTCAGCACCGTCGCTACCCTTAAGCGCCGCCGGACCGCCCACGCCAGCAAGCGGGTTAAGCACAAGGCCAATCGTGAGTTTCTTTTCCATCACTGTTGTCGCATCAAGCTTCAATCTTTTTTCCGCAACCGCTTCACAACGGAACTGAATGTCATCAAGATTCGATCGTCCTGTTTTACTTCACCGCGAACGAATACCATGGAACCAGTTTTAAGCGTGATAGTCGCTGCACCTTTGATTAGGTGATCAATCTCACCTGCCGAAATAAACTCTGAGTTGAAGCTTACCGTCACACAATCTTCTGCATAAGCATCGGTAGCAACCATACACAGACAATAGTCAGCGAAAGTCATCAACACACCACCATGAACAATACCCGTCATGTTGCAATGGTTTTGATTAGCCTGAAAAACAAAATCATAACCAGACTCAGTTTCTTTGAAATAAAAAGGGCCAATATAATCCTCGGCTGGATCAGCACCTGACAATACTTTGTAGCCTTCTAATTCATCCATGGTAAGTTCTCTTCATTGTCTATTTAGCCGGAAGCCTTTGGTAATGAGTCGGGTTGGCAAATTCCAGATTGCCTGCTGGCATCTCAAGCGCCAGCGCAACCGCTAGCCGCTGAACGATCGTTGGTAAGCCATCTTTTAAAACCGCGTGTACGGCAGACCGGACCGCGCTTCGGAATGGTTTCACATCAAGTTTTTCAATCAAAAAATTGTCACTACTTACCCTGAATTCAAGACCAGCAGCAATGCTCAATATCCATTCTATCGACTGCGGCCTAACCTCCACCGCCTCGAAATTTTGTTGTTGGCTTTCGTCACGTATCGCATCATACCAGTACCCATAGTCTTCCTGTTCCCGCCGCTTCTTTCCCGCCAGACACCAGTGCGCAAGTTCATGCAAAGCGCTAGAGGGAAAATCCTCTCGAAAGTGAATCTCTGCATTTTGACGATGCTCGCCACTCGGTAAATAAAGAGGCTCAGAAGCACCACCGACAAGAAGCACGCTGTGACCTAGGCCAAATTCTGCATTAAAAATTCGAACCAGGTGCGACGCGCTATCCACTGTTTTTACTGGTGCCGGAATGCACTGCTTTACGCTCTGGTTCAATGTCCGAATTTGGCAGAGTGACGACCGCTGCAAGGTCTTCAAAATAAGATTTGGACAAAAAATCTTTTCCCGCCAGCAGGTGATCAAGATACCACTGGGCTGGCTTTAACCCTTCCTGAACATGATCCTGATTTGCAGTGTAAACCCAACTGTCTAGCAAACCCGTTTGAGTTGAAATAGATACGATGTGCCTCGAGTACCGTGCTGGATACCCTTCAAAGGGGTCCATGGTTTCAATGCTTTGATGGGTTTCAAGTTCGTAGATCACACCCTCAACAACACTACCGCTAGACACCATTATGTTGGCTGCTGCAGCACCGGGATAAATAGTTGAGCGTTTGTTAAAGGCCAGAATGTAATCACTCAGTTGGCCGCTCATATAACTTTTGACAGCCATACCGCGTCGCTTCACTCGCGCCGGATTCATGTTACTGCCATAGGCGAAGTAATACCCTGCGCTACTCATTTCTTTCTGATCCAGTACAGAAATGGCGTCCCATCGGTTTTTGATAACACCATTTCGTGCTTCAGAAATTTACAAAAATTGGGAAAATCCCATGAGGTTGATGGATCTGTCGCTACCACTTTGATGACTTCACCGGATTGCATATCCATCATTTTATTACGGACCAGCATTAGCGGTTCAGGACAACGCAAGCCGGTCGCATCGACTTCTATCGCGACTTCAATTGTTTCCGGGTCTATATCCATTTTTTTGTCACAAGTAGCAGACTTTCTTTATTGTCCGTCATCGGTATAATCCGGTCGAATTTTAGCAAATTGCTCGATTATTATGATTAGAGTTCTCATCGAACGTATTGTCGCAACAGGACTGGAACACTACTACGACTGCACGATTAAGCGGACCGTCAGCAGCGTGATACAGGCGCCTGGGTGTATCTCAGGCGAGTCACTGGTTGACTCGGACAATCCGAGCCGTCGCTACGTGATGTCCAAATGGGATACCAAGCAGGACTGGGAGAACTGGTTTCACTCTGATCTTCGACGACAGGTGATTTCAGAAATCACTCCTATGCTGGAAAGTCGCGAGAAAATCACGATGCTTGAACTGACTCGCTGACCACCCTATTGAATCGCCAATCGAATTTGATCAGCGATTCAACATCTCATTCAACATCTCATTCAACATCTCATTCAACATCGCATTTAACACTACATACGCTTCAATTCTGTCTGCAGCTTCTCGGCCTCCGAAATAATATACCCCTGAATGCCAACGGCGTCATCCTCTGTGATCACATCCGCGAAACCGACCATTCCTAGATCCTTCAACGCACCATCAACAACAATTTCTTTGAACGCCAGGTGTTTAGCCGGTTGCATATGACGAAGGTCCGGCAGCACGCCACCACCCTTAACACCGGGTCCGTGGCAGACACCACAGTACTGGTGATACAACACTTTACCGTCCGCAATTTGTTCAAGCGTCGCATGTTGCTCCGGTGGTGCTGGAATCGGCGCACTTGCAGGTATTGGCGGTAATTTATCGATACCGCCGAGTTTAAACGCCAAAATGCGTCCTCGACTCTTCAGTTTGAGTTTTTCTGCAGCACCACCTGCTGCTAGAGCAAACGCACCACCCCAGCCGGCGACAACAGCAACATACTGCTCACCATCGACGGTGTAAGTAATCGGTGGAGCGACGACACCCGTCTGTGCCGGTGTGCTCCAAAGCTGCTCACCTGTATCGGCCCGATAGGCTCTGATTTCACCTGCTGAATTGCCCTGAAAAATCAGATTTCCCGCGGTGGAAAGCATCCCGCCATTCCATGAACCCGCGTGCTGAATTCGCCAGACTTCTTCCTGTTTGACAGGGTCCCATGCAGACACGTAACCACGGACTAACCCGTCTATTTTGTCTTCGACCTCTTTATCACCCACCGGTGCATTCAATACGAAATCTACCGCTAGATTCCAGCGTCCTTCGTTGTAATGGAATTGGGGTTCATTGCCGTAGGCAAAAGGCACATCAAGCGCGGGGATATAAACCAACCCGGTGTCCGGATTGAAGGCCATCGGGTGCCAGTTATGACCTCCGTAGGGGCTGGGCTTGTGAAATGCTTTTTCGATGTCATCGCTACTCATTGATTTGAGTGCCGCGATCTGCTGATCTGGCGTTAGCGCAGATAGGGGATTCGCAGCCTGATAACGCGCATTTTCAGTCTCAACTGGACGCCCCGACTCAGGATCGACATGTGATGCCCAGGTAATTGGGATATAGGGTTTGGCCGAGATGAATTCACCGGTTACACGGTCAAGCGTATAGAAGAAGCCATTCTTCGGGGCTTGCATGATCACCTTGCGATTTTCGCCGTTAATCTCAAGCTCAGTCAAAATCATGTGCTGCGTCGCGGTGTAGTCCCAAGTATCACCAGGCGTTGTCTGGTAGTGCCAGACGTATTCGCCGGTGTCAGGATTAAGCGCCACAATGGATGCAAGGAATAAATTGTCTCCGCCCCCCGGGCTTCGCACAACCTGATTCCACGGAGAACCATTACCCACGCCGATGTATAGCAAGTTCAACTCTGGATCAAAGGCCATCGAATCCCAAACAGTACCCCCACCGCCGGTCTTCCACCATTCGCCGGTCCAGGTCTTCGCAGCTAGCTCGAGTGCGGGGTTTTCCGCTGGTTGCGCGGGATCGCCTGGTACGGTGTAAAAACGCCATGCCTGTTCGCCTGTCTTGGTGTCATATGCTGTGACATAACCGCGAACACCATACTCAGCGCCCCCGTTACCGATAATCACTTTGTCTTTAATGACCCGAGGTGCGCCAGTAATCGTGTAAGGACGGGTCCGATCTATCGTGTTGATATCCCAGTTCACGGCACCGGTGGCCGCATCCAGAGACACTAGCCGACCATCAATAGTGCCAACAAAAACACTGCCCTTCCAGACAGCAACGCCTCGGTTTACAACATCACAGCAGGCATTAGAACCCCAACTTTTGGGTACCTGAGGATCGTGCTTCCAAAGTAATTCGCCTGTTTTTGCGTTATTGGCAAACACAACACTCCACGAACCGGTTGAGAACATCACACCATCGACAACGATGGGCGAAGCCTCGAGGCCACGGTTGGTTCCTGTGTCGAAGTGCCATGCTAGTCCGAGATCCTTGACGTTATCCGCATTAATCTCGGTCAGTGGACTGTGCCTACCTTCGTCATAGGTTCTACCGTGAGCCAACCAATTGCCGGGTTCCTCATCGGCGTTTTCTATTCGCTTGCCATCGAGCGTTGCTGTCGCTGTTCGAATTGCTTCCTCAGTAATAACAGCGCTCATCGCCCCGATTTCTGCGTCACTTGCAGCCATTTTATTAGATGCAGCTTCATCCTCAGCGCAGGAGGAAATCATTAAAGCAATGACCGCGATTCCTACGGCATATAAAGACATATGTTTTTTCATTAAGTTTAACCCTTGGCTCTATTAATCTTGCTTATCGTTACTTTTTATTAAACGAATAATCACCGCTATTCATCACCGCTATTCATCACCGCTATTCATCACAGCTGTTCACCAACACTGTTCTAATTTTTAGACCCACGCTTGACGATATGAATATTGCTGATGGCGATGCTACTTGAGGGACCAGAGCGCTGCAAGGCATGAAATGGAGCGATTTCTGTACTTGCCCCAAAAGAATAGGGGTTTTCCCTGTTATTGGGCACATTGATCAAGGGCATGGACGAAGGGCATGGATTAAAGTTGTACCACAATTGTTTCTTCGCGCGCGTATTTCCAATACTGGCTGATCTTTGAAGTCAAAGTGAATGAATACCGGGTCCACACACTTAAACTGATATCGCTATAAAGTGTTTTACTTTATTCATCATCAACCCAGCGCTTTGCTTCAACCACCTCTCGTGCAACGAAGGGCATCTAGTAGACGGCGGACTCATTAATGTAAGGAAATTGTAAAGAAGGATAGTCATTTAAAACTGCGCACCGGTGGGTATGTCAAACTCTCAAAATGCGACGCGTTTTGCTACGAGTCCGCGGAAGCAACAAGCGAAACAGAATTGGTTTCGGCATCGTAGACTACCCTGACTAAATCTTCCCGAAGTTGAAGCCGTATCTGATCGACTTTTACACTCAACTCTTGTTCGACAAGACCATACTCAGTCCCTTCCCGGGTAATGAATTCTTCGATAACACCGCGCAGTGCGTCTTCTGATAATGAAGTCCAGGGAATAATCATTTTATCCATCCTAGTATGGTATAACATCTTTAAGTTAAAATAATTTTTAAAACCGCAACCGCGTTAGGCAAGAGCTAAATAGCGCACCGTCAGCTAGACTGCGATCGAAATAAGTAGCGCCGATTTTTTGAGTGCGCCACAAGGCTGATAGGAGTCAAGTAATACACGCGAGTTGTTCTGAGAAATCAAGCTAGTCGCGAAAAAGTAGCAGGGGTAAATGAATGAATGAAATTGATGCCATATTACTGGTAGTTGAGGATGAACCAATCACTAGAACTCAACTGGCTGGACACTTTCAACGTGAGGGATATACCGTTCTCACCAGAGAGAATGCCGATCACGTCGAAGAGACAATCAAAGAACAAAATGTCGATATCTGCTTGGTTGATATCAACCTACCGGGCAAAGACGGTCTTACCCTGACCCGAGAAATAAGATCGCGTTCCGACGTGGGCATCATTTTAGTGACCGGCAAAGATGAACAAATAGACCGCATTGTTGGCCTGGAGAGTGGTGCTGACGATTATGTTACCAAACCCTTCGATCCACGGGAGCTCCTTTCCCGGGTGAAAAATTTGTTATGGCGGCTCCGTGCCCAGCAAAAGCAGAAAGAACAGGGTACCCAGCGTCACTTTGCGAATTGGACCCTGAACTTGAACAAACGGGAGCTAACGACACCGGCAGAGGCTACCCAGCCACTTTCTGCAGGAGAGTTTCATTTACTGCTCGCATTAATCGACAATGCAGGGGAAGTGTTGAACAGAGACCAACTCATGAACAAGATTCGCAACAGAGAATGGTATCCTGACGACAGATACATCGACGTGCTGGTTGGTCAGGTCCGAAGAAAATTCCGCGCCCACGATCCGGATACAACCTTCATCAGCACTATCCACGGCACAGGCTACCTGTTCGCTCCGACGGTTAACTAGTCGGTTACACATCAACCATGATGACGATTGGTGGTTACGACAATCTCAGGCTGATTAAAAGAAACGCTGAGACAGAGATTTACGCCGGGACAAGCACCCTTGATCACGAGCACGTTGTTCTTCGACTCCATCGTAGAGAGAAACTTACCCGCGATCACCTCGCAAATTACCAAAGCGAGTACGCATTATTAAGCAATTTGAACTCCAGTCACGTATGCAAAGTGATAGAACTACTGGAGCACGATGGCGCACCCGTACTCGTCTTAAAAAACACATCGGGCCCGAACCTTGAGAACTATCTGCGAGACTACAGACCTGTCCACGCAGAGTGCATCAAAATTGCACTTAGCATCACCAAGGGGCTCGACTACATTCATGGCCAAAATATCAGCCACAGGAATCTTATCCTTTCCAATGTTGTTATCGATCCCATTTCCTGCCATGCGACATTATATGGTTTCGATGTCGCGACCAGGTTAAACGGAACAATAGATTATGAAGCAGATTACTATTCTCTTGGTGTTCTTCTATACGAACTCATTACCGGAAAACCCGCGTTTCAGATAGAGGACCCGCTACATTCAGTCTACAACAAAATTGTAACAACACCTGCATCTCCTAGCAGCGTGAACTCGGAAGTACCCATTGAGCTCAGTAATGTCGTCATGAAGTTGCTGGAAAAAACACCCGAAAACCAGTTTCCAAGCATCTCCGCAATTCAAGAGGATCTTAGCGCCTGCCTCGACCGATTGGAAAACTCCAATCATGCCGTTTACCCATTCACCGTCGCGACTAACGACATCCCTTTGGTTATGACGGCTACACAAGTCCTTTCCGGAGAGGTCGTCCTAGAAGATTTATTAAAAAGACTGACGCAACTGGCGCTCGAAAATGCAGGCGCTAACAGTGCTCACCTGCTGTTAAATCAATCAGGTGCGATGCAACTAAAGATCAGCACTTCTTTCGAGGGCGAGAACATTGAGCATGACCTGACAGATCAGAACCTAGATGACCTAACAAGTTTACCATTGTCAATTGTGAGGTATGTTGCGAGAACTCAGAAGAATCTCGTGCTGAACGATGGTCACGCGGAAGGCGGCTTCACACAAGATGAATATATCCTCCGGAAGAAGCCGAAATCTATACTTTGCATGCCTATTCTTTCCAAAGCTAACCTCGCGGGCATTCTCTACCTCGAGAACTCGCAAACCGCTTACGCGTTCACGGAAAAAAGAGTGACGCTACTAAAATTACTGACATCACAATCGGCAATAGCAATCGATAACGCCAAGCTCTACCAGCAGTTAAATGCTTCCCAAAATAAATACCTGTCTTTGCACCAAAACGCATTCGAGGGGATTTTTGAACTGAACGCGGAAGGATGGATCACCGACATCAACCCGGCAGCCGCTGAACTACTAGGATATGAAAAGCCTGACGACATCCTCAGCCGAACAGAGCTCAATTTCAAAAGTGTGTTTTTTCAATCGAAAGAGGTTCCACTACTACAACGTACGCTGCTAAAGAACCAGCGCATACTCGGCTATGAAACGAGACTCCGCAAACTCAGTGGAGAACCGTTCTGGGTCGACTTGTCTGCACAACTGGTCTACGACAGTTTAGGAAAAATCAGCCATATAGAAGGCTTATTTATAAATGTGACAGAGAGAAAGTTACGTCAGGAAGCCGAACGCGCGAAACGGCTAGCCGAGGCCGCGACAAAAGCTAAAAGTGATTTCCTGGCTAATATGAGTCACGAAATAAGAACACCGATGAACGCGATCATGGGATACACGGACCTCGCACTTGTCACGTCACTTACAGAACAACAAGCTAGTTACATAGAGACAATCAAAAATTCCTCAACGCATTTGCTTCGCGTTATCAACGACATACTCGATATATCGAAAATCGAATCTGGAAAAATTGAGTTGCAGAACATCCCTTTCTCCCTATCAGAACTGTTAGATGACCTGAAACAGCTTTTCCAACTCTCGGCGAAAGAAAGTCGGCTCAGACTTGTGTTTACTGAATATCCCGATGAGACGCAGTTTGAAGGTGATCCAGTCAGACTTGGCCAAGTATTAATAAATCTAATCAACAATGCCATCAAGTTTACGGACGCCGGCACAATTCTCATCAATGTGTCCTGTGAGAATATCGTTGGGCTCCGTGCACAACTTAACTTCTCGGTAAAGGACACAGGCATAGGTATAGAAACACCCAGTCTTGATTCTATTTTCGAATCCTTCACTCAAGAAGGACCGACAGAGAAACAAAAGGCTGGAACAGGCCTCGGACTCGCTATTTCAAAACAGCTTGTCGATATGATGAATGGCGAAATCAAAGTTGAAAGCACACTAGGGCAAGGATCAACCTTCTCTTTTTCAATTCCCATCGGAATCACCGAGTCTTCGGCGACTGATGAAAACATTCAGCCCTTTCTTGTCACCTCGACAGCTAATTCCAGTTCACGCGCTGGTCTTATTGAAGGAATGTCGATTTTGATGGTGGAAGACAATGTCATCAATCAAAGGCTTGCTAGTGAGGTATTAAGGAATGCGGGTGCAAAAGTGATGCTCGCAAACAACGGCGAAGAAGCGTTGTCGTTCCTTGAACCCGGTAAGTTTGATCTCGTACTTATGGATATGATGATGCCAGTTATGGGCGGTCTCGAAGCAACAAAGAGGATTCGCGCTCAAGAGGATTACCAATATCTTCCGGTGATTGCTCTGTCAGCCGGTGTGTTGCAATCGCAACTGGACGAGGCACTGGAAAATGGATTTAACCACTATCTGACAAAACCAATTAACTTCGATGCGCTCATCAACCTGCTCGCTGATATCAACAGCAAGATACTTTTCGGAGAGAGCTCCATCACTATGCAGACTAGCATTGAGCCCAATGCCCCGTCATTACACCCAAGCACGACAGTCCGACCCATCGCGGACCAAAGAGACTGGGCTAATGAAGGTGACGAACCCAATCGTTTTGCTGTCGCGCTCGAGAATCACAACGACGATCCAGAATTCCTTAGCAGTCTACTAGGAGAATTTTTAAAGTTTTATAGCAATGCAGGGCAGGAGCTTGAAGCTTTCATCAACAGCACAGGTCAACAAGAACAGGCTGTAAGACTGGCCCACAATCTAGCAAGTGTCGCAGGTAGTTTTGGCGCTACAGATCTGCTTGGTTTCTCTCGGGAATTGGAAAAATGTCTGCTCGCAAACGATTCAAAAGCAATTGATCACTTGGCAGACCTGAAAGAAGCGTTGAAAATATTCATTGAGGAAATTCACCAGTTTCGCTCAAAACACTAGATCAATTCTGCAAATTTATAACGTCCAGATACTCTGTCGATTCTACTGTTTTCAAATTTTCAAAGTCGTGATGACGTGAGTCCAACATGTGTGAAGGCACAATATCCGTCATTGAACGGAAAATGCTTTCAGCCCGACCTGGATGACTTATTTGCCATTCAGCCAGCATTTCCTTAACCTTTTTTCGCTGCAAATTGTCCTGCGAACCACATAGGTTACATGGAATAATAGGCATCTTAGCCAACTCCGCGTAAGCAGCAATATCGGCTTCCTTACAATAAGCAAGCGGTCTTATTACTATATTGGCGCCATCATCACTCAACAGTTTAGGCGGCATGGTCTTCATTTTGCCGCCATGGAACATATTGAGGAACAATGTCTCAATCATGTCGTCTCGGTGGTGACCCAGGGCTATCTTGGTAAATCCCTTACGCTTTGCATAACTGTAAAATATCCCCCGACGAAACCTAGAGCACCAGCCACAATAGGTTTTTCCCTCAGGTACCATATCGGTTACCAATGAATAGGTATCTTCTTCTAATACTTCCCACTCAACTTTTAGCGTTTTAAAATAGTCTGGTAACACCTGAACCGGGAATCCTGGCTGCTTCTGGTCCAAATTGACAGCAACGAGTTCAAAATCGATTGGCGCTCGTCTTTGAAGGTCCATCAGAATATCCAACATGGTTAACGAATCTTTTCCTCCGGAAATACAGACCATGACCTTATCGCCGTCTTCAATCATGTTAAAGTCTGCGATTGCGCGACCGGTATCCCCTCGTAGGCGCTTGTGCAGCTTTTTTATATCCTGCTGTTTCTTATGGTGTAAATCTGAAATCATCGTAATACTGGTATTTAACTGAGTTATGGAATTTTACCGCAAAAATGCAGTGCTGACAGCCCTGGCCTTGGAAGTACCCTTTCGGGATCGTTCAATTCGAATCAAAATTGCAAGCCTGCTATTTTGCTGCCTGCTGCAACTAGTACCCCCGGCGCTCAAGGGAGAGACCGGAACCGGAACCGGAACCGGAACCGGGAACGGGGCCGTGATATTGCAATATCATCATGTTTCGGCAGAGACTCCGGCAGTCACCAGTATTTCGCCTGAAAAATTTAAAGCACATATCGAAACCATCATCACACAGGGATACCAGGTCATGCCATTGACGACGATCGTTGATGGACTTAAAAAAGGGGGAAACCTACCCGACAAAGCTGTGGCGATCACCTTTGACGACGCCTACAAGAACATATTCACCCATGCTTTTCCCATCCTGAAAAAATACCGACTGCCATTTACTGTGTTTGTTGCCACAAACTACATTGCCGAACCCTCCACTCAATTTTTGAGCTGGGATGAACTACGTGAAATGAGCATTAACGGTGCCTTTATCGCGAATCATACAGCCTCCCACTCTCATCTTCTGAGGCGGCAGCAGGGAGAGACTCAATCACAATGGCTGAACAGAGTTGAGCAGGAAATCCTTATTGCAGAAAAAGCGCTTCACAAAAACATCAATTCGGGTCCTGTACAGAAGCTGTTGGCATACCCCTATGGTGAATACGACACAAACATTCAGCGGATAATAAAAAAACTCGGTTACGTGGCCTTTGGTCAACAAAGTGGTGCTGCGGGATCAAACTCAGACTTTTCAGCGCTGCCGCGATTTCCTCTCTCCGGGATATACAGCGACCATGAATCGTTTGCTATCAAACTCAACACTTTACCATTGCCCATCGAAAATGAACCACGTGATCCACTATTGCGCACAGATAATCCTATGCCGCGATTAGTGATGTCATTCGAGGACGGTGATGTCAATCTAAGCAACTTGAGATGTTTTGGTCCTGAGGGCGCGCTGGAGATACAGACGCTTGATAAGCATCGCGTGTCCACACGCGCAAGCACGCCCTTGCCCATAGGGCGATCGAGGTATAACTGCACAATGCCTGTGCTCGGTGCAGATCCAGAACGATTTTACTGGTTCTCTCAGCTGTGGATTCGGACGAACATTGATGGCAGTTGGTATCCTGAACTCTAACGACTAAACCGACTCGCGCAGAACAATATTAGGCGGTGTATTCACCACTTTTCTCGTGGCGATTGTGCCGAGGCAACCAATTAGCACAAACCCTACCAAAGGGCCTAGTAGCCAAATTTCAGGGTTGAGCTTGTACTCCAGTTCAAATATCTGAGTTTCAAGTCCGTAAACTATTAGCTCTGACCCAAAGGTAGCCAAAAGCCCAGCCATTGCGCCAAGCGCGCAAAACTCTATCAAGAGACTTCCCAGCACCAGCTTCCGGCTGGCTCCTAGCGTTCGGAGAATCGCATGCTGCTTGAAGCGCTCGTCCATACTCGCCTGAATGCTCGCTAACAAGACCATCGCGCCCGAGACCATAATAAGCACAAGAACCAGCTCCACCGCCAGCGTCACCTGACTAATGATAATCTGAATCTGCTCTATCACGGCATCGACTTCGATCACCGTCATTGTGGGAAACTCACGTATTAATTCATTGAGAAGCAGCTTTTGTTCTTTATCGAGATGAAAACTGGTCATGAATGTTGAGGGGAAATCAGCCAACGCACCGGGAGAAAATATAATGTAGAAATTAGGTTTCATATTGTCCCAACTCACGGTCCTAATGCTGGCGATGCGCGCGGGTAATTCCCGACCCTGAATATTAAAGACAAGTGCATCACCTACTTTGAGATCGTTGGTTTGAGCCAGATCTTCTTCGATAGAAACCAGAGGCTCACCACTGTAATCTTCGGCCCACCACTCACCGCTCACAAGTGTGTTATCAACGGGTAGCGTGCCTGACCAGGTTAAATTTCTCCCTGAATTAGAACCCGGACCACGACGCTCATCGTTACCCTGCTGGCGCCTACGTTGATCGTCCCTTTCAGACGCCGCATCACCATTTATGAGACTTATCCTGCCGCGGATCATCGGGTAAACGGGTTGAGGTACCAGATTCCTTGCCCGCATCAATGTTTCAATAGGTTCTACATCTTCGGGCGCAATATTGATGGCAAAATGGTTAGGCGCATCCTCAGGGATTTGCGCTTGCCAGTCATCAAGTAATGCTGTTCGCACCAAAAACAAAATAAGCAATAGCATAATGGCGAGACCAAACACCATTATCTGCAAGGTGTTTTCCTTCGCTCGGCGCTGCATACCACCAAGAGCCAAACGCCAGGCGCTGCCAGCCTGAATTCCAAGCACGCGACCGCTTTGAAGCAAGGTCATTGAGATCAGCGCTAAAACCGCCAAAGCACAGGTTGCACCTGCGAAAATCATTAATGTCAGTTCAATGTTTTTGCTATACCACCACATCAATCCTAAGGTGCCTATGATGGCAGCACTGTAACTCAGGAGGTTGGAGGTGGCGCCACCTTCAAGATCACGCCGAATCACTCTTATTGGCTCAATACCTCGTAATTTTACTAGCGGAGGCAATGCAAAACTCAACAGACAGACAAAACCTGTCACCATACCCAGAAGAATAGGTGCAAATGTCGGTTGTGGCAGTGTTACTGGAATATAAGGGCTGAGAATCGTAACTGCGGCCTCCTGAAAGACATACCCGAGCAACGTGCCAATCAAAGTCGCCACTGTACCTAGCACTAAAAAGATGATCGAAAACAAACTATCTACAGCGACGGGTGACGCCCCTAACGTTTTTAGTATTGCAACATGATCATAGTGACGAAGCGAATAGCGTTGCGCAGAGAGTGCAATCGCAACACCTGCCAAAATAACCCCCAACAGCCCCCCCAAAAGGAGAAACCGCTCCGCGCGATCAAGGGCATTACCAATCCCCTGAGTTCCCTGTTTAACGCCTATTAAGCGGGAATTTTCATCCAACTTGGGTTTCACCCATGCGCTAAAATCTTCAATGAGCTCGGGAGCACCCGCAAACAGATAACGATAGGTCAGTCGGCTGCCGGGCTGAACCACTCCGGTTCCCGCAACGTCCTCAAGGTTCATCAAAACCCGAGGCCCAGTCGCATCAAAACCACCTCCCCTGTCCGGCTCCTTAATCAGTACCCGGCTTGCGGTTAAACTGCTGACACCAACATCTAGCAGCTCGCCCTGTTTCAAATCAAGCGAGGGAAACAGCCGACTCTCAAGCCAAACCCGTCCGGGTTCCGGGCCTTTATCTGCGATGCTGCCTCCAACAAAAGGCTCATCGGAGACAATCAGTTTTCCACGCAGCGGGTAATTGTCATCCACGGCTTTCACCGAAGAAAACTGGGCCCGATCTGAGGAGAAAACCATCGACAAGAAACTTAATGTTTCTGCTTGCTCCAAGCCCAGCTTTGCAGCGTGTTCGAGTAGCTCAGGACGAATGGGATCAGAACTTGATATCACGACATCGGCTGCCAGAAAGCTTGACGATTCTAAAAGCAAAGCTTGTTGCAGTCGATCAACGAATAGCGTGATCGTCGTCACAGTACTGATAGCGATAATCAGAGATACTAGCAGGAGCGTGAGTTCGCCGGACCGCCAGTCTCTCCAGAGCAGTTTTAGCGCAAGACCAATTTGAATCACTCGATTTCTTCTCCAGTAACAATGACGCCAGAGGCGATATGGATAGCCCTATCGCAACGATCTGCGAGGCGGGAATCATGCGTAACCAGCACAAGCGTGGTGCCGAACTCCGCATTAAGCTCAAAGATCAAATCGATGATCTTGGCGCCAGTTTTTGAGTCAAGATTACCTGTCGGTTCGTCCGCAAATAAAATACTTGCCGAGGATGCGAATGCGCGCGCAATCGCGACCCTCTGCTGTTCACCTCCCGATAGCTGCCTCGGATAATGGTGACTGCGATGATCAAGTCCAACTCTCTGCAACAGTCTCAGTGCTTTTTGCTCCGCCTCCGAATCTTTTTTCAGCTCTGCTGGAAGCATGACGTTCTCGAGCGCAGTGAGACTACTCAACAGCTGAAAAGTCTGAAACACAAACCCTACCTTGTTACCCCTGGTATGCGCGCGTTGCTCCTCGTCCATCGCGGTGATTTCATCCCCACCGAGAAATATCTCGCCCTGAGTTGGATTATCGAGACCCGCCAACAGACTCAGCACTGTGGTTTTTCCTGATCCTGAGGCTCCCACTATCGCAACTGACTCGGACTTCTTGATTTCAAGGTTAATCCCTTTCAAGATGGTCAACTGGCCTTCAGATGTACTCACAACTTTACAGAGATCAACAGCCTTGACCATTACTTCATTTGCAGAATTTTCTATCACTGGTACTTCACTCACTCGATTCTTTTCCATATTGATTCAGAGAGGGGCAATTCTCTGGATGTTAATACTTTGGGGTTCATTTCAATTGACGACATTTGCTTCAGAGCTTGATCCAGCTGAACCTGTGGACCAAACGCCTCGACAGGATGGGGTGATTCTCGTGTTTGGAGACAGTATCAGTGCTGCTTATGGCATGGCTCAGGAACAGGGTTGGGTGCATCTACTATCCGAACAGTTTGAACAAAATAACATACCCTACCGACTCGTCAACGCTAGTGTCAGCGGTGAGACTACCGGGGGTGGTTTAGTAAGATTACCTAAAACGCTCGATATTCACCAACCCGATATTGTGATCATAGAACTCGGTGGAAATGACGGCCTCAGAGGCTACCCGATCAGCAAAATCCAAAAAAACCTACTTGAGTTAACAAGTATATCAAAGGCGGCGGGGGCACGTGTATTACTCGTGGGCATGGTACTCCCACCAAACTACGGCCGTCGCTACACCAATGCTTTCGAGAAGGTATTTACCGATATCGCCGACAGTCAGCACGTCCCAATCTTGCCATTCCTACTTGATGGCGTCTCAACCTCCCGTAATCTCCTACAAAAAGATGGCATTCACCCCACCGTAGAGGCACAACCACTGTTGAGGGATGAAATCTGGCCTCTACTCAAGCCGATGCTTTAGCTAAGCACTGAGCACTGATCATTGCGCCCGGGTACCTAATCAACTGAGCCCCCGTCGAGCATTTTTTCTCTTTCCTTCCAGTCTGGGAGCACATTGCCCAGCAGTTTGTAGAACGCCCTGTTATGGTTAAAGTGCCGCAAGTGGCACAACTCATGTACGATCACCAGATCAATCAGCGCTTCATCTTTTTGCATCAATAGACTGTTAAAGCAAAGCTCGCCCTGACTTGAGCAGCTTCCCCAGCGCGCTTTCATCTTTCTGATATGGAATTTCTCGGGCGCGCAAAAATCATCATTCAACCGGTTGATCATGTTGGCAGGCTTGTCAATCAAGCTATGGGCTATGCCGTTATCAATACCAACAAATTTTTGCCGACACTCACGTATACGATCGGGGAAATAACCATAGGCTTTTGACTTCAGAAAGCCTTGGAACAAGCGCTCTACTTCACCCCTTTTCTCTGGATTTTTGGCACGTACAACGATCTTTTCACCAAGCGGAAATACCAGCGCCGGCATCCCACGGCAAACTTCGAGCTGATAATCTTTACCAAGAAATTTGTGATGCTCCCCGTGGACAAAAATCGGTGAGGGTCTAACCGGCATTTCCTTCAATTTCGTAATCGACTCTCGTATCCAAGCCTCTTTCAGATAGACAAATTCATCAATCAAAGACCAAGCACACTTGAGTGGCGCTCTTATCTCAACTTCTTTTGGGGAAAGGATGTGCAATGCCAGAGATTTTCGTCGCTGCCTTTTAACAACAACTTCTAGGGTGCCACTTTCAAGTGGATAGATACGGGTTAACTGCTCGGCCACATCACAACCTTACCGCGGAAGCAGTCGGCAGCGCAATCTGCAAGCGAGTAGGTAATACGCTGGCGCTCTATCGCCCACCACCAAGGCAGGGCGGAGACATAGGTACATCTGCGTGACGTACCTGCCAATCTGACGATGTATACGTGTGCAGCGCAAGCGCGTGAATGAGCTTGAGTTCTTCAACAAGAATCTGATTGACTAGACGGTGGCGGGCAAGCAAACGCAACCCTTCAAATTCATCAGCCACGGCTGTTACCTTGAAGTGAGATTCAGACCCAGGGGGAACATTGTGATTGCTACTTTCATTCACAACTTCGAGGTGACTTAGGGTTAGCTCATCAGCCAATCGAGCCTCGATTGTCTCCATCATTGTCATCTAGGGTTTCCTTATTTCCGGTGCCGCCAATACAGCTTCGCTATCTAATTTGCAGCAATCAATTTGTTACCCCTTTTCGGTGAGCGTGAAGACGCCATCCCAATCTTGAGGCGGTGGAGAAGTAAGATAGGATTCGCATCGATTCAGAAAGACCCGACTGGGTCCATCATCGGGCACCAGCTCCAGACATTTTTTATACCCGTTGATCGCCTGTTCAAAATCAAGCGCTCTGTATCTTGAGTGTGCTTTCTCAAACTCGACCATCATATCTGCGAGGGCACCGGTGGTTTGGCCTTTGCGATCTATTAATTGATAAACGTGAACCACTTCCTGCTTACCGACGACGCGCAGGTAATCAAGCTCTCTAACCTCTACGTGGTCCTCACAGGCTCGATAGGTGGCATCTGTGATCATGATATCTGAGCCGTAAGCCTTATTTGCACCTTCAAGGCGGGCCGCAAGGTTTACTGCGTCGCCCATCATGGTGTAATCCATACGCTGCATTGAACCCATGTTGCCTACGACCATGGGCCCAGAATTAACGCCCATACGCACTGAAATTGCCGGCCGACCTTCCTTTACAAATCTTTCACTGATGACTTTTATCTCCCGCTGCATGTCGATGCTTCCAAAACACGACAGTTTTGCGTGTTCAGCTTGGACTGCCGGCGCACCCCAAAAAGCGATCACTGCGTCACCTTCAAACTTATCAATGGTTCCTTCAAGATCAACGATGATGCTACACATCGCTGTGAGATAATCATTCAGCGCGTTAACCAGTTCTGTTGGCGTCATTTTCTCTGAAAACGAAGAAAATCCGGCAATGTCAGAAAAGAAAGCGGTCATTTCACGCTCTTCTCCACCAAGCACTAATTTTTCGGGATCTTTCACCAGATCCGCGACAACCTTGGGTGAGAGGTACTGTCCAAATGCGTCGCGGATCAACGCTTTTTGCCCCATCTCATTCAGATAATACTTGCCGTTAATGACGATAATCGCTAGCAACGAGGCCAGAAGGGTATAACTGATAGAGAGAACCAGGCCGATATTGATGTAGACCAGACAGGCAACAGTAATGAATAACAATACTGCGACAAAACTAAGTGCATTCCGTGGCAAGGGATTGTCAATGCCTCGGGAAACAATCATCACCGACAGCATCAATAAGGCGACAAGCCCCTCAATCCAAAACGACGCTGCACGGAGGGGCGCGCTTCGCAGTATGGTCGAAATAGTATCCGCGATAATTTCTACTCCGTAGACATTTCCTACCGGTGTTTCAAACTCATCGTGTGCAACTTCGGCGACCTCCCCGATCAGCACAATTTTATCTTCCACGAGAAAACTAAGTTCTTCGAGTTCCTCCTCATCTTCAGCAAACAGCACGTCTGCTGCTGACAATCCGATAACATCGTGCAGTCTGACCGTGCCTCCTTCTCCATCTGATGGCAACAGCGGATAGTCAATGTACAAGTCATTAAAAGGATCGAGAGGAACCTCGATATCACCAATGGCCAAATCCCGCCCGACCAGTTCGGGTTCGACGCCAAGATGTTGTGAAACCGCTTCTACAGCAAAAGGCCATTGACCTGATTTAGCAATTTCAGGATAAACTCTGAGACGGACAATACTCTGAGAAACAGCACTGTTCGAGGAAATATTTGAGTAACCGTTACTCGTATGTTTGCTGAATCTATCAATGGCGTAGTTGACGCCTACGAACTCTTCATTTTCAAACTTCGCCTGAGAAACGATTAGGGCGTTACCAACTTCAATAAACGCATCCTCAAGAGACGGATCTTCGCCATAGGCACTTTTGAAATCCAACAACATGTCGACTCCAATCACCGACGCGCCCATCTCTTTTAGTCGAACCAGAATTGTCGACAAATCTACACGCCGAAGCGGGTACTTATCATATTCTTCGTAGAACTCCTCGTCGGTATAAACAATGACAATATCGTCCGCCGGACTCGTCAGGTTTGCGTCGGCATTGTAGGTACGCAGTATCTGCCTATAAGAAAGGGTTTCATCTTCAATAAGTGAAAATGCCTCGCGATATTCAAAAAACAAGGCCACCAAGAAGATGACCACGATGACAAAAAGATCATTGTGCTTACCAATTTTACCCATGACTCCTCACTTTTTAATTATCATCTTTTCGAATTAGAGGTACTGCCAGTCAGCCAAAAAAAAGCCTGCAAACATCTTATAAGATACCTGCAGGCTTTAATAGTTAACCTGTTTAATAAAGCGTCTTCAACTCGCGTTGAGCAAAGGTGGTCAGAAATCCTCTTCCAAGGAGGCATTGTACAATCTCGCTTCGCTATCCTTCAGGTTGCTTAATTTTAGATCATTGTACGACCCGATCAGCAATGGCCGCATATCGTTATCATCTGGGTTCTCCCGAAAATACTCCCGGTAGGCGTCCATCGCGGCAACTGTCATATTGTTTGCTTCGAGCACATCGGCAGCGACAAAGACATCATCACCCGCTTTTTTCAACTCAGAAAGGATCGCCATTTCTTCTTTTTGCCCAACCCATGTGAAAGCCGAATCTCTTCGTGGGATATATACCGTACCATCTTTATCGAGCACTTCGACTCGATAGCTGTGCTCACCTTCCTCAACATCACTCACCTTGTAACGAATCATTTCAGAGGTAGACTCGGCCGCAATCTCTACGCTCTGGCCATCGATAATCAGTTTATACGAAAGTTCAGGGCAGGCATTTCTCCATACAAGATCCGGATGCGACGCTGACAGGGACAAAGACCGAATAGTTCGAACTTTGCTGTCGCATGAATCAGAGGGTCCTGAAACGACGCTACGACGCACCGTCGTGTAGCGCTGAACTTTGGCAAATTTGTTGGACAAACCCTCGAAAATAGTACCGGATTCTTGCTTCGGTTCTGAAAGATTCCCTGAAATAAGTTCAATGCCTGCTTCGCCAACTTTGATCAAACTATTTGCGTCCAAATCTTGAGACATGCCAGTAAGTTGATTGATCAGTTTACCTGTGCTGTTGTCACCTGTTCGGATTTGATAACCATCAAACAGATATTTTGTTCTTCTGATAAGGCGCCAAGTAGTCCCATTTCGACTGTACTCAACATTTCCATTCACTTGCACTAGTTTGGCAACCGGCGGCTCTTTCGCTAGGGCTGCGCTGCTAAATCCAAGCAGGACAGACATCGCTAATATGACGACACCTATTATATTCAGTCTCATTGCACTTTCTCCTTTGGGAAATTTCCAGACCAAGGTTAGCACCCTTAGTCCGGATCGTATTTCTGTCATCAATCTCTTGCGCTGGCGAACGACCTATAGTTTAGCGCCAGATAGCCAGAATCGGATAACCTTTCGTCGGTCGAACCTATCGTCCTATCTCTCTTAAATCGAACGTCTCTAAAAAGACATTACCTGTCGCTAAGCAGCAAAAAAAATCCTTACCATTATTTTCATCGCTCAAACCCAGCGTTCATCACCCGTCATTGGCACCTTACTCAGCGAAGCTGATATTCCATGATAATGCACGCAATATCAATTTTGTCACCATTTTCAATTTTCTGCTATTTAAAACCTATAGTTTTGCGGTTGACCAGTAGCACTCTGTACTTGTCCCTGCGCTATCTACATAAATGACAACTATAGCCCTGTGGACGTTTAGACACCAAGGCAACCTGTATTCCTGACTCTCCCGTGGATATTACACCCTCAAAAATCACCAGCACATCGGTCTTGCCTCCAAGAAGTTAGGCTTACCCGCTTCACTTTCGTCTACCGCAGGTCTTTTTTGACCATGCCATGCAAGCGGACACCCCGCCCGAAGAGAAGATGACCGGCCATCCCTACTGTTAAACATCGCTCATGCGTTCGAAGGCTTGCTAGATTACCAACGACCGCCCTGCTTTCCGCGAGATTGGCATATCCGGATATCGCGGCTTTCCGCGGAACTTCACTAGCATAGAATATTGCAAAAGAAACCTGGGAGGTCAGGAACAGTGAATCTAAGCGAGTGAGATTACGTCAACAGTGTCAAAAGATTTTACTTGATCCAATCATTTAAGTCTTAGGCCTAAGCAAATGAAAGCCCCTGTTATTTATCCCAAAAAAAATCGACCACTTCTCGCTCTGATTCCGAGATATCAACTTCGGAACCTTTCTCTGCTTTCTTTCAAACCAAGAGCAAGATAATATCTCCTATCCCTATTAATAGAAAAAACAGACCCGATGCTCACCGTTATCTCTCCCGCGAAAACTCTGGATTTTGAATCTCCCGCAAAAACACGCGCCGCCACTGATCCCGCCTTCTTGGCAAGATCTTCGGAGCTTGTAAAAATCATGCGCGAATTCAGTGCAAAAGATTTGTCGAAACTGATGCGCATCAGCCCAAAACTCGGGGAGCTAAACCAGCAGCGATTTGAAGCGTGGCAGCTGCCTTTTACTCAAGACAATGCTAAACAGGCACTGCTTGCCTTCAAAGGAGATGTCTATATCGGACTGGCGGCTGAGGAATATTCGTCCCGAGATTTCACCTTTGCTCAAAAAAACATTCGCATTCTCTCAGGTCTCTATGGACTATTGCGCCCACTTGATTTGATCCAGCCTTATCGCCTTGAAATGGGCACTAAGGTTAAGAACGCCAATGGTAAAGACCTGTACGATTATTGGGGGTCTTGCATCGCAGAGTCAATTGAACAGGAGATGTCGAGCCATCGGAGCAAGACGCTCATTAACCTCGCATCCAACGAATACTTTAAATCAGTACACCCAAAAAGTTTTCAGTTACCCGTAATTACGCCTGTATTCAAAGATTTTAGTGGCGGAACCTACAAGGTCCTCAGCTTCTTCGCTAAAAAAGCCAGGGGTTCAATGACCTCTTTTATCGTCAAAAACAGAATCAGCAAACCCGAAGATATTAAATCTTTTGACGTCGACGGCTATGTTTTTAACCCTGCATTCTCCACCGAAGACCAGTGGGTGTTCACTAGAAAAAGTTAGATATTTCTGCGGCATTCGCAACATTTGAGAAGGGCTCATGCACCCGTTAGGTATTATTGTAAATCCCATGTCCGGGCGTGACGTTCGCAGAGTCGCCGCCAGAGCTAGTATCAGCGCACACCACGATAAGCAGCAACAAGTTACCCGCCTCGTCCTTGGGGCGCTTCAGAACGGCGCACAGGAAGTGTATCTTGCGAGGGAGCCGTTTCGAATCAGCGAGCGGGCGGTAGAGAATATCGCTGAAAAAACTCGAATCAAGATGCTTGAATTCAAACTCAAACACAATGCTCATGACACTGTCACTGCGGCGGAACGCATGTGGGCAGCAGGTTGCCGTACGTTTATTGTGTTGGGCGGTGACGGGACTAATCGAATTGTTGCAAGAACCTGCCCCGATGCCGTATTGCTACCTCTATCAACGGGTACGAATAACGTTTTTCCACAGATGGTAGAAGCTTCGGTTGCTGGCGCGGCTGCAGGACTTATCTGCTCTGGTCAGGTACCGATAGAGGAAAACTGTTATCGGTGTAAACAGGTGCATGTCGAGTGTGATGATGGCACAACAGACCTTGCGCTAGTCGACGCTATACTGCTTAAAAATGATCAATTAGGCAGCTTATTACCTTTTTCTGCCTCAAACATCTCACAAATTTTTCTGGCAAGATCAGAAGCCGCTTCGGTCGGCATCTCACCCATCGGCGGTTTTATTTTGCCCTGCGGCACAGAAGACAAATTCGGCGTGAAACTGCAATGTAAAGAAGATGCTGACCTGCAAATCGAAGTCCCGATCTCGCCTGGGCTCTACAACACAATTGGCATTGAAAGCTGTAATCGCGTAAGTCTAGGGGAGCGAACGAAAGTGATGGGGCCCGGTATACTCGCATTCGATGGGGATAGGGAGATTCAGCTAGGAGAGAAACAATCCGTGACAGTATCGATTCGAGCAGATGGTCCCTGGATAATCGAACCAAAACGCGTGATGAAGGCAGCGGTTTCACTCAAGGTTTTTCAGCGCCGGATTCAATGAATCGTTTTAATTTCTCCCGAGTTGCCTCTGCTCGAGCGTTGTTTAGTTTTTGCGGCCACGAGGTGATACTATTTGCCGTCCCCGAACAACACAACAATATCTGCGCAATGAGAAACGCTCGTCACCTAATATTTATCATTTTTATCCTCAGCGTCCCGGCCTTTGCTGAAGAGCAGCCGCTGACTGCTTCAGAACCCGCGACCAAAACACTCATGTGGCCAGATGGCACCCGCTACGTGGGCGGCGTAGTAGATGGCAAACGTACCGGGAAAGGAACAATTTTCTGGCAGGACGGCACACGTTTTGTCGGCAATTTCAAAAATGATGGGCGCAACGGTCCCGGCACGATGATTCTGCCCGACGGCACCGTCTACAATGGCATTTTCAAAAACGATGAGCTGGTAAGCACGACCACTGCCGCTGAGATCCAAACAATTGCCAGCACTGGTAACCTATCGGCAGAACTATCCGAGCCCGTCGCAGAAATCACTGCGGCATCTCTTGAAGCCGACCCGCCAAAAGTAGCGCGCGCAGAAAAAGAGCCTAAAGAAACAACGACCCCGCTACCCCAAAACGTATCGCTATCTGAACCGATCACTCTTATGAGTGAAGCAACAGAAGAATCGCTTAAATTGATGGTTGATCACTGGGCTGCAGACTGGTCAAACCAGGACGTCGATCGCTATCTCGCGCATTATTCGGATCAGTTCAGAGTCCCCGGGAAACAATCCCGTGATAAATGGCAAACCCTGCGGCGTTCGCGTCTGGCGCGACCAGCTTTTATTAACGTATCTATTTTATTCGAGAAATTGGAGATCGTAGGCACTGATCTTGCTGAAGTGACCTTCAGACAAACTTACGAATCAGACCGTTATGGAGATGTGACTAGGAAGCGACTGGATCTGGTCCGGGAAAGCGAAAAATGGCTTATAAAAAGAGAGCGGAGCATCTGATATGTCTAGTGAAAAAGCAAATAACCCACCCGCACCAGTTCCAGCATCAACGATTTTGCTGGTAAGAAAATCAGCTTCCGGCGGCCAACTGGAAGTCTTCATGGTTGTGCGTCATCATCAAATCGATTTCGCTTCCGGTGCACTCGTGTTTCCCGGCGGAAAAATTGATCCAGGAGACCGACGTGTACGCGACCGATGCCCTGATACAGATGACTTAGATGAGGAATTGCTTGCACTTCAGGTAGGCGCGATCAGGGAAGTATTTGAAGAATGCGGCGTTTTACTTGCACGTGCGCCCGGTGAAGCACAACTCATCACAGGAGAAAGACTCCAGAGTCTTGAGCCATACCGCGATCAGCTTAATTCAAATGAGATTTCGATAGCGGACTTCCTTGAAAAAGAAGACCTTTATCTCGCCTGCGATTTGTTAATCCCATTTGCACATTGGACTACCCCAACCATGATGCCCAAGCGATTTGATACATGGTTTTACATTGTGGAGGCACCTGAAGACCACACGGCAATTCACGACGGCCACGAATCTGTAGACTCCATATGGATAACTCCAGACGCTGCTTTGGAAGGCGGGGCTAGTGGCAAATACACTATTATATTTCCGACGCGACTGAACATCGAAATGCTGGCAAAGAGCAGTACAGTTGAAGAAGCAATCTCTGCGAGCAGGCATCGCGACATTATCGAGGTACTACCCTGGACCGAAAAGCGAGAAGATGGCACTTATCTTTGCATTCAGCCGGAGGCTGGCTATGATGTTAGTGAAGAAAAAATGCCGGATCGGAAGCCAGGCTGATGCGATGAGAATTTGAGCGACTTCGAGGGTAACGATCAAGCACTGCTTCTGACCATTCCCCTCGTGCCAAACCTTATTCGTCTAACCGCCGAAGTCATCTAGGAAGATATTAGATCTTTCGACCCCCAGATCTTCTAACATCTGAATTACAGCTGAATTCATCATAGGCGGCCCGCACATATAGAACTCACAGTCTTCTGGCGCCGGGTGATCCTTAAGATAGTTTTCAAACAACACATTGTGAATAAACCCTGTGTATCCGGTCCAACCCTCAATACCTTGGTCAGACAAAGCCACGTGCCAGTCAAAATTATCGTGGTCGGCTGCAAGCTTATCGTATTCATCTACGTAGAACAGTTCCCGTTCGTTTCGCCCGCCGTACCAGAAAGTCATCTTTCGATCTGTATTTAATCTCAGCAACTGATCGAAGATATGCGCTCGCATAGGCGCCATACCTGCACCACCACCAACGAAGACCATTTCAGCCTTTGTCTCTTTAGCAAAAAATTCGCCAAATGGTCCAAAGATCGTGACCTTGTCGCCTGGCTTCAGAGTAAAAAGGTAGGAAGACATTTTACCTGGCTCAAAGTCGGTGCCTGGCGGTGGAGAGGCGACGCGAATATTGAATTTCATGATCCCTTTTTCTTCGGGATAGTTTGCCATCGAATAAGCGCGAATGGTGGTCTCATCTACCTTAGACTTGTTCTCGAATACGCCGAACTTTTCCCAATCGCCTCTATACTCTTCGTCAACATCAATGTCTTTATAATCGATATCATAAGGATCAATTTCGAATTGAACGAAACCGCCGGCTCGAAAATCAACCTCTTCTCCCTCCGGTAATTTCAGCACAAGCTCTTTAATGAACGTGGCAACATTGTCATTAGAAACGACTTCACATTCCCAGCGTTTTACACCAAAGATTTCCGCAGGCACCTCGATTTTCATGTCCTGCTTCACTGCCGTTTGGCAACTGAGGCGCCACCCGTCGCGCGCTTCACCACGAGTGAAGTGGCTCGCCTCGGTAGATAACATTGAGCCACCACCATCAAGCACGCGGCATCGACACTGGCCACAGGTACCACCGCCGCCACAAGCGGACGAGAGGAAAATACCCGCATCAGACAGGGTTGTTAGCAGTTTACCGCCAGCAGCAGTCTCAAGTGACTGATCAGGATTCCCGTTTATCTCTATTGAGACGTCGCCGGTACTTACCAGTTGCTTTCTTGCTGCGAGAATTACGAACACCACCATCATAATGATGACGGTGAACATGGATACACCTAAAATTATTTCTGTACTCATATCAACTTCGAACTATAGTGAAATTCCACCAAATGACATGAAGCCTAACGACATCAAGCCAACCGTAATAAATGTGATACCTAAACCACGCAGCCCTTCCGGGACATCGCTGTACTTCATTTTCTCTCTGATAGAGGCCAGCACAACAATTGCTATCGCCCAGCCAACCCCTGCGCCAATACCGTAAACTACACTCTCAGAGAAGTTGTAATCACGATTTACCATAAATATTGATGCACCAAGAATGGCGCAGTTCACTGTTATCAAAGGAAGAAAAACACCCAGTGCGTTGTAGAGTGCTGGAACATATTTATCCAAAAACATCTCAAGAATTTGCACAATAGCGGCAATGACACCGATGTAACTCAGGTAGCCGAGAAAGCTTAAATCAACATCAGGCAGGCCCGCCCAAGCCAAAGCACCATCAGCAAGCAGGTAAGCATAAATCAGATTATTCACAGGCACCGTGATCGCCTGAACGACAACCACAGCGATTCCCAAACCTATTGCCGTTTCTATCTTTTTTGAGATAGCAATAAAAGTACACATCCCCAAAAAGAAAACCAACGCCATGTTTTCTATGAAAATCGCCTTTACAAAAAGACTTAAGTAGTACTCAAACATTTCCAATTCCTGCTTAATTTCAACGACGTAACCCGAGTCGTGTCACTCTGGCACGCTAGCCGCCACGTGGTCTTAATCACATTGCCCGTGTTAGTGCAGTGTGACCACCAATTTCATAATCTGCTTCCTCTACTTGCTCTGGGCGAGAAGCTCTTAGCGCCCAGATAAACAGACCGATAATAAAAAACGCGCTCGGTGGCAGCAGCATCATCCCCATGGGGTTATACCAACCACCATTAGTCACCAGCGGAAGGATTTCAAATCCGAACAAACTACCGGACCCAAAAAATTCCCTGATAACTGCAACGGCCATAAGCACCGCACTGTAACCCAGACCATTGCCCACACCATCTATGAAACTGATCCCGGGAGGATTCTGCATAGCGAAAGCTTCAGCGCGACCCATCACAATACAGTTGGTGATAATAAGACCGACAAACACCGTCAGTTGCTTACTGGTGTCATAAGCCACCGCACCAAGCACTTGGTCCACCACAATGACCAAAGAAGCAATAATGGTCATCTGAACGATAATTCGAATACTGCTGGGAATACTGTTTCGGATTAACGAAATGAAAAGATTAGAGAAAGCCGTGACAATCGTAAGAGCGATGCACATCACCAGCGCCACACTCATTTTGCTTGTCACCGCGAGCGCAGAACATATACCTAGTATCTGAAGCCCAATCGGATTGTTCTGCAATATAGGTGCTAACAACACCTCTTTAACACTTTGAGACACTTACTGACTCCCAATAATTTTTATTGTAAACGTTGCTTTATAAGACAATTGATCACTGACCAACTAACTCTTAAAGTCTGAAAGTAAAGGACCAAAACCTTCGTCGCCCATCCAGTAGGCAATCAAGTTTTCTACACCCTTACTGGTTAACGTAGCCCCGGCAAGACCATCAACTTGGTATTTCGCATCGGGCGCTGATTTGTCGACAGCGCCTTTAATTACCTTCAAGGCAACCGCACCGTCTTGGTAAATTTCTTTTCCGACCCAAAGATTCTTCCAACTCGGGTTATCTACTTCACCGCCTAGACCAGCAGTTTCTTTTTGCTCGTAAAACGTGATGCCAGCAACCGTATTACCGTCACCTTGCAAGGCAAGAAATCCGTAGAGGGTAGACCATAGCCCATATCCGTGAACAGGCAGCACTATTCGTTCAACCTCACCGTCCTTCTCAAGCAGATAGGCGACACTATAATTTGCTCGTCGACTAATCGAGGCGATATCTTGCTCGTTAGACAACTCCATCGACATTCCAGGTATCTTGGCAGCCTTGCGCTGATCGTATTTGCTAATATCAAGGTTTGCCTCAGCGATTTGATCTTCCGTCAAAAACGTTTTGTTTTGAAGATCAACAACCCGGACTGTGAATTGCTCAAACAACCCATCAATTTCCGACTCTTGCGTTTCGCCTTGTTTGAAAAGCCCGGCAGCTATCAAGATATTTTTGTTTCGATCGAGTTCTTTATTCGCCTTAATCGTGGGTTTCAAGGAGACTGCAGAGCCGGCAACAACCACCGCACAAACAAAGCACACGCCAAGTGCCACGGTGAGTATATTCGCCAGCGAATCCTTATTTTTGGTTGCGGGTTCTTTAGAATCCGAATTCTCTTGTGAATCAGACACTTCGCGCGAGCCTCCTCTTAACATTCGATTGGACAACAGACCAGTCAATCAGTGATGCGAACAGATTCGCAAAGAGTATTGCCAGCATCATCCCTTCAGGAAAAGCTGGATTGATCACCCGTATGAGCACGACCATGACACCGATTAGTCCACCGTAAAACCACCTTCCCGTGTTTGTCATCGCAGCCGATACGGGATCGGTTGCCATGTAAACCATGCCAAAAGCAAAGCCTCCGAGTACAAGATGCCAGTGCCAAGGCAAGCTGAACATAGGATTGCTAGAATCAACCTGATTAAGCAGTGTGGAGAGTGTGACCATCCCTATCATGACGCCTGCCATGATTCGCCACGACGCGATCCGGGTATACAACAATATTGCGCCGCCTATCAAAATCGCCAGTGTCGAAGTTTCTCCGACAGACCCTTGCATCTTGCCAAGGAAGGCATCCGTCCAGCTGAGTTCGGTCATCAAACCCTCAACCCCAGTGGCCGCCGCAATGCTTAATGCTGTCGCACCACTAAAGCCATCTACAGCCGTCCATACTGAATCGCCTGACAATTCTGCTGGATAAGCAAAGAAGATGAATGCACGTCCGGTGAGCGCTGGATTAAGAAAGTTTTTACCCACACCCCCAAAGATTTCCTTACCAATTACAACACCGAAACTGATTCCGATAGCAACCTGCCAAAGCGGAATGGTCGCAGGTAGGATGAGGGAAAACAAAATGCTGGTAACAAAGAACCCTTCATTAATTTCGTGTCCTCTCTTAACAGCGAACAGGACTTCCCAAAAACCGCCCACTATGAATGTCACCATATAAATGGGCACGTAAAACGAAGCACCATAGATCAAGCAATGCCACCAGTTGTCTGCGTCGTAGCCGGCGAGTAGCTCGATAATCCAACCACGCCAACCGGCCACGCCTTCAATGCCCATGTTGTCCATCGCAAGATTAGCTTGCAGCCCCACGTGATACATACCGGCGAGCATTGGAAAAAACGCACACCACCAAACGGTAGTCATCACACGTTTCATGTCGACCGCATCACGCACGTGCGAGGCACCGGCCGTAACCTTTCCGGGGGTGTATAAAATGGTGTCTATGGCTTCATACAGTGCATAAAAACTTTCGTATTTCCCGCCCTTGCTAAAATGAGGTTCAAGATCGTCTAAAGTAGTTCTAAGTGACATCTGTTTCTTATCCCTCCGCCTCAATCAGCGTTAACATTTGGCGCAAATATGGGCCATATTCATACTTACCCGGGCATGCAAAAGTACACAAAGCCAGGTCTTCTTCATCGAGTTCTAGGCAACCCAGTTGCATCGCCACCTCAACATCATTAACTAGCAACGCGCGTAACAACTGTGTCGGCAGAATATCCAGCGGCATCATTTTTTCGTAGGTACCTATCGGCACCATCGCCCTGTTGCTACCACCCGTACTAGTCGTGAAGTCGTGGTTTTTCAAACCGAACAAGGAGGACATAAACAAGCCAGTGACTGAAAACTTCTTGGTGCCCGGTGCTACAAATCCGAAAAGCTCTCGTTCAGTGCCCTCAGCCAGAACTGATACCTGATTATGAAAACGTCCAAGATAGGCGAGTGCGCCCTGAGCAGTACGGCCATCGAAGACAGAGCCAGATAAAACTCTCTGGTTTCCTGTCTTGTATTCACCAGCACCCAACTCGTCCAACGAGCCACCACGAACTGTGCGAATCAATCTCGGAGATTCAACACCCGGACCCGCCAGCGCAACCACGCGTTCAGCATAAATCTTACCGCTCGTAAATAAATGGCCGATGGCAATGACGTCCTGATAACCCAAGTGCCAGACTGTCTTGTCTGCAGAGACAGGAGAAAGGAAATGGATGTGTGTGCCCACCAAACCAGCCGGATGAGGACCTGAGAAAGTTTCGACTTTTACCTGAGGAACGCTGGAAGAAAAATCTGTTTCAGCGGCTTTACACACAAAAACAGCACCGTCAGTGAGTTTCGCGAGCACTGATAAACCATTCGTGAAAGCTTCTTTTTGCTCGGCTATGTATAGACCGGGGTCCGCCGCTAGTGGACGGGTATCTATTGCTGTAACGAAAATATCTGACGGCGTAGTACCAAGCGCAGGTACCTTGTTATATGGTCTTGTTCGCAACGCTGTCCATTCGCCGGACTCCAAAAGCAAATCGGTAACTTCCGCTCTTGTCCGATCGCTAATGTCACCCGCTTTATAACTCGCGAAGCTAACGGCCTCACCATCACCACCCTCTTCCATATCGATGACAATCGACTGAAACACCCGTTTGGCGCCGCGATGAATCGCTGAAACTGTACCACTGGCGGGTGCTGTGTAATTGATACCGTCAGATTTTTTATCGGTAAAGAGTAGTTGCCCTGCAACAACCTTGTCACCTTCAGCAACAGCCATCGTTGGCTTCAAACCGGGAAAATCATATCCAACCACTGCGCAACTTCGCGCGGGCCGTCCTTGGTCGATTTTTTGCTCGGGACTGCCCGATATAGGTAAATCCAAACCTCGCTTAGTCTTTATCATCCGTTACCTGGCTATGTGTCATTAGATAAGGCATTACATTCACGCAACCGAAAAACAAGGTTTCGTGAGTTAAACCCTCTCAGAATTGACAAAAGATCTAAAAAATAAGAAATAAAGTGTAATCCGTCATTCGGTCTTGTATCGCTGACTATCGTGCTTCCCCAATAAACCACGGATAATTTGCTTGATAGCGATTCGCAACAATGAACCCTGCTAAAATCGCGGCTCATTATAGTGGGCGGAATGACATTAATCTACAGAAAAGAGACCCACTTTAGTCCATAGGTCTCTCTATTTTGCGCGTTATGTCTAAAAGCGACGCGAAAGTAATTCTAGGACGCGGATTTGAGCCGCACAGGGGCATCCAGACTCTGAGCCGGATCAGTGGAGGGTTGACGCGGCACAACAGGATATTTTACCCCAGCCATTTTCTGGGCAACACGCAGCACCTGACATGTATAACCAAACTCATTGTCATACCACACGTAGAGGACGGCTTGCTTACCATCAACAATGGTCGCATCAGAATCGATGACGCCCGCATGTCTGTCGCTATTAAAGTCAGAAGATACCACCTCATTCGACATGGTGTACCCGATCTGACGCTGCATAGATGAGTTCAGCGATATGTCTCGCAGATATTCATTCACGGATTCTTTTGTCACCTCTTTGCTCAGGCTGAGGTTCAAAATCGCCATTGATACATTAGGTACAGGCACGCGTATTGAGTTACCTGTTAACTTTCCGTCCAGTTCCGGCAGGAGCTTACCGACTGAACTCGTCGCATTAGACTCGGTCAAGACCATGTTCAAAGCAGCGCTACGGCCCCTTCGCTCTTTCGAGTGAATGTTGTCGTGAAGATTTTGATCATCCGTGTATGCGTGCACGGTTTCCATATGCCCGTGAACGATACCAAAACCATCGTTCATCGACTTCAACACTGGAACTATCGCATTGGTTGTGCAGGAACCTGCGCCAATAATATTGTCTTCCGGTTCTATTAACGCGGAGTTGACCCCCGAAACGATGTTCTTAATTTGCCCCTTGCCCGATGTTGTAAGTAACACCTTAGAGACACCATTTGATTGAAGGTGCTGCGACAACCCGGCCTCGTCGCGCCAGACACCCGAGCTGTCAATAACCAGCGCCTTATTGATGCCATATTCAGTGTAGTCAATTGTCGCAGGGTCATTCGCATAAATGAAACGGATCACATTGCCGTTGCAGACCAGTACGTGGTTTTCTTCATCAACGCGAATCGTTCCTTTGAAGCCTCCGTGGATTGAATCGCGTCTCAGCAAACTCGCTCTACGGTTCAAATCTTTTATCGGGTCTTTCGGTGGCCGAAGTACCACAGCGCGCTGCACCAGATTGTGACCACCACCGGTTTTTTCAACCAACAATCTCGTCACGAGACGGCCAATTCTTCCAAAACCATAGACAACCACATCAACTGGTTCGTGCGTAATGGTGTCCTGCCGGCCTAAAATGTCACGGCATTGCATCTCAACATAAGCCTTGATGGATAGCCCTCTGGAATCATCCATGTATTGAGACGCCAGCTTACCGATGTCGACATGCGCGGGACCCAGATCAAGGCTACTCAGGATTTCGAGCATTGGATGCGTTTCAAACTCAGACATCTCGTTCATCTCCAACTGGCGAACGAAACGATGAGCCTTCATCAGGTCTATGACAGATTGGTTGTATAAAGGCACGCCATGAATATAAATGACCACATTTCTGCGATACAACCCACCAATCAGTGGAATCATTGCTTCCGCTAATGCTTCGCGCTCTTTCCAGTCTGCGAATACCCCTTCTAACCCTGGCTTTGCCACTAGCGACTCCTTTGAACGAATGTCCGTTATCTGGTTGAAATTTGGGAGTTTTTCCAACTCGGCGAGCCCAAGTGTTCAAAGCTGCGCCGGATTTTCGCGTATTATCGAGTTTCCTCTTGATCAAATCAACACCCAAGCAGGGAATATAAACAGGCGGTTATATTGGGCGACGAAAAACCTCTTATTACTACAAAACAAATGCTTTAGTCTGCCCGCCGCTGGAGTTCGAGCTTTTGTGAATCCTGATTCAAATGAAATTTGAAGTGCCGAAGAAAATTCATCCCAAGCAAACCATCAATATTCTTTTGCGCGTCGAAGTTCAATGCGCCGATCGTTAGCCTGTTGACAGAGCTTTCACCAATCGAAAGTGCGCCGAGCGTCACGACTGGGGCTTGCACAACCCCATTTGCGGTTGCGAAATATTCCGATCTCTCATTGAGATTATACCCCAGCCCCGAGAGTACCGAGGCATCTATAGCCGTGATTGCGGCACCAGTATCGACCAATAACCTTATCGTAGCCTTCCTGCCATTTCTGTCCGGATCGACAATCGCTTCTACGGCATACTGCCCTCTCCTCACACTCAGGGGTATTTCTTCGACCCACGTTGCCGCGACGGTCTGGCTTTCTTCAAGCTGGATCAACAGTCGCCTCGCGTGAGCACCATATTGACTATGATTTTGAATCTGCGCCAATGGCTGGAAAGCGGCAGGCTCATTACCCATCCGAATCCTCAGCAGCCCGAGCTTTAGATAGTATTCAGCATATTCGGGTAACTCGAGGGTGAGACGCTCGTAGATTTGATCAAGTACCGCGTATCTTTCCTGTGAAATCAACTCACGGGATGCACGGTCCATTGTTTCGGCTAGGGTGAACTCAAATTCAGCACCCTCAGGCAGATTGGAAATCTCCAGCGAAGCTTGCAACAGCGTTTCTATCGCCCCGCTATGATCACCCTCAGCCTGCAGTTGCGTAACCCTATTCAATAAACCGCGAAAGATCTTTACGTCAGCATTGTCCCTAAACAAGCTCGCGTCGGTGTTCCTCTGATTTAATGATGCCGATCGCTGAGCGTCCCGACGCAACGAAGGATCAGCGTTGCTCGTCTGTGTCGGAGCGTCCCGGTCGCTATCTGTCTGAGGCAACAAAACCTGAATCCACAACGAATGGAGCGCCCAACCAAGGAAAACACCAAGTATGGTAGAACATGCTATGGTTATTTTACCCTGCATTCATTTCACCATTTTGACCTTCTGTACTTTGAATTTACAGGTGCAGATAGTACTCTTCTCCACCCAAAATAATCCGCCGGAAGACAGTCAATCAGTATGAGCAACCTTCACCTTGGGCAGCACACAGTTCCGTCAAAAACGGGTGAACGACGCCACTGGAGCAATTTACCCGGCAGCGCTGCTTCCCTCGCGATTGCTCAGCAAATTATCGCTCAAAAAAACTTTTGCCTCGTCGTTACAACCGATGTGCTGGCTGCGGAAAGAACCGCCGACGAATTACGATTTTACCTGCCCGCCAGTGTCCCCGTCATGCTATTTCCGGATTGGGAAACACTTATTTACGATGGATTTTCTCCTCATCAAGACATCATTTCAGATCGATTATCAATTCTGAACACGTTGCCGGAGCAAAGTTCCGGCGCCCTGATAGTACCGGCTTCAAGCCTCATGCACCGAATCACACCGCGGCAATTCGCGCTTGGTAACAGCCTGATACTGAAAACGGGGCAGTCTTTTGACGTTTACTCGATGCGCAGAAAGCTCGAAGCTTCAGCCTATTATTGTGTCGATACGGTGGTGGAGCACGGCGAATTTGCAGTGCGTGGTGCGATCATGGACATATTCCCGATGGGTTCAGACCTGCCCTACAGAATCGACTTGTTTGATGACGAAATCGACACGCTCCGGACATTTGACCCGGAAACACAACTTTCCATAGAGAAAGTCGACAGTGTAAGTCTGTTACCGGCACGGGAGTTCCCACTCACAGAAGCCGCTATCAATCATTTTCAGGATCGATGGCACCAGCAGTTCACCAGCGATCCGCGCAACTGCCCTTTGTATCAAGATGTTTCGCAGGGTATGTCACCTGCCGGCATCGAATATTATTTATCACTATTTTTCACACAACTCGAATCACTTTTTGATTACCTGCCTCCCGATCCAATCGTCTTTACACAGGACATCGAAGCCGCACTGGACCACCAGTGGCATGAGGCCGAGGGCAGATATGAAAATTTGCGCTACGATGTACAACGTCCTGTTCTTGCCCCACCCGAAATTCTGATGCGTCCGAACGAAGTGCTCGAACTTTGTAACCGTGGTGTTCGCATTGAACTTCGAGAGGAGACACAGTCAAGGGGAGACGTACTAAACTTTTCCAGTTTGCCAGATATTTCAATTAATGAACGAGCACAGGACCCTCTTGACCGATTCCGGAAATTCATCAATGGCGCGAGTAGGGTGCTATTAACCACCGAATCTAACGGCCGCAGAGAGGTTGTAGACGACCTACTGCATCGGCACGATATTGAAACACGCCACGCAGCGAGTTGGTCAACATTTTTAGAAGACAGTGCCAAATTACAAATCACGGTGGCACCACTGGAAAGAGAGCTGTGGCTAGAGACCCAAAATATCGCGGTTGTTTCCGAGCAGCAATTGTTTGGCAACAGAGTTCTTCAGCAAAGGCGAAGAGAAAAACAAAAAGACAACGCTTCTGAACTTGTCATCAAGAGTCTGACAGAACTGCACCTTGGGTCACCCGTTGTACATATTGATCACGGTGTAGGCCGATATCAGGGACTGGAAACGCTCAACATTAACGATCAGGAAACAGAATTCCTCTGTTTAGGTTATCAAGATGAAGCAAAGCTTTATGTGCCCGTATCATCTCTCAACCTGATCTCTCGATATTCTGGCAGCGAGGAAGGTCTTGCCCCACTCCATCGACTCGGCGGCGATGTGTGGGAGAAAGCCAAACGCAAAGCCGCAGAACAGATCAGAGATGTCGCTGCTGAGTTACTCAACATCTACGCACGCAGAGAAGCAAAAAAAGGCTTTGCCTATCCAGCCCCGGATGACGCATATCACAAATTCGCCGCGGCATTTCCCTTCGAGGAAACGCCCGATCAAGAGATTGCCATCGAGCGCGTGATCGGCGACATGATTAAAGAAAAAGCCATGGATCACCTTGTCTGCGGGGATGTGGGCTTTGGTAAAACCGAAGTCGCGATGCGCGCTGCATTTCTCGCGGTACACGCTGGAAGACAAGTCGCCGTACTTGTCCCCACTACCCTGCTAGCGCAACAGCATGCGGAAACATTTCAGGACAGATTCGCAGACTGGCCCGTCGTTGTGGATTCCATATCCCGGTTCAAGACGAAGAAAGAACAAGCGCTTGTCATGGACAGGCTCGCTGCGGGCACCATAGATATTGTCATTGGTACCCATGCGCTCATCCAAAATAGTATGAAGTTCAAGAACCTTGGACTGGCCATTATCGACGAGGAACATCGCTTCGGTGTGCGACAAAAAGAAACACTCAAGTCAATGCGTGCAGAGATAGATATCCTCACCATGACGGCAACACCGATCCCTCGCACGCTCAATATGGCAATGTCGGGTATGCGGGACCTGACCATTATCGCGACTCCGCCAGCAAAACGTCTTTCGATCAAAACCTTCGTCCAGCAAAGAAACGATGGATTCATCAAGGAGGCGATACAGCGGGAGTTGATGCGCGGTGGTCAAGTCTACTACCTTCACAACGAAGTGAAGACGATTGAAAATACCGCACAGAAAATTCAGGAGCTTGTGCCCGAGGCAAGAGTCGCAATTGGCCACGGTCAGATGCGAGAAAGGGAACTAGAGCAGGTAATGTCCGATTTCTATCACAAACGGGCAAATGTGCTTGTGTGCACAACGATTATCGAAACTGGAATCGACGTGCCAAGTGCCAATACGATTATCATGGACCGTGCTGATAAATTTGGCCTCGCACAAATACACCAACTGAGAGGGCGAGTGGGACGGTCCCATCATCAGGCTTACGCCTACCTCCTGACACCCCATGAAAAAGTGATGACGCCCGATGCCGTCAAACGACTCGACGCGATATCAGAGGCAGAGGATCTTGGCGCCGGATTTATACTTGCCACCCACGACCTTGAAATCAGGGGCGCAGGAGAACTGCTTGGTGACGATCAGACAGGCAATATGCACTCGATAGGGTTTACGCTTTTTATGGAAATGCTTGACCAGGCAGTTAAAGCAATCAAGGACGGGAAAACACCTAATCTTGACAAGCCGCTGGACAGCGGTACCGAGGTGAATCTCAGATTGCCCGCGCTAATACCGGAACCCTATCTACCAGATG
>ERZ1046148.89-NODE-89-length-51224-cov-9.091090_pt1 | contig 51224 bp, 48 predicted proteins | sample MGYA00383090_ERZ1046148 | MGnify/ENA primary metagenome ERZ1046148 (study PRJEB29581, sample SAMEA5548360) | metagenome | biome: marine; feature: coastal; material: water | depth 25 m | study: Short-term variability in the microbial, nano- and picoplankton dynamics... | reverse complement strand
AGAGCCCTCAGCGGCGCGAAAACAAGGACCTCCTGTGACGCGTTTAATTCTGATCGGCGCGGCTGCAACTAATTGAAAGCACAGCTTTAATTCTCAATCTCTATACCGTACAATACGCCACCTTTTGACGGCCAGTGCGACTGTCGCAATGGCTGCGTGTACGAATAAATTTAAGGAAATCAATAACATGGTAACTATCCGGTTATCCAGAAGTGGCAGCAAGAAACGCCCTTTTTATCACATCACTGTGGCTGATAGCCGCGTGAGCAGAGACGGTCGCTACATTGAGCGTCTTGGCTTTTTTAATCCTGTTGCCAGGGGCGCTGAAGAAGGCATGCGAATGGACCTCGATCGTTTTGATCACTGGGTTCGTCAGGGCGCCCAAACTAGCGACAGAGTGAAGAAAATCGTTAAAGTTTATCGCAAGGCGAATGCTGCAGCGGACGTTGCGGCGGCATAACTGGCACAACTTCCTGATGCCTTCGACTGTTATCGGCAAAACTCATGTTCCGATAAGGTCAAATAGGTACTCTCCCTACGGGGAAGAGACTGGCAAACGCAATGGATAGCGACCAGCCGGTTAACGAAAAACAGGAAGCTGACAGAATTGTTGTTGGTCGTATCAATGGTGCCTATGGCATCAAAGGCTGGGTGAAGATTTTCTCCTATACCGACCCAATAGAAAAAATATTGGGATATACACCTTGGTATATGGTGCGCGAATCTCGAAGAGGGTCTCGTCCCCAAGAGCGCGGCAAGAAACAAGCAGAGGATAGCATCCTCGAATTTGAATCAGGCAAAGTCCACGGTAAGGGTGTTATTGCACTGCCAAAGGGCTTTAAAGACAGAGATCAGGCGGAGTCTCTGCGTGGTTTTGAGATTTGGGTAGACAGAGAGTTGCTGCCACCACTCGAAACCGGAGATTATTACTGGCACCAGTTGGAAAATTTACAGGTGCGAAATGAGCAAGACGAATGTCTTGGACATGTCAGTCATTTGCTAGAGACTGGCGCGAATGATGTATTAGTCGTCGTGCCCAACAGTGAAAGCATCGACGATGTGGAAAGACTGATCCCGTATGTTGAGGGAAAAGTTGTTAGAGAAATAGATGTGGCCGAAGGCAAGATGCTGGTCGACTGGGCCTCCGACTACTAGATTGCAAAGATCTTATCGAAAGTTAGGTAATGGTCGTCGAAGGAGTCAGTCAGATGTGGGTGGGAATTGTTTCGTTGTTCCCTGAGATGTTTGAAGCAGTCTCGCGGTATGGAATTACCCGGCGGGCTGTAGAGAAGGGTTTGCTTAAAATTGCGACCTGGAATCCCAGAGACTACACACGGGACAAACATCGAACGGTTGATGATAAACCCTACGGTGGCGGCCCTGGCATGTTGATGAAGGTTGAGCCACTCAAGGCTGCAATAGAAGCTGCGCTAACTGAGGCGGCGAAAATAGAGGGTGAGGGTGATTGTAAAGTCATCTTTTTGTCCCCTCAGGGACGGAAGCTTGATCAGGCGGGTTTGGCTGATTTGGCAAGCAGGCAGAAGCTGATCCTCGTTGCTGGACGTTACGAAGGTATTGATGAAAGACTCATCGATACTGTGATTGATGAAGAGTACAGTATTGGCGACTATGTACTAAGCGGCGGTGAATTACCGGCGATGGTGCTTATCGATGGCGTGACAAGGTTGTTACCTGGCGCGTTGGGCGATGAAGATTCGGCAGCGCAAGATTCATTCGCTGATGTAGCGAACGGTGATGCAACAACACCGGTGCTGCTTGACTACCCGCAGTACACGCGGCCGGAACAAGTAGAAGAGCAGACCGTACCGGACGTACTGTTAAGCGGTAATCATCAACAGATTGAACGTTGGCGAAGAAAACAGGCGCTTGGCAGAACCTATGATAGACGCCCTGACTTACTGGCAAATGTTGCGTTGAGTGAAGCTGATTTAGCACTCTTGAGTGAGTTTGCCGCCGAAAACGCCGATAGTAATAGTGGCAAGAATTGAAAGTAAAAGAGACTACCTTGGTAGTGATTGTTTAAGGAAAAAGTAATGAAGAACAAGATTATTGCAGACATCGAAAACGGACAGTTGAAGACTGATCTACCAGAATTCAGCCCCGGTGACACGGTCACGGTGCAAGTAAAGGTGCGTGAAGGTACTCGTGAGCGTCTTCAGGCGTACGAAGGCGTCGTCATCGGCATCAGAAATCGTGGCGTTAATTCAGCGTTCACTGTCCGTAAGATTTCTCACGGTGTTGGCGTTGAGAGAACGTTTCAAACGCACAGCCCGCTCATAGACAGCGTGACTGTGAAGCGTCGCGGTGATGTTCGACAAGCTAAACTCTACTACCTCAGAGAGCGAAGTGGTCGTAGCGCGAGAATTAAGGAAAAGCTCGCTAAGAAGTAGTTTTTCCTAAGATGATGCTCGAGGCCGATAGAGGTTCTCGGCACAATCATAGAAGAAATAGAAAAAAGCGCCGAATCTGCGGCGCTTTTTTGTGGATGAAAGTTTCTTATCTGCATTTCCCCCTTTGTGTTTCTTGGCTGTGACAAAGTAGACTAGGCGTTGTATTTTCCGGTAAGCGGTAGTTTATCTCTGTGAAAAAGAACGAGCCGGTTTCAAAACGACCACCCTCCAGATTGGTGAGAGAGTTTCTCGATAGTTTGTGGTTGGAAAAAGGTTTAAGCAATAATACGCTTGAATCATATGGTAGAGATCTTCGCGCTTTCGAAGCATGGCTAGATGACAGCATGTCAGGCCGAAAGCTGGAGGCTGTTAGGCGCGAGGACTTGTTGCGATACCTTTCAGACCGCCTCTCCGCCGGTATCACGGCGAGATCCACCGCGCGGGCATTATCTTGCTTGCGCAGTCTCTATCGATATCTGCTTCGTGAAAATAAGATAAAAGAAGACCCAACGCTACAGATAGAAAACCCCAAACTCGGCAGGCCGCTACCGACAACGCTAACCGAAAAAGATGTCGAACGACTACTGGCGACACCGGATATCTCGACTGCAATTGGTATGCGAGATCGCACCATGTTGGAGCTGTTATATGCGACGGGCTTGAGAGTAACTGAACTTGTTGCTCTGCAATTAACTGAAGTCAATCTTCGCCAGGGTGTTGTTCGCATCATGGGAAAAGGCAGCAAGGAAAGGCTGGTGCCGATGGGTGAAGAGGCTATCCAATGGTTAGTGCGCTATCTGAAGGAGTCGAGGAGTGATTTGCTAAAGCATAATTTGTTTCAGGAGGTGGTTTTTCCTAGCAATCACGGCAGGCAAATGACTCGTCAAACATTCTGGCATCGAATTAAGCTACATGCCGACACCGCTGGGATTCAAAAAAAGATTTCTCCGCATACATTGCGACATGCATTCGCGACACATTTACTTAACCACGGTGCAGACCTCAGGGTCGTGCAGCTTTTGCTGGGTCACAGCGATCTTTCAACTACCCAGATTTATACCCATGTTGCTCAACAAAGGATGAAAGAGCTGCACGCGGAGCACCATCCACGAGGATAGATGGGTCTCCGTTGGATTTGTCTCTTTGACGGCTGTTCACCCTTTGTCGGTGTTTTTATCATGTCGGCAGGCACATTCCTGATAGATTGGGTTCTTATATGCTCATGACAGGTTTCTGCTTAGGTCAATGGGCGCTATACTGGGGCAACGTGACTGGCACAAATGCCATCCCTTTCTATTATCTCCATGTAAAAGAGAGACACATTATGCTTCAAGCTCTGAAACTAATTGTTAACCTGCGGCGTGGATTCGTGTCGACGTTTAGTTGTATGACCGCTGTTATTGCGCTGATGTCGGGTGCATCCTTAATGGCAGCCGAGTTAACGACAGCGGATGAAGTTCGGGCGCGACTGAAGCAGGCAAATGCAGCGATACCCATCAATGATGTTTCTCGCAGTCAGTTGAAGGGTTTTTGGGAGGCTGAGTTACCGGGCGGCCAGATACTCTACGTCACAGAAGATGGTGAGAATTTCATCGTTGGTGACTTGTTCCAGATTACCGACACTCGCTTCGTTAACCTCGCGGAAGAGGGTCGAAACGTCAAGCGAAAAGCGCTGATGTCTAGTATTGACGAGTCAGAGATGGTGGTTTATGCGCCAACTGAGAATGAAATCAAATCAACGATCACTGTCTTTACAGATATTGACTGCGGCTTTTGCCGCAAGTTGCACCAGGAGATTCCTGAGCTAAATCGAATGGGTATCGCAGTGCGTTATCTCGCTTATCCACGAGCGGGTATTCCCTCGGACTCTTACGACAAAATAGTGTCTGCATGGTGTGCGGATGATCCTAGGAAAGCGCTAACCGAGGCGAAATCCGGTATATCGATTGAAAAACGTACCTGTGTGAATTCCGTAGCCCGTCAGTTCCGACTGGGTGGTGTGATGGGTGTTACAGGAACGCCAGCTGTGGTTTACGAGAGCGGTGAACTGCAAGCCGGTTACATGCCCGCGGCGCAGGTTGCGATAGCATTGGGCCTCAATCCTGGATAGACCCAATCTCTCTTCAGTTAAGAAGAGAGAGTATCTTTCATAAAAATCTAACGACTTGTCTAAGTCTTGTCGTTATTCCATTGGGATAAACTGTCTAAATAGCAGTCTGATTCTGTTATACTGATCAAAAACCTACGCATAACCGATCACTTAAGGGGTGTTTTTACGCCCGAGTCAACCAATTGGAACCTGATTCCCCCGCGCTCAGACGAGCTGAGCGGCGTTATCAAATCGAAGTTCAACGCAATCTGACCTGGAATTTTTCGGCGCATCTGTTTCATGGCATGTTGGGGCAAACGGGTTTTCGGCTAATCAATGCGCCAACGTTTCTTCCCGCTTACATCATGCTGCTTTCAGGCGGGTCCGAGTTTATCGTCGGGCTTGCTCTGTCATTGCAGGCCTTCGGCATGATGCTGACACCGATGCTCGGTGCCAATCTTATTGAGAGTCGAAAACGCGTCTTGCCGCTTGGTTTTTTGATTGGCGGCTTGATGCGGACCACAATCTTGTTAATTGCGTTGGCAGGCTTGTGCCTGACCGGAGAGGCGACGCTCATAGCGCTTTTGATATGTCTGACCCTGCTGGGTGCATTTCAGGGTATGCAGGGAGTGATTTTTAACTTCCTCATGTCGAAAGTCATTCCTGTATCAAAGCGCGGCCGATTAACCGGGTTGCGCAACTTTCTTGCAGGTATTACCTCCGCAATCGTTGCCTGGCTTGGTGGTACATACCTCATCGGGGAAAACCCGACGGCCGCAGGTTATTCGTGGACTTTTCTTGTTGCATTTGTGCTCACGACTATCGGCTTGCTGATGCTATTGGCCGTGAGAGAACCGGAACCTCCAACGGTAAAACTCAAGCAGAGCCTGAAACAACGTTTCGGTGACATACCCCAATTGCTTCGAGATGATCCGGCTTTTACCAGATATTTTCTGGCAAGATCCCTCGCAACCATGGGTAGAATGTCGATGCCTTTCTATATTTTGTATGCTGGGCAGTCGATTGGCCTTACCGGTGCAACTCTTGGGGTGGTCACGTTTGCATTTACCATCTCCGGTACTATTTCAAATCTATTCTGGGGTGCGATAGCCGATCGAAGGGGTTTTAGGGATACTTTTCTGATGTCGATTGCCTTGTGGATTACATCTACACTGGTACTGATGTTGGCAGACGGTTATCTGATTACGGTACTGGTTTTTGTCGGTGTTGGCGCCTCGGTTCAGGGTTTTCAGAATGCTTCGATGAATTTAACGTTAGAATTTGGTGACAGGGAAGATCTTCCCGTTAGAATAGCGCTCGCGAATATGGCATCTGAAGTAGCGGGTACAATTGGACCTTTATTAGGTGGGCTGCTCGCGGCATTTTGGCACTACGAGGCGGTGTTCATTGCGTCCGTCGCTTTTTTGGCCGTTGGTGGTGTGGTTGTAAGAATTTATGTACCCGAACCGAGGCTTCGCGGGTCAACAAAACGAGATAGAATTTAAATATACAGGTATCAGACAAACATTATGGACGACTTTCCGAGAATAAAGAGACTGCCACCCTATATCTTCAGTATCACTGATGCGCTGAAGAAGGATGCACGTGCGCGCGGGGAAGATATCATTGATTTCGGGATGGGTAATCCGGATCAACCCACGCCTAAACATATTGTCGACAAGTTGATCGAAACTGTGCAACGTGGCGATACGCACCGTTACTCCCAATCGAAGGGTATTCCGCGACTACGACAAGCGATTTGCAACTGGTACAAAGATCGCTTTGATGTAGATCTGGATGCAGAAAAAGAAGCGATTGTGACACTTGGATCAAAAGAGGGTATTGCGCACCTGGCGATGGCGGTGCTTGGACCGGGAGATGCGGTGCTTGTGCCGAACCCTTCCTACCCTGTGCATCCCTATGGTTTTGTTATTGCAGATGCCGATGTCCGACATGTACCGCTCGCACCTGGTGTCGATTTTTTTGCTGAGCTTGAGAAAGCAATCGCGACGAGCTGGCCGAAACCAAAGGTGCTGGTGCTGAATTTCCCCGGAAACCCGACGACGCAGTGTGTTGATCTGGAATTCTTTGAGAAAGTGATTGCCATCGCCAAGGAAAACGATATCTGGGTGGTTCAGGATCTCGCTTATGCTGATATTGTATTCGATGGATATAAAGCACCCTCAATTTTGCAGGTCGAAGGTGCCAAGGACGTTGCTGTTGAGTTTTTCACTTTATCGAAAAGCTATAACATGCCTGGCTGGAGGATTGGTTTTTGTGTGGGAAACCCGACGCTGGTTGGTGCACTGGCACGGATGAAGTCATATCTCGACTACGGTATGTTTACGCCTGTTCAGGTTGCCGCGATTGCGGCCCTAGAAGGTGACCAGAGTGGTGTTGCGGAAAATCGAGAGATGTACCGAAAACGACGCGACGTACTCTGCGAGGGTCTGAACGCGATAGGCTGGGAGGTTGAAAAACCCAAGGCGACAATGTTTGTCTGGGCAAAAATACCGCCGCAGTTTCAAAGCATGGGCTCGCTCGAATTTGCAAAATTTGTATTGAAAGAAGCGAAAGTTGCCGTTTCACCCGGCATCGGGTTTGGCCAATATGGCGATGACCATGTGCGTTTCGCGCTGATTGAAAATGAACATAGAACCCGGCAGGCCCTTCGCGGACTTAAAAAGATGTTTCAAAATAATGCCTCAACATTAGAAGGCTAAACCCGAAACATAATAAGGAACTCAGGTTATGACAAAGGTGAATATTGGTATCTGTGGGTTGGGAACAGTCGGTTCAGGTACTTTTAATTTGCTCCGCACCAACGTCGCTGAAATTGCACGGAAGACGGGGGTTGATATGGCCGTCTCTCATGTGGGTTGTCGTCGGGATCATCCTGATTGCGATCTAAGCCATGTCAAAGTCAGTCGTGATGTGTTTGATGTTGTGAATGACCCCGAGGTTCATATTGTTTGTGAGTTGATCGGCGGTGACGATGTCGCGTTGGAACTAGTGAAGCAAGCGATCGGAAATGGCAAACATGTTGTCACTGCCAATAAGGCGCTGATCGCGGTACACGGTGATGAGTTATTTCAACTTGCTAATGCCAAAGGCGTTTCGATTATGTTCGAGGCAGCTATCGCTGGTGGCATTCCTATCGTCAAAGCGCTACGTGAAGGTCTGGCTGGTAACCAGGTTCACTGGGTGGCGGGTATCATCAATGGCACCAGTAATTTTATATTAAGTGAAATGGAGTCCGCGGGTAACAGGGGCTTCGAAGAAGTTCTGAAACAGGCGCAGGAGTTGGGCTACGCTGAAGCGGACCCGACTTTTGATGTAGAGGGTATTGATGCTGCTCACAAACTGACAATTCTCAGTTCCCTGGCGTTTGGCGTGCCACTCAATTTTGCAGCAATGTACACAGAAGGCATTTCCGAAATTACCGTTGAAGACATCGGTTACGCCGATGAACTCGGTTTCAAAATTAAACACCTTGGTATTACACGAAAGGTTCAGGGCAGCAAGGCTGATGATGTTGCAGGAGTAGAGTTGCGCGTGCATCCAACGTTGGTGCCCAAGGCCCAGATGTTGTCTCAGGTGTCTGGTGTGATGAATGCTGTCATGGTTGGTAGTGATGCGGCCGGGGCAACCATGTACTACGGTGCTGGTGCCGGTGCGGGACCAACAGCTTCCTCGGTTGTGGGTGATCTTATTGACCTCTCTAGGGTCATGTCGAAGGACAGCACAGCAACGCATTTGGTTCAGAACCTTGGATTCGTACCCGACGCGATGCAGGCGCTGCCAATCATCGATATAACGGAAACAGTTTCTTGTTTTTACCTGCGTTTAAAGGTGCACGATGACTCTGGCGTACTCGCGAGGATTACTACTGTGCTGAGTGAACACGGCATTGGAATCGACTCGATGATACAGAAAGACGCAACATCGGGACGAGCGCTCATAGCGTTGGTCACAGATAGTGTGGTTGAACGCAACGTCGATGAAGCGGTCTTGAAGCTTCAATCGATGGATGTGGTTGATGGTGATATTGCGCGCATCCGGGTTGAGATGTTTTGAAACGTCTCGTCAGGCGGGCATCTAACGCACGACTGGCACTTGATTTGGAACAGAAAGTGCAAAGCGCGCTGCTCGCCAGATTATTTGCGCAGCGGGGCATTGTTGACCAATCAGAGATCGATTTTTCCCTCGGTAACCTGTTGCCGCCAGACTCTATGAAGGGATTGACCGAGGCTGCGAATGTGGTGGCATCGACTATCGTCAACAGGCAAAAAATCATTATTGTGGGCGATTTTGATGCTGACGGCGCAACCAGCACTGCACTTATGGTCCATTGCCTGCGCGCATGTGAGGCTGATGTCGATTACCTTGTACCTAACCGGTTTGAATTTGGCTATGGTCTGACGCCCGAAATTGTGGCGGTTGCTGCGAAAATGCAACCTGCACTCATTGTGACCGTTGATAATGGCATTTCGAGTGTTGACGGTGTTGGAGCGGCTAATGCACTGGGTATTGAAACAGTCATTACCGATCATCATCTTCCCGGTGATGTCGTGCCCGCTGCGACAGCGATCGTCAATCCAAATCAGACTGGGTGTGCTTTCCCGAGTAAAGCGCTGGCGGGTGTTGGCGTGAGTTTCTATTTGCTTTCGGCAGTTAGAAAAGTGCTTCGACAGAAGTTGTGGTTTGAGCAAAAGCAGTTATCGGAACCCTTGCTTGCTGATTATCTTGATCTGGTTGCGCTAGGGACTATCGCCGATGTCGTCCCGTTTGATAAAAACAACAGGGTACTCGTCAATGAAGGTATTCGAAGAATGCGCGCGGGTAAAATTAGACCGGGTATTCGCGCACTGCTGGCGGTTTCCGGCACCAATTTCAAGAAGCTTGTTTCCAGAGATATCGCCTTTGGTGTTGCACCTCGGCTAAATGCCGCGGGGCGTCTAGAGGATATGTCGATTGGCATTGAGTGTTTATTGTCTGAAACGGATGCTGGCGCGGTGGTTCTGGCGGAACAATTAGATGGAATCAACAAAGCGCGTCGATCGATAGAAGATGAAATGAAAGACCAGGCGATTGAAATTGTGAAAGCTGCTGTTGCCTCGAATAGTGAATCAACCAAGACCGAGAAATACGGTGTTTGTCTCTACAATGCTTCCTGGCATCAGGGGGTAGTAGGCATCATCGCGTCTAGAATAAAAGACCGCGTGCATCGCCCGACAATTGCGTTTGCAAAAGTTTCCGATACAGAGATTAAAGGTTCGGCACGGTCTATACATGGGCTACATATTCGTGATGCGCTGGATGCGATAGCGACGGCTAATCCCGGATTAATTGACAAGTTTGGTGGTCATGCGATGGCCGCAGGTCTTAGCTTACCCCTTGCCAGATTTGCCGAGTTTGCTGCATTGTTTGATGCTGAAGCACGAAAAGGTCTGTCGAAAGGAGATCTTGAGCAACAGGTGGTGAGTGATGGCGAACTTGAAGGGGAATTTAACCTTGCGACAGCCAGAAAAATCGCCGAAGCAGCGCCGTGGGGGCAGGGTTTTCCAGAACCCGTATTTGACGGAGAATTTGAGATTATCGATCAACGCATTCTAGGCGGCAGACACCTGAAGTTGAGACTGCTGAAAGATGACGAGTTGATTGATGCGATTGCTTTTAATCACAATCGACTGATCGAAGAGCGTATGAAGCGAATGGCATATCGAATTGATATCAATGAGTACCGAGGTTTAGAAAAAGTCCAACTCATTATTGAAGCCGTTGACCTGGACTTTGAAACCATTTGATAAAAATACAACAGAGATGTCGTCGCTGTGATGTTTGAGACAGTACAATTTTTGTCTGAAAGGGTCCCCTCATAAAAATAAAAAATTTTCCTATGAGGGGTTGGCCAAAAACGCCTAGGCCGCTTTACCGATCAGAATGTCAGCCAGTTTTGCTCGGTGATATTTAGCATCACCAAATAGCATTTGGTTGTGCATCTGCCGTTTGAAGAACAGGTGTACATAACATTCCCAAGTGAAGCCAATGCCGCCGTGAAACTGTACCGCGCGGCTTGATGAGAATGCGGCCATTTCGCCCCCGTTGGCCTTAGCCATGTGCGCAAACTTTGCAGCTTCATCCCTGTCAGACTGACTTTCCGCAACATCCAGCGCGCAGGCGGCGTTGTAAGCTAACGACTTGCATCTGTCAATTTCGAGCATGACGTTTACCAGTGGGTGTTTAACAGCCTGAAAGAATCCCAGCGGACGATCAAACTGAACACGTGTAGTAGAGTAATCAACGGTTGTTTGTAACAACCATTCACCAGCACCAACCATATCTGCTGTGATGATCGTTTGGATCGCAGGGAGCGCTGATGCCAGGCTTTCTTCGCCAGTGCCAGGAGCTGCGAGTTCGATTGCCTCAACATTTTTGAACTCAACGTGGGCCTGATCTCTTGTCAGGTCGATAATGCCATCGGGCGTGATTGAAACGCCGGCTGCATTCGCATCAACCAGAAACAGAGCCACGCCTTTTGGTGTTGTCGCACTGACGATAAATTGATCGCACTTTTGGGCATCCTGCACAAAGTATGCCGTACCATTGAGTGTGGTTCCTGCTGCCGCAACATCAGTATCGCCAGGTTCCCAGGATCCTAGTTTGTTGGTCACTGCAAGGGTCATGGGTACACCACTGGCAACATCGCCCAACGCCTTGGTCGCTGCGTCAGAATGACATTCCTTGAGCACAAAACTTGCAATCATCGTAGAGATGAGTGGAGACGGAAATGCCGCTTTGCCAGCTTCTTCAGCGATTGCGACGGCGGCAACCAGAGGCATACCGAGGCCGCCGGCTTCCTCTGGTACGCAAGCTGCGGTCCACCCCAGTTCGGTGATTTGTTGCCACAACTGTTTGTCCCAAATGCACTCGATGCTTCTGTGAATGTTTGGGTCTTCGGCTACCAGTCCATGTAATTTGTCTGGGCTGCAGTTATCAGCAAAGAATTTAGCCGCGGAGTCTTTCAGCATGGTTTCGTCTTCACCAAAACCAAAGTTTTTAGGTTGTTCTGTCATCGATGTTTCCCCTTACTTTGATTTTGGCATGCCAAGCACACGCTCACCGAGAATATTTCGTTGTACCTCATTTGCACCAGCCGCAATGGTGACGCCAAATGAGTTCATGTATGCCAGAGGCCATTCGCCACCTCCGGGCGCATGCTCGTCGTTCAAATACAGACTGCTTGCAGGGCCTTCGATGTCGTACGCGAGTTGCGCGAGGTCCTGATTGTATTCGGTCCCTACTAGTTTGTTTTGTAACGCGAGTCGCATTGGGTGATCCAGCAACGACTGCACGCCGGCACGTCGCTGGTTCTGTCTGAATGATTCCTGACGAATAATCATTTTAACGATGTCATCACGCACTAACGGGTCGTCAGCGGCTGTTTTGCCGTTCCGATAACTGTTTTTTGCAAGTTCAATGAGCGCGGAAGGGCTGCTGGTATTGGCACTTTTCTCTGTCTTTTGTGTCATGCCGCCAGCTGCAGGTGTGACCAGCATGCCAGCACCTCTTTCGTGTGCAAGCGTGGTCATTGCAACTTTCCAACCCGCACCAACTTCATCGAGTCGATATTTGTCTTCGATTACCAGGTCTTCGAAAATGACTTCGTTAAAGCCGGTCTCTCCTGTCATTTTAATCAGAGGTTTTACCGTGACACCCTTACCTAGCGCAGATTTTATAGGTACGACAAAGTAGGATAGGCCATTGTATTTGTCATTTTTATCTGTGCGGCAAAGCAATATCATCCAGTCTGCAAAGTGGGCGAGAGACGTCCAGACCTTGTGTCCATTGATGACCCAACTGTCGCCCTTTTTCTCGGCAAAGGTTTGTTGGTTTGCGAGGTCAGACCCGGCGCCAGGCTCGCTGAACCCTTGGCACCAAATTTCTTCTCCTGATAGCAATTTAGGCAGCAGTTCCTGTTTAACTTCCTCTTGCCCGTGGAAGTAAACTGTCGGCGCTGCCATGCCCAGCCCAATAATGTTGGGTAAAAAAGGCGTCTTGGCGCGTTGCATCTCCTGATTGGCTATCGATTGACAGTCAGCATGACCGCCACCGCCGCAATCGGTGGAATAGTCAGCGCCCACTAAACCTGCATCATAAGCAGATGCCTGCCACTTCTGAAGGTAGTCAAGCGCCGCTGGATCGCTTAACTCAAGCGCGCCAAGTGGCAGTCTGACCGAGGGTTGACCCGGATGGTTGTTTTCAAGCCACTCACGCGCCTGAGCTCTAAACTCGGCTTGTTCTGGCGTGTCTTTGCGTTCCGATGCGGACATCTGTTTACTCCTAGTTACTTTTAGATCAAATACTAAACATGGCGTTTTTTACAGGAATCAGGGGAGTGAGAAAAGGTCAGTTTTGTCCAATAGTTCGCCTGCTACGCCTGCGGATTAACACCTACAATCCCTTCATAAACTCCCCGATGATACCGCTCGCCTCCTTAAGGTGAGCACGTCCATTCGGCCCCGCATAATAATGGGTTGCACCCTTGACCATGTATAGCTGCTTGTTTTCGTGTCCAATCGCATCAAATAGTCTTGTTGTGTGGCTTGGTGTGCATGCATCGTCAGCTGTGTTGCCAATCACTAATGAAGGTATGCTAATTTGAGCGCCTGAACTGATTGCGTCGCAACGTGCATCGTCAATGCTCCATTGGCTCAGCCAACTGCGCAGGGTGCAAAATCTTGCGAGACCAACGGGTCCATCGTTGACGGTTTTCGGGTCACCAAGATAGCAAGTGCCGGGTGCGCGATCGCTGGGTTCAATTGTTGAATCAAGCCATCTTGGGTCGGCCATCGTGCCATGCACAGTGAATGCAAATTCGCTATTGGGATTTTCAGATGCCTTAACTGATAGAAGCTTTTCTTTGACCCAAGCAGTGATGCGTCGATTCCTGGCTACCTGAGCAGCTGCAAAAGTGGTTAAAAACGCTGTCGAGTAGGGTGGTTGGTTCGGGTTGGCTGGGTCATAGAGATTGAGTTCCGGGTCCCGAATGTCCGGAGTGGACTCATCTAGAATAGAGGGATCAATCCATTCAGTAAAAATCCGATGTCGACTCACATGCGCGGCTAACATCATAATGCCGTTAGCGGCTGGCATGCGGTCCGCTGATACGTTGTATGGATCTCCTGCTGCGGTCCTGCTGATACCTGCGCCGGCCTCGGCAAGGGCCTGGTACCACATAGCGAGGGAGCCACCACCGGACCAGCCGGCCAGTACAATGTTTGAATAGCCGAGTCTGTCTTTCGCATCGCAGATAGCCTCACCCAGATCGCAGGCAACCTTTTCCATGATGAGGGCATAATCAGCGCCCCGATATCTTGAGTTAGCCCAAAGTACGTGGTGCCCGGCTCGCGCGAGTTCCCGTACCATTGGCAGGTACATGCCTCCACCGACGGGATGCATGAATACAATCAGTTTTTCCGAGGGCTGGTCTACCGGTCTGATGAGATGACAGTCTAGCCCAACAGTGGCGCCGCCGCCGCCGTAAACATCGCTATAGGCAGCGTTTTCCTGAAAGCCAACAACATAGGCGATGCGCTCACAGCCTTTGGGTGTTCCTGGAATCGTGTTGTCTGGCATATCGATCTCCTTTTTTGATTTCGTGGCAGGGTGTGCTCTGTTGAACTGAGCCGGTTTGAGTGCCTCAAGCAGGATGATGCACTATTTCATCTGTGCTGCGGTCCAGCCGTACCAACGCTCAGGTGTTAACGTCAAAAATCGCTGAGCAAGATGGCCGTCGCCTGCGACGACCTTTGCAGCGGCTTCGGCACCACGGTAGTGGGTATGGAGTTTCAACCGCCATTCGCGGGTCGCTGTAGGTCCGAGCACGCATTGACCTTCAGCGGTCACATGGAATGCATTGTTGCCACGTTTATCGACACACAATGCCGCCCGTCCATTCAACGCGATGTGCCGCATTTTAGCTGAGTTAGTGCCGCCGATGATCTCAAAAACATCGCCAGTCCACAGGTACCAGACGGGTACCGCGTGTGGACGACCATGAGCATCTACGGTGGCGAGCACGGCAGTATTGGGTTGGTTGAGGAACTCATCTCTCTCGGTTTTGTCTAGTTGCATATTTTAGCCTTTTAAAAATGGACGATTTTTCTAGCCCGCAGCGACCTGAACTGGGCGCTTACCGTCCGGCCCATATAAGTTTGCCTGCAAACTCGAGATAGCATGAACCAGCGGGTTTGGAGAGATAGTCTGTTTGCCTGTCCAATGGATATGAGGAAATCGGTCAAAGATTTGCTCGAAAGCTAACTGCAGTTGCATCTTTGCGATGCGCGATCCGAGACACTTATGCACACCATGTCCAAACGCAAGATGTTTGTCTGCATTACTTCGATGCATATTGAATACGTCTGGATCAGAAAACACATCAGGGTCCCGATTCGCAGCGCCGTACCAAAGAACGACTTTTTCATCTTTCGCGATTTTTTGACCGTTCAATTCTGTATCTTCTGTTGCCGTGCGTCGCATATGCATAACCGGTGACACCATGCGTAGGGCTTCCTCTGACATTTGAGGAATCAGCGACGGATCGTCAAGCACCATTGCGCGCTGATCTGGAAACTGCGTCATTAATCGAATGGTGCCTGACAGTGAATTCCGCGACGTGTCATTGCCCGCAAAGATGATCAGCAACCAAGAGCCGTCAAGAAATTCCTGAGGTAACAATGCATCGTCTAGTTTCGATTCTGCGATAACCGTGAGTAAATCTTTGCGAGGGTTAGCGCGCCGGTCGGCCATGACACGCTCTCCGTAGGCAAACATCTCGTTAACGATAGGGTTAAAACGAAACGGGAACATGGGTTCGGAAAGAAAGGTCTGCCATGGGTTAGAGATAAATTGTGCCGCCAATTCTAGATGGTGCATCCACACCTTAACTCTTGGGCGATCATCCTCATCAATGCCAAGCATTTCACATAGTGTGAAAAGTGGTAGTTCCTCTGAAAACAATTTAACGAAGTCCACGACAGGGCCTTTTCGCTCCATTTCGTTAAGTAGTTCGTCAATTTTCAGCGCAACCTTATCCCTGAGGGTGGCGACATATGCTGGGAAAAAGAAGTCGCTTTGTTGCATGCGTAACTCCCGATGCTGTGGTTCATCGAGATTGATCAGCGAATTATAGGCGGCGGGCACTAGCTTTTTCGGCCGCCACTGTTTTCTATCAGGCACACCCATGTTGATACTGCCGCGCTGTGAGGAGAACACGCTGTGTGCAAGCTCAACTTGCTTGATGTCGTTGTACTTAGTAACAGACCAAAATCCAGAGATGCCTTTTTCCGCGGGTGACCACATCACCGGTGCGTTTTCACGCATTTTGTCGTAAAGCGCGAAAGGATGTCCGCTCGTCCAAGCTGCGGGATCCCAGAAGCGGTAGTCCAAGTATGATGGGTAAATGGCCTCGTTGGCCGGTTTTTCCTGACCTGTATCGATGAGGATTTCGTCGCTGATGAGTTTCAAGGTGATCTCCCTAGTTACTGACTTATTTGTTTTGATGGACGACAGCATACATGATACCCACATTTTTTCGCCCGCATATCGCTGACCAAATCGTTCCCAGTCTGTTGCTGTCTACTTCGCGTTGCTGTGATCATCGGCGTTGTTCATCGAAAATTGAATTTGCCGACTTAATTGATATGCTGTGAGGTTCTATAGGTAGAAAAACGAAAGGATTAAGCCATGTCCAGCAAACACAACACCTTCTGCAGAGTGTGCGAGCCCTCCTGTGCATTGATAGCCGAGGTGGAAAATGACGAAATCATTTCACTTCTTCCTGATCGCGATCACCCTGTGACTAAAGGATTCGCCTGCCACAAGGGTTTGGCTACACTCGAAATTCATCAGGATCCTGATCGCAACAATTACCCGATGAAAAAAGTGGGCAATAGTTTTGAACGCGTGAGCTGGGACGAGGCAGCGGCTGGTATTGCAGAAGGATTGGCAAGCGTCAGGGAAAAGTACGGCGCTAATTCAATTGCATCTTACACAGGCAATCCGTTGGCTTTTAATTCAATGGCAGGTCCGGCGATCGGGTCTTTCTTAATTAAAAATGAAATCCGAAGAAACTTCAGTTCAGGTACCCAAGATTGCACCAACAAGTTTGCGGGTAGTGAAGCAATGTTTGGTTCCAGCACAATCCACCCGATCCCGGATATTGAAAACACCGATTTTCTGTTGATTTTTGGTTCGAACCCGAGAATCTCGCATATGAGTTTCCTGTCGATTGCAGATCCAATGAAAGCGTTAAGAGAGGCGAATAAAAGGGGCGCAAAAATAAAATTTGTTGACCCGCGCGTGAACGAATCCGTCAAGGGCATTGGCGAAGTTGTTCACGTGAACGCCGATACGGATGTTTATTTAATGGCTGCGCTACTGCATGAGCTTGATGCGACCGGAAGGTTTAATGCAGAAATCATTCATCAGTATGGCGAACGCATTGAGGAGCTAAGGACGTTTATCGCTAACTATTCACCTGAAAGGGTGGCAAGTGTTGTGGGCATATCCGCGGCTGAAATAAGACAGCTGGCGGAAGATTTTGCCGATGCGGGTCGAGCGGCGGTATACATGTCCACCGGTGTGAATATGGGCCGGCAGGGAACAATCGCGTATTGGTTGTTGTTTATGTTGAGCTTTGTAAGCGGCAACCTTGATAAGCCAGGTGGCAATATCTACTCCCAAGGTTTCTATCCTGCCGCAAAAGCCGGTAAGTCTCGCAACGATAACCCATTCTTCGAATCGGCTTTCGGTGAGATGAGAAAAATCAGGGGCTCTCTACCGGGCAATCTAATGGCAGATATGATTCTGGCCGAAGAGGACCCGGTAAAGGCATTGGTGGTGATTTCTGGTAATCCAATTCTCTCCATGGGCGGCGGAGAGAAAATGCAAAGGGCGTTCGAGCAGCTGGAATTTATTTTCGTGATTGATATTTATCCTAATGCGACAGCAGCCTATGCTGATTATGTGTTGCCAGCGACAGACATGTACGAGCGCAAGGATATAAATATCTGTGGTCTGGGTTTACAGCAACAACCGTTTGTTCAATATACCGATTTTATTGTGCCGCCAAAAGCTGAGCGAAAGCCCGAGTGGTGGATACTGGCGCGTTTGGAGCAGGCTCAGGGTTTCGGCGAAAATGCAGAGGATGCGGGCATTGAATTTGAGGTGCAACCGCCCCTCGGCCGGCTCGATCATATGTTACGACAGAGTGATTTGAGTTCTACGCAGTTGCAGGATATGCCGCACCAGACGGCAGTACTGCCGATACCGCAAGCCGGACGTTTTTATGCGGAATGGATTCAAACCGAGAGCGGCAGGGTAGACTGCTGCCCTGAAATTTTTACTGAAGCCCTAGGTTTGTGTGAGGAAATTTTTGTCGGGCTTGAAGCTGAAACTGACTCACAGCTGAAAATGATTTCCCGCAGAACGAACTATATGGTCAACAGCTGGTTTCACAATGTGCCTTCACTTAAGCGCGAAAAACAGCAGACGAATCCGCTCTATATGCATCCGGAAGATGCTAGAGCGCGGAATGTGGGCGATGGCTCTGAAGTAAAAATCTCAAACAACAATGGTGAGGTGGTCTCGAGTGTTGTGCTGGACGATTCACTGAAGCCAGGCACTGTAGCAATGACGCATGGCTGGGGGCATCAAAACACGGGCATGAATGTGGCGCGAAAATATGCCGGTGTTAACACAAACTCGTTGCTGCCTACGGGTCCAGGGAGTTACGAAAAACTGAGTAACCAGTCATTTATGACGGGTATACCGGTAGATGTTGAAGTATGCGGATAGGTCTTATTGCAGATACGCACATGCCCGGGTCGATTGAGGCGCTCTGGCCACAGGCCTATGATGCGTTTAGGGAGGTCGATGCGATTCTCCATGCAGGTGATCTTCATACACTGGATGTAGTAGACGAGCTCAATCAGCTCGCGCCGACTTATGTCGCCCGGGGTAATGGAGACCATGGGATTGTAGATCAGCGTTTGCGTGATTGTTGGGTGTTGGAACTCGGTGGTCTGACCGTAGGTATGATTCACAAGTTTCCGTCACCTGAACGAAAACCTGCTGAATTTATTGAAGGCTACATGGCACGTCATTTTGGTGAAGTGAAGCCTGATGTTCTGGTCTACGGGCATACCCATCTTGAAGGTTTGTATCGCGTCGGAGAGATGGTGTGTGTGAATCCGGGATCACCGACGCTGCCGAAGAACCAATCTATCAGACACGGGACCATTGGTATTCTCGACATTTCGACAGAGAGCAGCACAGTATCGATTCTCCAGATAACAGAAGAGGGTGTAAGAGCCCACGACAGTGTGCAGCCCCACTCTTTCTAACTGTTGTGGGCGCTCGTCGATGTTCTTTTCAGGGCCATGGCAGAGATGGCAATGAGCAGCGAGATGCTGCTGAGAAGATACAAACCAGCGCTGAACCCGCCCGACACGTCATAAAGTATGCCCAGACTGATTGGACCTAGGACACCACCAACCTCGGCCGCCGTGAAGAAGATACCACTAGCGATCCCCGCGTATTTTTCGCCTACGGCAGGCAGTTCTAATAATGTGAGAATGAGGACTGTCATGAGGCTGGACCGGGCAATGCCTTGCATCACCAGACCGGTAATTCGAGGCAGGTCTGCTGAAAATTGTAGTAATACACTCGCAAGTGCGGCGCAAAGTGTTAACGCAATCAGGATATGATATCGGCGTTCCGGTGTTGCAAGCCTTGGTATAAGCAATGAACCTGCGATCCCGACCACGGTGGGAATTGCCGCCCAGTAACCAGAATCAACTTCGGAAAGTCCGCCTTCCTCGAGCAACGCCGGTAACCAGTTCATCAACCCATGATTGAACATAAACACACCAACACCCATCAACAGCACCAACACAACCGAAGGTTGGCGAAGTAAATTCATAATGATTTGTGTTTGCTTGAGGGGCGCCGTTGCCGCTTCTAGTGTTCCCTGATGCATGTCTTCCTGTGTCTTGGGAATCGGGTTAATGGTGGTGAGTAACCACCACAGGATACTCACGCCGGCGGCAAAACCACCCCATAGAAACATGACCGCTCGCCATGAGTCGTCAAAAAAGGGAACTAGCATGCTGTGCGTTAAGGTTAACGAAACGACACCACCAATAGATGGGCCCGTCATATAAATGCCCATTGCCAACCCTCGTGACTGGCCGTCAAAATGTTGCGTCACCACCTTCGGCGCGCCGGTTGAAATAATAGGACCGCCGACACCGAACAGCATGACAGCGATCATTAACATGGCATAACTATCAGCGAAACCGCGCGCCAAAGCTGAGGCTGCGATAATAAGTCCACCAAGTGTGAGCGCTGATCGCACGCTAATCTTATCTAATAAAATGCCACAGGGGATGGCTGAGATGATAAATATGAGCTGCCACGCACCCATGACACTGCCCATTGCAGAGTGGCTGATATCGAGATCTGATTCGATCAAACCCACAAGCGGGGCAAGGCTGGTGACAATAAGACCAAAAGAACAATACATTGCCCATACGCCAGCCAACAGAATCCACCGGTACCAGTGAGGGGAGGCGGACATGTAATTTTCCTTGTTTCGGTGTTTAGGGTTGAGAGTAATCAGTTCGTGCGTTTGTCGATTGAGCACATGCAAGGATGTGCAAGCCCATCAGATAGCACATCAGATAGCACATGATGATTGCTGCTTGTTGCGAACCGATCCGCGTGATTTTCCGCTGGGTGTCTGTCATCGCTGGTGAGTTTGATGCTGCCGAGCGCCTCAACGGCTAAGCTCAACTTCTTCGTACCAAGTAAGGCGACATAATCTGCAATAATGCTCGCCGCTTCAAGTTCTTTTCGTCGGCTGATGGCACCGCGTGGGCCAACAGACGCTTTTCAGCGAGCGCTGACAAGCGAGTAAGCGTCCATCTTTGATAGTCGTTGATCAAGTTTCTGTTGAGGGTTGCGGATGCCTTCGTTTCCCGCCAGACTCCTTAGCGTCGCAGCACTTCAGATGATGGTTAACAAGCATGATTTTTTGCTGTGTATTGCTGCCGCTGCTTGCCCTTTTGACCGGTTTACTTGCACTTGCGGCACCCTTGTGGCAATTTTGCCGACTGAATTAAAAATCACCAGATTCTCCATAAGAGGTGCACTTGTTACTCGATCTACACACGCATTCCATAAAATCAGACGACGGTCGTGCCAAGGTAGAAAACTACTGCCAGTGGATAAAAGCAAAAGCATTGCCGCTTGATGGCTTCGTACTGACTGAGCACAGACAATTCGACGATGAGTCAGACTATTCCGCCCTGGCAGAAAAATTTGGACTTTGTATTCTGAAAGCCAGTGAGGTTGAAACAGAATACGGCCATGTGTTGGTTTATGGTGTCACGCCTGAACTACAGAAGGCCTTTGACTTTGCAAGCACGCACCTCGAGTTGGCGGTTGTTTTGAGTGAGAGTAAGAAGCATGGGGCGATGGCAGTGCCATGTCACCCGGGTCGACCGAAAGTGGGTATGTTCGCCCACACCGATGAGTTGGGCATTCCAGAGGGTGTGGAAATCGTTGAGATTCACAATGGCGGAAGTCGTGATCAGGAAGATCAAATAGCGATTGATAATGCCGAGGCACTTAATTACCGCGGTATCGCCGGCAGTGACTCGCACATTGTCAGTCACATTGGCCGATGTGCGACTAAATTTAGCCGAAATATCAATTCGATCAACGATCTGGTTGAGGCGTTAAAAGCGGGAGATTTCGAAGCTGTTAATCTGAAGACAGCAGGTTAGTTCCCGGCGAGAAACGGGTAAACTGAGCCAAACATTGCAAATCCATAGGTCAAATTGGAAAGCTTTTTCTGACGCTGATAAGAGAATGAATGCCAGTGTGCTCGCGATTTTAATGCACATTGGTTTGCAAACGTATTTACATTTGATAGAGAGAACTACACGTGACTGATAATGTCGAACAAAAAGACATCGAGGATCTTCGCGAAAGATTTCTGAACCGGGATTTCGACGAAAAAGAATTTGAGATAAGCGCAGAAAAGACGATCTCTTATGCCAGGTTGTGCGGTGAAACCGCGGACCGATTTTTGGACGAGAGTCATCCTGATTTCCAAGCCTCCTCGACCTTTGTCGCCAGTTTGAGCGGTCGGCGAGTTTTACCGCAAGATTTTCCGAAAATGGGATTGGGGATGGATGCGGGTAAAGGCGTTGAGTGTTTACAACCTGTGCGTCCAGGGAAAAAGCTTATCGGTAGAACTCACGTTCATGATATCTATACCAAAACAGGTCGCTCAGGTCGTATGGTGTTTGCGGTATCTAGAATTGAGTTCTACGATGAAGATGGTAATCATCTGGCTAATTCAGATAGCAGAGTTGTGATGAGGGAGAAGAGCAAATGAGTATAGCAACGTTATCCGATGTCGAATTTGGCGTTGAGCTTCCCACCTTTGAGCCAGATACTTCTCTTAAAACAGTGGGCACCTTTGCAGAACTGGTTGGCTGGGGTGGTGCACGTTTTAGTGACCATGAGGCTGCACGCAAAGAGGGTCTTGCCGGTGCGATGGTGCCGGGAATATTGAGTCAGGGTTATTTAGTTGCAATGATTCACCAGTGGGCACCGCCTGCTGAAATCAAGAAGATTGATACAGTCTTTCGGGCGCCTGTCATTGCAGATGAACCTCACGCGATTAACGGTGTTGTCACCGATATTGATGATGAAGAGGGCTTGGTGGAAGTAGACATCACCGTGACCAACGAGAAGGGCGAAACGCGGGTGTTTGGTACCGCCTCAGTAAAACTGCCCCAGTAAAACGGTTGGGGGCAATAAGCTTAGGCGCAGACGGCGCGCGGCGAGCGGCCCGCAGCGAGCGTGATTCGTCTGCCTAGTTCCCCTTAGTTCCCCTAGTCAATAGTGACAAACAGCGGTATTGACAGCGCTTCGTGCTCTTCCCACTCAATCGTCACGCGTTGGCCGATCGATACCTCTTTATCGGAAGCCGCAAGGCCAACAATATTTGAAAGAATACGTGGACCTTCGTCCATATCTATCCAAGCGACAACGTAGGGTACCTGATTTCTAAAAAACGGGTGATAGCTCTGACGTACAACGCTGAACGAATAGACTGTTCCTTGGCCGTTAGACTGTTTCCATTCGAGTTCACCATCGGTACACCCGGTGCAGTGACGCCGAGGATAAAAGATGACGGTATGGCAGGCTTTGCATTGCTGATATATGAATTCCTTGTTTCGAGTAGCAGCCCAGAACGCCTGGGTATCGTGCTCTTTTGCCGAGGGTAGTGGTCGTTTTGCTTCACTCATGATCAGTCTCTCCCCAAAATGATGGTACCTGCCGTATGTCGGCTGCCGAGCATTCCCCCATTACCATGTGCAATAGCGAGCTTCGCGTTTTCCACCTGGGCATTGGATTCATCTCGTAATTGACGGGCTGATTCAATTAACAGGAATATGCCCCGCATGCCGGGGTGATTTGAAGATAGCCCGCCACCATCGGTATTGAGGGCTGGGCCTTCCGCGGGGCGGTCGAATCTGAGTTTACCTCCCGCGACCCATGCGCCGCCTTCACCCTTTTTACAAAATCCTAGATCCTCAAGTAGCGTCAGCACAGTGATGCTAAAAGAATCGTAGATCATAGCAATATCAATTTCAGCGGGTGTAACGCCGGCATCCGAAAATGCAAGTGGTGCTGACTGAATGGCAGCGCTCGTCGTAAGATCACCGCCAATTTCCGGATATTTTGTTGCCTCACCAGAACCCAATATCCAAACCGGTGCTTTCCTGCAATTTTTCGCCACCTCTGCAGAAGCGATAACGACGGCGCCCCCACCATCAGAAATCATGCAGCATTCAAGCAAGTGAAGCGGGTCTGCGATCATACGTGAATTAACAACGTCCTCAATGGTCGTTTCACGAATATCGAGAAACTCAAGATCTTCCATAGCCTGCACGGCATCAGGATTACGCATCGCGTGGTAGCGTGTGGCCGTTGATATTTCTGCCAACTGCTCGCTTGTGGTGCCGTATTCAAACATATGCCGTTGGGCAACCATGGCGTAATTCGAAATAAGAGTGGCGCCCGCGAAGGTCTCCATTACGTCTGCGGGATGGTGGTTTCCGCCACCCTGTCCGCCGACACCAATTGCTCGAGCATTGCTGTGTGCTGTTGAGCCATACGTTAACAGGGCAACCCTAACTTTGCCTGCGGCAATATCGCGCTTTGCGTGCGCCGCGTGAAATTCATACGAGCTGCCACCAACCGCAGTCGTATCGATCACGTTCGGTTTTAATCCAAAATATTCTGCGATGTTGAGTCCGCTCATGGCGCCACCGCCGTCACCAGCATCGTAAAGACCATCAACATCAGCCCAGCTCAGCCCGGCATCTTCCAGTGCCTTTGCTGCGCACGCCGCCTTGATTTGTAACGGACTCATCAGTCCGCCGACATCTCTCAGTGGATATTCGTGAATACCGACAATCGCCGCAATTCGCTCCTGACTCATTAACTCATCTCCTGCTCTCGGAATTCGAGGGGAGACATTACTATTACTGGAGTGTTTTGTCTTGCTGCAGCGCTATTTGAAATACTCAGGTTTTCGCATCGCTGAAAGGCGTCCGCGTTCAAAATGGTTTTCGCTTTTTCGTCTTGGCTGTGGCAGATTAATGAAAAAGATGGAGCTAAAATTTGAAAATTATATGTATGACGGGTGGGTTGGCATCGGGGAAAACCACCGCGAGTGAATTTCTTCAATCCCGTGGTGCCTCAATAATTGACGCTGATAAGCTGGGGCACCGGGCATACGATCCAGGCACTCAGGCTTATCTTCAGGTTATTGAAACATTTGGAGAGGACGTCCTTGGCGACGATCAACAGATAGATCGCCGGGCGTTAGGCGGTAAAGTGTTTGGAAAACCCGAACAACTGACAAAACTGACGGATATTGTATGGCCAGAAATCAGACGACTGGCGGAACTGGAAATTGCCGATTGCGCAGCGATAAACCCCGACGGTGTTGTTGTGCTCGAAGCCGCAGTGTTGTTTGAAGCCGGTTGGGAAGATATAGGTGAAGAGGTCTGGGTGCTGGTTGTTGATAGAGAGATTGCGATAGAACGCGCAATGGCACGAGACAATGCAGATCGTGCGGCCGTTGAAAGCCGACTTGATTCTCAGTTAAGCAATGAAGAGCGGATCTCTCGCGCGACGAGTGTCATTTACAATAATGGTGACCAGCAGAAGATGATTGAGCAGTTAGACGCAGAGTGGCGTCGGGTATCGGAGGCCTGAGTTTCTGGCCAGTGACTGTGCGTTGGTTTACAATTCGCGGTTTCCGTATCCGGGCGTAAGTGACGCCGTCCTTTCCAATCAACTGCAATGAGCTTTCGCCTGTGGAAATTAATCCTCTAGTTTTACGCATCAAAGACCTTGAAGAGAGAACAGATGTTCTCAGGGGGTATCTTTGACTATGAAAATCGTAAGGAAAAGCTAGCGGAGGTAGAACTTGAGCTTGCGGAGTCCAGCGTCTGGGATAAGCCTGAATACGCCCAAAAGCTGGGTCAGGAACGATCATCACTAGAATCGGTGGTTCACACAATCGATCGACTTGATGAAGGCATCGCGGATGCAACCGACCTGCTCGAACTCGCAAAGGAAGAGGATGATGATTCGCTGGTCACAGAAATAGAATCAGACCTTGAGGGTCTCGATCAACACCTGGAGAAACTGGAATTTCGGCGCATGTTCTCAGGAGAGATGGACGCGAATAATGCTTTTGTCGATATACAATCAGGTTCTGGAGGTACGGAAGCACAGGATTGGGCCGATATGCTGCTGCGCATGTATCTGCGTTGGGGCGAAGCAAAAGGCTTCAAAACTGAAGTGATCGAGATTTCTGATGGAGATGTGGCGGGCATCAAAGGCGCCACGGTCCACTTTCAGGGTGAATATGCCTTTGGTTGGTTGCGTACGGAGACAGGCGTTCATCGTCTGGTCAGAAAGTCTCCTTTCGATTCAGGCAGTCGCAGGCATACTTCTTTTGCCTCTGTCTTCGCCTCGCCAGAGCTCGATGATGATATTGAGATAGATCTTGATATGTCTGAAGTCCGGGTCGACACCTATCGTGCCAGTGGCGCTGGTGGGCAACACGTGAACAAAACTGACTCGGCGATTCGGCTGACTCATATCCCCACTGGCGTTGTCGTGCAATGCCAAAACCAGCGGTCTCAGCACAAAAATAAGGATCAGGCCCTGAAGCAACTAAAAGCAAAGCTCTATGAACTTGAAGATCAGAAGCGACGATCTGAAATGGATGAGGTAGAGGCAAACAAGTCTGATATCAGCTGGGGTAGTCAAATCCGCTCCTATGTACTCGATTCTGCACGAATCAAAGATCTTAGAACCAATGTTGAAACATCAAACACACAGGCTGTGCTTGACGGAGACCTCGACCAGTTTATCGAGGCAAGTTTAAAGCAGGGTCTTTAGGTATAAATACAATAACCCATAAATGGCAACTGAAGAGAAGCAAATGACCGACGAAAATCAGGTTCTGGAAGAGAGCGACATTGTCGCCCAGCGTAAAGCAAAACTGGCTACCCTCAGACAGCAGGGTAATGCCTTTCCAAATGATTTTCGACGAAAACATACTGCCGTCGAGTTACACGATCAACACGGAGAAAATACCAAAGAAGGATTGGCTGAAGAGAAGTTTGAGACCGTGATAGCCGGTCGGGTCATGCTGCGAAGGGCAATGGGCAAAGCAAGCTTTGTTACGCTGCAGGATAGAACGGGTAAAATTCAGGCTTATATTCGTCAAAACGATGTGGGTGAGGAAGTCTATGCGGATTTTAGTACCTGGGATATAGGAGATATTGTCGGGATAACTGGCTATATGATGAAAACTAATAAGGGTGAGTTGTCGGTGCATGCGACGGCACTGAGACTTTTGACGAAATCTCTGCGTCCGCTTCCCGAAAAGCACGCTGGCCTTACGGACACGGAAACGCGGTATCGTCAACGCTACCTTGACCTGATGGTGAATGACGAGACGCGCGATGTTTTTCAAAAACGGACTAAGATCGTTAGCACTATTCGCGACTATTTTAATGCGCGCGAGTTTATGGAAGTCGAAACGCCAATGATGCAGTCGACACCGGGTGGTGCGACGGCAGCGCCATTCATTACTCACTACAACGCCCTTGATACCGATATGTTTCTGCGGGTAGCGCCAGAGTTGAACTTAAAACGGCTTGTTGTAGGTGGTTTTGAGCGGGTTTTTGAGATTAATAGAAACTTTCGAAATGAAGGAATGTCGACCAAACATAGTCCTGAATTCACCATGCTTGAATTTTATTGGGCCTATGCCGACTTCAATGATCTGATGGATTTGACTGAAGAGCTCTTCCGACAAACGGCGATCGCTGCAAATGGCACGGCATCTTTTACCTACCAGAATACCGACGTCGATTTCGGGGCGGCGTTTGCGAGAATGACGATGGCCGAGGCAGTGCTGGAATACAATCCGTCGATTTCGCCAGAACAATTAACGAACATGGACTCCGCAAAAGCGCTTGCCAAGAAAGTGGGTGTTGAAGCGGATGACAGCTGGGGACTTGGTAAGCTGGTAATGGAAATATTTGAGGCAACGGTCGAAGATAAAATCACCCAGCCTCTGTTTGTTACCCAGCACCCTACTGAGGTTTCACCTCTTGCACGACGTAATGACGATAATCCGGAAATTACCGATCGCTTTGAGTTGTTTTGCATGGGGCAGGAAATCGCTAACGGCTTTTCTGAGCTGAACGATGCAGAAGATCAGGCCGAGCGTTTTCGAATGCAGGTGGCAGCGAAAGATGCGGGAGATGATGAAGCGATGCACTATGACGCTGATTATGTGACTGCACTGGAATATGGTTTGCCGCCAACTGCTGGAGAAGGCATCGGCATTGATCGACTGGTGATGCTTTTGACGGACTCGGCATCGATTCGTGACGTTGTATTATTCCCACACATGCGTCCCAGAAAGTAGCAAAAAACGTAAGCAGGCTTATACGAATAGCGTGTAAAGTTTGTAGCCTCCGAGCGACAGAGTGACTAAAACAGCCAGAACTGCGAGTACATTTTCCTGTGGTTTATTGCGGTGCTCTCCCATGATTGCGTCATTATTCATCACCCATAGAAGTGAGATCGCGATAAAAGGCAGTATCAGGCCATTGGTCGCTTGGGCAAAGAGTATTGCTACCAAGGGTTTTGCGCCGGAATAAGCGACTAGAGTGCCAGCTAACAATACAACGAGCCAACAGAGGCGAAATTTTAGTGAGTCGAGGCTTGCGCTCCATCCCAGTGCGCCAGTGACGGCATAGGCCGCAGCTAGGGGGGCCGTAATTGCGCTAGTGAGTCCTGCTGCCATGAGTCCGCATGCAAAAAAGTATTTAGCGCTCGCACCTAGCAAAGGTTCAAGTTGTTCGCCGATTGTGGCGGTGTTAATGGCGATCTGAGTATTGAAGAAAGCTGACATTGCCGTGCTCATGATGGCAAGTGTCACAAGACCTCCCAGACCGATAGAAAGCCCAGTATCTCGTTTCGCTTCACGCAGGGCCTGGTCTGTATCAACCTCTGACCATTTCTCTGATGCTGACTTAGCATGTAGAAAAAGATTGTAGGGTACAACGGTTGTGCCGATCAGGGCGATCGCCATGAGTGAACTAGAAGATGAGAGGTCCGAGGGTAGCAACCCGCTGAGCAGTGCCTGAATATTCGGAGGATAAACCACCATTGCGGCGATGAAAACAAAACTCATCGCTAACACAAGCGTAATCAGTGCTCGTTCGATGAGTTGGTACTGTGCGGACATCAACAGACAAAAAGCAATCAACGCGATGACAAGCGCAAGGGTAGTCGTTGAAAGGCCGAGTAAGATCGAGCCTGCAACCGCAGCGCCAAGTATATTGCCGCCCTGGTAGGCTGCATTGCCAATACCGATAGCAGAGACAATGAGCGCAATAGCGATAAATCTTGCAACAGGATTTGAGATGCTCGTGCGTATGGCTTCGGCGATACCTGACTTTGACACGATCCCCAGTTTGGCAGACATGTTTTGCAATAAGATAGTGGTGAGCACGGAGAAAACTAGCGCCCAGAGTAGCGCGAAGCCAAAATTAGCGCCCGCCAAGCTGGCTGTGGTGACCGTCCCCGGACCCACGAAAGCAGCGGTGACAATAAGTCCCGGACCAAATTTTTTGCTATTAAATTTCAATAATGGCGTACCGTATCATTTCGGTGACTTGGTTCGAGATAGTTTTCAGTTGCTCCGCGTCGTAACGTTCTAGTCGCGGTGTATGTATGTGTCCCGTCGGTATGAGGGGTTGGTATTTATGTGCCAGGCGAACGTTACGATATGAAATTTCGTTTGAGAGATAACCGCCACCGCTGCCTCTAACGGCGGTGGCACCTTTTAGCTCCGCCAGTGTTTTTGCTTCGAATGTGCCGTCGAGTGTAGTGATCGTTCGATTGTCGTTGATGAGATAGGGATAGGTCACCTCGCCTTGTTGCTTATTGGCATCTTGCTTTGCGTCGAGTATCACCCGCTGCATCGCGCGGTAGGGCAAACTGAACTCAAGAAACTCCGGCCCGTCTATCACAGCGCCGTTCAAAAGCGGTATTTTTGGCTTTGTCTCGTCGCCGCCCGAATAAACATTCAGGTTGTCCGGCGAACCACTGCTTCTCCTTCTGCCGGGGAAATGCTCAAGATCAAAATCGGTGCGTCCCATGGAAACGGTGACAATCATGTCGACTTGCCTGGTTTTTAACAGCGGTTCGATAAGTTGTTCGACTTCGCCTGCGTCGAAATCTTCAAATCTAACGGGAAAAATGACGGTTTGAATCTCAGCGCTGGCTTGCCCGTAGGTCAAGGTCTGGCCATCGAGATTTAATGCAACGATACCGGAAGGATTACTTTGATCAATGTGCTTGTCGAGTAAGAACGGATCAAACCCCGTGACCAGTATTTTTTTCACCGCGCCTGCCGTGAACTCGATACTGTCTCTTCCTCGAGAACTGTTTTCCAACCTTTCAATTAAACTGATCCGCTGATTAGAACTTAAGGGCACGGCAAATTGGCTTGCTCGCAGGTAAGCGGTAAGTGACAGCCTTGACCAATAAAGACTCCTATCGTCGAGAATTGCTTGCTCTGCAACGGTGCGCTTGGCGGCTTCCCAAAGTTTTTTTCCAGTATGGTGCGTCAAAAGACTCATCGCCTCATAATCGCCAGCAAGATCGAAAGAAGATTTTGCTTGATTCACAATATCTGAATAACGATCGGCGACCTCGGGATGGCGTTCTCGTAGCTTGCTGATTCGAGCTTCTTCGACCGTCAGCGACATAGCATTAGTGCTGGTTTCTGGCATCGCCATAGTCCTAACTGAAGCACCAGCGAATAGGACAAGGAAGAGCGCTTGTTGGAAAACAAATGGATGCCTGAGCATAAGTGTCTCCTTGGATAATGGCCAGCTGGTTCATCGCGGGTGTGGTATCAGTGGAAAGCAGCAGATTATACTGCGGTCTTAATTCAGACTCATCAAAAAGAGGTTGGTCAGAAATCATGAACGATCAAGATACAGCAAACGAGAAAGAAGGCCAACTTGAGGAAAGCTGGCAGAGACATCTGTCCGCTGAGTTTGATAAACCCTATATGCAGTCGCTGAAGGCATTTCTTTTGTCTGAGAAGCGCAAGGGCAAAGTGATTTTTCCAAAGGGTAACCAATACTTCAGTGCGCTGAATGCGACCGCCTTCGACGCGGTCAAGGTCGTGATACTGGGTCAGGATCCATACCACGGTGACGGTCAGGCGCATGGTCTTTGTTTCTCTGTCAATGCCGATGTCAGAATCCCGCCATCGCTGAAAAATATTTATAAGGAAATTCAGTCGGACCTGGGTTTACCCGCCGAAAATTTTGCAATGGGTTGCTTGAACAAGTGGGCAGGCCAGGGCGTGCTATTGCTCAATAGTGTGTTGACCGTTGAACGTGCTAGCGCTGCGTCGCATCAAGGACAAGGCTGGGAGATTTTTACCGACAAGGTTATCGAAGTGCTTGCTACCGAGACCCAGCATTGTGTATTTATGTTGTGGGGAAGCTACGCGCAGAAGAAGGGTGCGATGATTGACCGTTCGAAACATCTTGTATTGTCAGCGCCTCATCCCTCACCTTTGTCTGCTCACAGAGGGTTTATGGGGTGCAAACACTTTTCACAATGCAATCAGTATTTGGAACAGACGGCGCAGGTGCCGATAGATTGGTCGGTGGGTGAGCGATGACGATTATTGACAGCATGGAAGAGGCGGTATGAGTAACCTGTCTGTCCCCCAAGTCGGTAGTGAATCAGCCAAACGAATCAAAAATCAAGCTACACGCGATCTGCAGCGGAATTACTGCCTAAGCTGTCTGACTTCGACACTTTCACCGTTGGCAAGTAGCAAATTCCGTTCTATCGGCCAGTGACCCTCGTCTTGCTGTTCTTCATTTCCCGCTTGGTCGGTTGCGTGTACTTGAACGACAGCTAAAAAATTGGTCGATGATGAAGCGACGATCATGCCGGTGTTGCGGCCCTTGGCGTCGAGCAGAGTGGTTCCGGTTGCTTGGTGAGAGGTTGCACTACCTGTGTGCAGCCTTCGTTTGACCGCACCGCGATACTGCATTCGCGCGACGATTTCCTGTCCGAGGTAGCAGCCTTTTTCAAAGCTGATTGCGCCAACTTTATCGTAGTCAAACATCTGGGGAATGAATTCTTCCGATGTTTCAGTCGTTACCCAGGCAAGACCCTGCGCAATTTCAGCTTGATGCCACAAGTCAGCATCAGAGTCGGAAACGGGTAAGCTTTGCTCAGGCGCCGAACTGCCGTCGAGCCACAGCTCGCATCGTTGCGTTTTCGTGTCGGTAGCCGGTGCGCTTTTGGTATCGCTATTTTCTGACTCAACGCAGATAACTGGACCCAACGTTGTTTGTAGCCAATGGTCTTTATCCGGTGGACAAGAAATTATTGTGTTCGTCGATCCCGCTGAGTCGTTCGTGTCCGTGATTTGTCCGTAGCAACGGTAACTGTCAGACAGGTCGTGAAGCGAAGCCTTGGAGAAGACAATGTATTTCTTCAAAAACTCAATCATGGGTTCAACCAGACATCGATCCATTCGCATAAGTAGACCATCGTCAATTGAGATGATGCGATAGCTGGCGAGCATTCTCCCTTTCAGATTACAGGTGGCACCGATCGCGGATTGAGTGCTGTTCAGGTCGTTTAACTCACAGGTTGTATAGCCCTGAAAAAACTTTGTGGCATCTTTACCTGAGATACTGAGAAATCCGTATTCAGGCAGATGGATTACATGATTCATGGAAAACGCCTACATTGATTGGTGGCAACATCATTTAGTCTTTAATGAATAAGTTTACATTTTGTTGCTGCGGAAGCGTTATAATTTTTTGTAACAAACGTATAATTAATGATTGTCACAAAACCGCAAAAAAGACGTGGTTATAGGATCGGGTAGAAAGAGAAGGGATATGGATAAAGCCGGAGAACTAAACAGATTGAGATGGCGCAGTCGACGAGGCCTGTTGGAGCTTGATTTGCTCCTGCTGCCTTTTTACGATGAGATGTATAGCGAACTGGAAGCAGACCAACAGCAAACCTTTGTTGATATGTTAGAGGAAGATGATCCTGATCTGTTGATGTGGTTTAGCCGAAAAGCCGTACCCGAAAATAAGCAAATGGCCGCGCTAGTTGAGATCATACTGAATCGGGTTCAGCCCTAAAAAATGTTTTAGCCCAGAGAGCGGAAACGAGCGGTATGCCAAGCCCACTTAATACTGGTAGATTGTCTGTTGAACCTCAAGGCTCTGTGTTGCATTGTTTGTTGCTGGCAATCTTATACTTGTTGGTTGCCTACATCGTCATTTGGTTAAAACTCGAATTCTGGTTAACGCTTTTCCTTGTTCTGGCACTGTTAATCAGTTTTTTTGATGAAACATGCACGCATGGGCTGCGAGTCTCGAAAAACGCCATCGCTGCCGTTGAGTGTGAACACGGCGCTTGGTTAATACGTTACCGCAATGGAACCAACCGTCGTTTCGAGCGCGTTGAAAGCGCAGTTGTTCTCGATTGGCTGGTTGTGCTGAGTTTTCGACATAGTTTGATCGAAAAGATCTCGATACCTGTATTCACCGATAGCTTGCCATTGCAGGATTTTCGTCATTTACGCGGGTATTTGAATCTAAGGCTAGACTGCCAAGATAAGGTTTACCCGAAGCTGGGCGGTACCAATACTGTATCAACCGGCTCTGTCAGCGTCTCGGGGTAATCAAGGGTATAGTGCAAGCCCCGGCTCTCTTTACGCCGAATTGCTGACTGAATAATCAAGTCAGCGATTGTGATCAAATTTCTAAGTTCCAGTAAGTCGTTTGAGACCTTATAGTTACTGTAATACTCGGCAACTTCCTGGTGGAGCAGGCGAACTCGCCTTCGCGCTCGCTGTAAGCGTTTGTCTGTCCTGACGATACCTACGTAGTCCCACATGAATCTTCTTAATTCGTCCCAGTTATGGGAGATGATGACATCTTCATCGGAATTGGTAACCTGAGATTCGTCCCAAGTGGGTATCAAAAGGTCATCCTGCAACCGCGGGGATTCTTGATTGATTCTCTCTGCTGCGGCCATTGCAAACACCATGCATTCGAGCAAGGAGTTACTGGCCATACGGTTAGCGCCATGAAGACCCGTGAAACTAGATTCTCCAATAGCATAGAGGTTGGGGATATCAGTCTGCCCCGAGATACTTGTCATAATGCCGCCGCAGGAATAGTGGGCAGCAGGCACGATGGGTATGGGTTCTTGAGTGATGTCGATGCCGAGATCGAGGCAGCGAGTGTAGATGGTCGGAAAGTGTTCCTTAATGAACAATTCACCTTTATGGCGAATATCCAGATATATGCAGTCGCAACCAAGGCGTTTCATTTCATGATCGATGGCACGCGCAACAATATCTCTGGGCGCCAATTCCTTGCGGCTATCAAACTTATGCATGAATTCAGAGCCGTCAGGCAGAATGAGTTTTGCGCCTTCACCCCGTAATGCTTCGGATATTAAAAAAGACCGTGCCTCAGGGTGGTATAAGCAGGTAGGGTGAAACTGGTTGAATTCCATGTTTCCGATACGGCATCCCGCCCGCCATGCCATTGCGATGCCGTCTCCCGAGGCAGTATCGGGGTTACTGGTGTACAGATACACCTTGCTTGCACCGCCGGTCGCAATGATAACAATGCTCGCTCGGAACAGTTCAACTTCCTGAGTTTTAGTGTTCAGCACGTAGGCACCCACGGTATCTGTGCCGGGATGGCCCAACTTATCTCGAGTAATGAGATCTACCGCCGAAAAACCTTCGAATATGTCAACATTGTCTCGTTCGGTGACCTGTTCCTGCAGGGTTGTGGCTATTTCCTTGCCTGTTGCGTCCGCGGCATGGATGACCCGACGGTGGCTGTGGCCACCTTCTTGGGTCAAGTGAAATTCCTGATGACCGTCAGCATCGGTTTGGGTGTCGAATTTCACGCCAAGATCGACCAACCAAGATATCACTCTCGCGCTGTTTTCTACGGTATATCTCACGACGTCGGGGTGGCAGAGGCCGCCGCCGGCGTTCAGAGTATCTTCAATGTGGGATTCGATGCTGTCGTATTCGTCCAATACCGCTGCAACACCGCCCTGGGCGTAGTAGGTCGATCCCTCTGTGATGTGATCCTTGGATAACATCGCGATTCTGAGACTGGGATTCAGGTGAAGCGCCAGGGTCATACCTGCGGCGCCGCTGCCGATAATTAATATGTCATGCTGGTGTGATTTGCTGCTCAAAGTTGAAGTCTCAGAGGCTATGGTGACGGTCGATGGATGCTGGTTGAGCAAAATTTAGATGCAGAGGCTAGCATACCGGAAGGGCGGATACTGGTATGATTCAACAACTTAGTCGAAAAATAACAAAAATGTTTCCAGATCCCCACAGCAAAACCGAACTAATCAAAATTAACGCTGTCTATTTATGCATGAAGCTGTTCGGCAACCGTCCAATGCCACAATCTACGCATTGTTCGTTGTCGCGCACTGTGCGTTATTTCTTCTACCGTTTTAGACGATAACGGGAGCAGAAGTGAGTCCGCAGAAAGAAACAGATAGGCAGTTGGTTGAACGTGTACAGCGTGGAGATAAGAAAGCCTTCGACATTCTGGTGTTGAAGTATCAGCACAAAATCGTCGGGTTAGTCAGCCGATACCTGCGCAATCAGGACGAAGTGCAGGATGTAACCCAGGAGGCGTTCATCAAGGCGTACCGGGCCTTGCCCAGGTTTCGCGGAGACAGTGCTTTTTATACTTGGCTTTACAGAATTGCGATCAACACGGCGAAAAACCATCTGGTTTCGCGGTCCAGACGGCCGCCAGATACTGATATAGACATAGATGAGGGTGAATTTCAGGATAGCTCCGGTATATTGAGTGATATTGAAACCCCTGAAAACCAAATGGTGAGTGATCAGTTGGAAGCTGTCGTTTACAAAGCGATAGATGATCTACCGGAAGAGTTGAAAGTGGCCGTAACTTTGAGAGAGTTTGAGGGTCTTAGTTACGAAGAGATAGCCGATATTATGGCGTGCCCTGTTGGCACCGTGAGATCTCGGATATTTAGGGCAAGGGAATCGATAGAAAAGAAGATAGATGCGATTGGCGGGTCGAGATAGAATCGACCACAGGCGTTAAACAAACGGTGGTGGGAAAAGGTATCCTTCGAGCCGGGAAAATTTGCGTAAAATGAGAGAATAAATAGTGACAGATACTAATAAAGAGTCTCTTTCTGCATTGATTGATGGCGAAGCGAGTGAAATTGAAGTTCACAAGTTACTTCGCCATGTTAAGTCTATTGAAGGTGAGGCGGGAAGCATTTCACCCGAAACCGAGGACTTGCATCGTAGCTGGGCGAGATATCAGGAAATTCGTTCTGTTATTGGGCCCGCAGGTTCAAAGGCTGATGGCCATAGTCGGATGGTTGCGAGCCAACATCTGGCGCTCAGGCTACGAATCAGCGAGGCAATAGAAGCAGAAGATACACATAAGCTCGAAGGCGTGTCTTCTCTCGTTGGATTAACCCCTAGAACTGCGATGGCGAAATACAGGGCGCCAGCTGCCGGTCTCGCGATAGCAGCCTCGCTGGTTGTTGCGATATTTGTTGGCTTGTCGCCACTTGAGCAGGAAACTGGCAACGTGGATGCCATTGCAACGATAGATGCATCCGCGGATCAACAGCCTGTCTCAGTGCAAACCGTGTCAACTACGAGATCCACCGCAGAAGCTGGGAAGAATCCAGTGGCAGGAAGGTCCGCCGAGGTGAATACGCTGGAACAACAATTGTTGTCTAGCGGAGAAGATGGAATGCTGGTTGATGACTTAGAGCTCAAAGAACTTAACGAAGAACAAAGACGACAAATGCGCGCATATTTGCAATTGCACGATCGTATGACGAGGACGAAACCTAATCGCCGCACTGTCAACTTTAAAGGTACTAAAGAATAGATGGTTGAATGCTGATGTTCAGGTTCTTGCAACAACTCGGTCTTACAACGGCGCTAGTCGCTAGCGCTCTCGCAGTATTCGCAGAGTCCACGTTACATAACGAAGCCGATGACCCCGCATCCTGGCTCAAAAAAATGGACCGGGCTTTATCTGAAGAGAACTATGAGGGTACTTTTACTTACTCGCGTAATGCACAGTTCAATACAGTTGAAGTTGTGCATCGTTATCGCCAGGGACAAGAGTTAAGCCGCCTCTTTTACCTCAATGGCGAACAAAAAGAGATTCTGACTATCAACGGTGAATCGACTTGTCAGCATGTCGATTCAGAGCATGTGCTCTTTGATCATGAAGTCACCCCGAAGCCTTTCAGCAAAGCGTTTAGTCGAAGCCTTGCAAGCTCGCCTCAGTTCTATCGATTTAAGATGCTAGGTCGCGAGCGTTTTGTGGGCAGACCAACGGTCGTGATCGGCGTGAGTCCTACCTACAATGACCGGGTTGGTTACAAGCTGTGGCTCGACGAGGCAACCGGATTATTGCTTCAGTCCCATCTCGTGCACAGGGGACGTCCACTTGAAGTGTTTCGCTTTGCCCGTGTGACTATTGGCGAGGAGATTGCTGACGCGAAACTGGTAAGTTCGATGGACGGCAATATCGTTACCCACCCGTTAGAACAGCCTACGCTCGAGGTCGCAAAAGAAGAGCGGTTTGCAAAACCTGCATGGAAAGCATCTTGGCTTCCAAGCGGCTTCCAACAGGTCATTCGGCCTGCGCGCGATAGAGTTTCTTATTCAGATGGTGTTGCGGCAATTTCAATTATTGTCGAACGCGCTGCCATTTCCGCTGCCGGTGAAATTGTGGTGGCACGCCAGGGCGGCACTGTGCTGATTTCCAGACGACTCAAAGGGTCAAACAAACAGGTCACCGTTGTCGGTGAAGTGCCGGTAGAAACAGCAAAAAAAATAGCGGAATCTGTTGAACCCGTTATCTATTAAGTCGTCAACACGTCCCCAATTTTTATTTTGTGCCTTGAGTGCCTCATGAGTCTGACCTACCCCGCAATCGTCACCGACACCACATCTCAGATGTTACACTTAAGTGTCGAGCGGTCCGCGTGTGGCGCTTGTCGCTCAGGCTGTAAAGAGTCAGTGACACTGCAGCTACCCTCCGATGTCCTTGAATCATCGTATTTGCCCGCTGTTGGAGCCGGAGTAGAAGTGAGTATGTCTCTGCGGGAACAGACGAATCTGTTGCTTAACTCGTTGATGTTACCCATGGCTGGTTTTGTACTGGGCAGTTGTCTGGCAACATGGATAGATCCTTCAGATCCAGTTGTGGTGATGGGTGCTTTAGTTGGATTTCTGGCCGGTGTAGTTGTTTGTAAACGTGCCAGTTTTAAGGCACTTAGTTTTAAACCCGTTTAAGCATTTCTCTGGTAAGGTTTTTTAAGATGATGAAGTTAATGTTCAGCAAGTGTTTAGTGGTATTTTGTAGCGTAATGATGAGCGTCAGCGCGCAGGCAAAACTGCCGGAATTTGTCGATCTGGTTAAAAAGGCATCGCCGGCTGTCGTAAATATCACAGTCACAAAGTCTGCTCCTAAAAAGCAATTCAGCCAGCCCGGTGATGAACAGGTACCCGAGTTTTTCCGTCGATATTTTGGTGATCAACCCCGCGGGTTGAATCAACCGCGACGCAATACACCGAGGCCCGCCGCAGGGTCGGGGTTCATCATTTCTGAAGACGGTTACATTCTTACCAATAATCATGTGGTTGAGAATGCAGATGAGATCATCGTGGCGCTAAGCGATCGGCGTGAGCGGGAAGCAACACTTGTGGGTGCAGACAAGTTTTCAGATCTTGCGCTATTGAAAATTGAAGCAACTGATCTGCCAACAGTCGAATTTGGCAATTCCGATGAGTTGGATGTCGGTGAATGGGTCGTTGCCATAGGCTCTCCTTTCGGTTTTGAGCACTCGGTGACAGCGGGAATTGTGAGCGCTAAAGGAAGAAGTCTACCGGGTAGCACAGGATCAAATTATGTGCCATTTATTCAGACTGATGTTGCTATTAACCCCGGGAACTCTGGTGGACCGCTGTTTAATTTGAGCGGAAAGGTTATTGGCATTAATTCTCAAATATTCACTCGGTCTGGCGGGTTTATGGGTTTGTCTTTCTCAATCCCTGTGAGCGTAGCAATGAATGTCGTGAAACAGATCAGGGAAAAAGGCTCGGTATCTCGCGGTTGGTTGGGCGTTCAGATACAAAGGGTCGACAGGGACCTGGCTGAGTCATTCAAGCTGGACAGAGCTGCTGGCGCATTGATTACACAGGTGTTTGAGGGAAGCCCAGCGGAAATGGGAGGGTTAAAGGAAGGGGACATCATCTTGAACTTTGCAGGCAAGGCGATTGATCTCTCCTCCGAGCTGCCCCATGTTGTGGGGATGACTGATGTTGATGCTATCGCGGACGTTGTCATTGTCCGCGATGGTGAACAAAAAACACTGGGTATCAAGATTGGCGAGCTTGAACAGAATGCAGCATTTCAGGGCGCGCCAGGTGCGCCCGCGGAGCTTGGAAATAGAATTGGTGTTGAGGTCGTGAACCTTGACGAAGCCATGGCGGAAAAGCTCGGCACGACGAAAGGCGTTGTCGTGTCCCGGGTTTTTGAGGGGGCGGGCCAAGAAGCTGGTCTGGTTGCAGGCGATGTGATCACCACTTGGGACAGTATCTGGATAGGTTCGGTTGAGCAGTTTGAGACCATGGTTTCAAATGTGCGTCCCAACGTCGCGATACCCATACGAGTGGTCAGGGGTGGTTCGCCTCAGTTTATGGTCATAAAAGTCACGGAGTAGCGTTGCTCGGCTCTGGCCGCGAATAAGTCATTGCGAATGGCGCGCGAAGCGCTATTCCTATAGACTTCACCGCTTTGCAAAATAGGGCGTTCCATGAGGTTCGCAGTTTATATTGGCTGACTCGCAGCACATTCGTAATTTTTCAATTATTGCCCACATTGATCATGGCAAATCGACGCTGGCCGATCGATTTATACAGATGTGTGGCGGTCTTTCCCAGCGCGAAATGGAGAACCAGGTACTTGACTCCATGGACATCGAGCGTGAACGCGGCATAACCATTAAGGCTCAAAGTGTCACACTGAATTATGATGCCGCGGATGGCAACAGGTATCAGTTAAATTTTATTGATACGCCTGGCCATGTTGACTTTAGTTACGAAGTATCGCGTTCCTTGGCGGCATGTGAAGGTGCGTTACTAGTTGTTGATGCCGCACAGGGTGTGGAAGCGCAATCCGTCGCCAATTGTTATACAGCGGTAGAGCAAGGTCTGGAAGTTTTACCCGTCCTCAATAAGATCGATTTGCCTCAGGCTGACCCGGATACGGTGTGTCAGGAAATCGAAGAAATCATTGGCATTGATGCGACAGGTGCGGTTGAAGTCAGTGCCAAGACCGGTCTTGGTGTTAAGGATTTGCTTGAAGCGATCATCGAGGCTATTCCTTCGCCTGCAGACACGCGGGCGCAGGAACCGCAAGCGCTCATTATTGATTCTTGGTTTGATAATTATCTGGGCGTTGTGTCATTGATCAGGGTGACCCAGGGCCAATTCGAAAAAAAGGATCGAATCGTCCTTAAGTCCATCGGTAAGATTCACCAGGTTGACTCGATTGGAATTTTTACACCAAGGCGAACGGAAACAGGGTTACTGCAGGCGGGCGAAGTCGGTTTTCTGGTTGCCGGGATTAAGGATGTGAAAGGTGCCCCGGTCGGTGACACAATCACGCTATCCAGTACCCCGGATGTGCCAGCGCTGCCAGGATTCGAAAAAGTAAAACCTCAGGTGTTTGCTGGAATGTTTACAGTGAGCGCCGATGATTTTGAGAGTTTTCGAGATGCACTTGAGAAGCTAACGCTCAATGATGCTTCGCTGGTTTACGAGCCAGAAAGTTCTGATGCTCTGGGAAACGGTTTCCGTTGTGGTTTCCTCGGCATGCTGCATATGGAGATCATTCAGGAGCGCCTCGAGCGTGAGTACGATCTTGATCTTATTACCTCGGCACCTACAGTGGTATATGAGGTGATGACCCGAAATGGCGATGTTTTTCAAGTCGACAACCCCTCGCAACTACCCGACCCTTCGTTGGTACAAGAGATGCGGGAACCGGTTGTTACCGCTAACATTCTTGTACCTTCGGAACATCTTGGCAGTGTGATTACGCTCTGTGTCGAGCGTAGGGGCGTCCAAAAAGACATGCAGTTTGTGGGTAAGCAAGTGTCTGTCACCTACGATCTGCCTATGAATGAGGTGGTTCTAGATTTCTTTGATAAACTGAAGTCAGTCACGAGGGGGTATGCTTCCCTCGATTATAGTTTTGATAGATTCGAAGCGTCAGACCTCGTCAAGCTCGATGTCCTGATAAACGGCGACAAGGTTGACGCGCTCGCTGTTATTGTTCATCGAGAGGACTCGAGAGGCAAGGGTTTTGCTCTGACGAAAAAGATGAAAGAATTGATTCCCCGACAGATGTTTGATGTGGCGATTCAGGCGGCGATAGGTGGACAGATCATTGCTCGGCAAACCGTCAAGGCGCTGAGAAAAAACGTAACAGCAAAATGTTATGGTGGTGATATTACTCGTAAGAAGAAGCTGCTGGAGAAACAGAAAGCGGGTAAGAAAAGAATGAAGCAGGTGGGCAGTGTCGAAATACCTCAAGAAGCATTTCTTGCTGTGTTGCAGGTGGATAAATGAGTTTTAACTTTCCTCTAATTCTATCGTTGGCGACGATCATTACAGGTCTAATTTGGATGTTAGACAGCATATTTTTGCGCCCAAAAAGACGCGCGGCTGCCGAGGTTGTGCGGTCAAAACTGGGTGGGGATAGTCCTGATCTCGAAGCGACAACCGAGCCTCTCTTAAAAGAGCCCCTTGTCGTTGAATACTCGATTTCTTTTTTTCCTGTTTTGGCTATCGTGCTGGTCTTGAGATCATTTTTGTTTGAGCCCTTCCAGATTCCAACGGGATCAATGATACCAACCCTATTAGTCGGTGACTTTATTGTTGTTAACAAATACGCCTACGGCCTCAGACTGCCGGTATTGGGTACCAAAATATTAGATGTAGATTCTCCAAAGAATGGTGAGGTGATGGTTTTTATACCGCCACACAAGGATGACTACTATATCAAGCGGGTGATCGGTATCCCGGGAGACAAGATCCGCTATGCTGATAAGATGTTATACATAAATGGCGTGGCGCAATCCCAGAAGTTCATTGCGCAAATACCACCCAACCGACCACAGTATCTCGTGTTTGAAGAAAAGATCAGCGATGAAGCGCATTTGATTCACAAGAATGTGCATCGCGGCGCGGCACCCGAGGAGTGGATCGTCCCAGAAGGAAAATACTTTATGATGGGCGACAACCGGGACCTGAGTAGTGATAGCAGGTATTGGGGATATGCCGCAGAGGAGAATATAGTAGGAAAAGCCGTCGGCGTCTGGATGCATAAGGATCCAGGACTGTCGTTACCGACCTTTTCCAATGATCGTTGGATAAAATAAATCCGGGAGTCCTAAAGAGGATGGAACGATGACTTTATTGAGCCAATTAGGTCCAAAGCAACAACGACATATGCTGCGATTACCTGTTCGACAGAGGGGGTTGAGTTTTTTTGGTTGGCTGCTGACGATTATGGTGCTTGGCTCTGTCATCACGGTAGGTTTGAAGCTGATTCCTCCCTACATTGATCATCATACGATGTCTGGGGTGCTCGATAGCATGGCAGAGGAGAGCGGAATGGCTAACAAGCGTCGATACGAGCTTGAAGACATGATCAAAAAGCGCTTTAGGGTTAACAACATTCGCGATTTTAACCACAAAGATAATCTTCAGGTAAAAAGAGGTAAGTCTGGCGTCGAGGTGATCCTCGACTATGAGGTTCGGGTTCCTCTTTTTTATAATCTAGATCTGATCGCCCGCTTCGATAAGTCTGTTTCGTTTAAAAACCAGTGAATCCTCTCGAGCATCTTGAGCGTCGTCTGGGGTACAGTTTTAATGATCAGGGTCTGCTGACCCGCGCGTTAACTCATCGAAGCCAAGGTGCGAAAAACTACGAGCGTTTGGAATTTCTTGGCGATGCACTTCTCGGCGTCGTCATCGCCGAAACTTTATACAAAAAGTTTGAGACAGCAAACGAAGGTCAACTGAGTCGCCTGCGATCGAGTATTGTACGCAAGGAAACGCTTGCCAGGGTCGCCCGTGCGCTGAATCTTGGCGAGCATTTATTATTGGGTCCGGGAGAACTGAAAAGCGGTGGGTTTAATCGAGATTCAATTCTTTCCGATGTGCTTGAGGCAATTATTGGTGGCATTTATCTCGAGGTGGGACACGACGTCGCAGCAGCGCGAATCGCCGACTGGTTTGCAACGGAATTGGCATCACTGTCCCTTTCCCAGACTCAGAAAGACCCTAAAACAAGATTGCAGGAGTATCTGCAGGCGAGGGCCCTGGCGCCTCCAGAGTACAAGGTAATCAATGTGGAGGGAAAGTCTCACGATCAGATATTTACGGTGCAATGTTGCGGCTCTGAATTGCCACCTGATTTGATAGGTGAAGGTGCAAGTAGGAAAATAGCAGAACAGAATGCTGCGACAGCGGCGCTAAAAATACTGCAACTCGACTGACAAAACATTGCGTTTGCAAAAGACGGCACTTGATATAAAACTGCACTTGGCAGGAAGAACATGACAAATGACATGACCACTAAAAAAGAATCTTCAAACACACGCTGTGGCTATGTCGCAATTGTTGGACGACCGAATGTCGGCAAGTCCACCTTGCTTAATCACATCCTCATGCAAAAAGTCAGTATTACTTCTAGTAAGCCTCAGACAACCCGCCATCAGCTCCTGGGTATCAAGACTGAGTCTGGCGTGCAGATACTATATGTCGACACACCGGGCATTCATACGGAAGAGAAGAAAGCGATCAACCGGTACATGAACCGAAATGCTAAAAGCGTGCTGCGGGATGTTGATGTGATCGTTTTCGTTACGGATAGAACCGAATGGAGCAAAGACGACAAATTGGTGGCTGAGCTTGTAAAGCTGAGTCCGGGGCGGTTGATCGTCGCGATTAACAAGGTCGACTTGCTGAAGGATAAAACTCGGCTGTTACCTCACCTGCAGAAGCTACAGGAGATCTTTCCAGACACTGACCTTGTGCCTATTTCCGCCGAATCTGGTGACAACACAAAGCGACTGGAGCAACTCATTGCGGGGTACTTACCCGAGAGCCCTTTCTATTTTGAGGAAGATCAAGTAACTGATCGAACGGAACGTTTCATGGTATCCGAAATCATCCGTGAAAAGATGATGCGACAGCTGGGTGAAGAATTACCATATGCGCTAACCATACAGATTGAACAATTTAAGGATGAGGGAAAACTCGTTCGCATTGAAGCGGTCGTATTCGTGGAAAGGGAAGGTCAGAAGATTATTTTGATTGGTAAGGGCGGAAGCCGACTAAAACGAATCGGAACCGATGCTCGAAAAGACATTGAAAGATTGTTGGGGCGCAAGGTGATGCTTAATGTCTGGGCTAAAGTCAAATCAGGCTGGTCTGACAGCGACAGAGCAATTAAAAGCCTGGGGTACGATGATGTCTAGTGAGGCTGGTGGCGCTGACAGCAACAACTTGTCCGCCGCGTATGTGCTTCACACTCGAAAATATCGTGACACAAGCCTTATTGCCGAGCTTTACACACAGGCTCAGGGTCGTGTGGCTGTGGTCGCCAAGGGCGCCCGGAGTAAGCGCGGGGTTAAGCAGGCGATTTGGCAGCCATTTACGCCCTTACTCATCTCTTATATTGGCAAGGGCGACCTCAAAACCGTGACGGGTATTGAGTTTTCGAGCAGTGGCTTTAGATTAACCGGAGAGAATCTGATCATGGGGCTCTATGTAAATGAGCTGATGGTCCGCTTACTGGCGAAAAGTGATCCACTAGAAAATTTGTTTGGTGCTTATCAGAGTGTCTTAAAAGATCTGATGATTGGTGAGGCGGCACAAGCTTCGCTGAGAAAGTTTGAGCTGTTTCTGTTAGATGCAATGGGTTACGGCATTAATTTCAATGAGACCTCGAACAGAGCGCAGATAGAACCCAACAAGCGCTATGAGTTTCGTGCCGGAGAAGGATTTATCCCGGTGGTCGACGTTTGGCGTGATCATCAATCAGGTGAGACTTCTAAACCCGGTGAACAGCATGATGTGGTAAGTTTTCGGGGCGAAACACTCCGTGCTATATCTGAGCGGGACTTCACTGAACCCGAAGCGTTACGCTGTGCTAAAGTGATTCTGCGAACTACCTTCCATTATCTGTTAGGTGGCAAGCCGCTGAAAAGCAGAGAGTTGTTTGTCAGGTGATTTTTACCAAGTGGGCGCCCTATGATTAAAGGAATAGGTACTGATCTTGTCAGAACCTCGCGTATCGCAAACAGTCTTGAGCGATTCGGCGAACGTTTTGCGGAAAAAATCCTTGCCTCGAGGGAGATGACAGACTTTAAATCCTCGAAAGACAAGGTGAAGTTCCTGTCCAAAAGGTTTGCTGCGAAAGAGGCAGTGGCCAAGGCGCTTGGCACGGGAATGAGCGCAGGCGTTCACTTTAAATTGATTGAGGTGACTCACAAGCCATCCGGTTCACCAGAGGTTGTGTTGCATGGAGCTGCACAGCAGAGGGCTAATAAGCTCGGTGTGACGCATACCTATCTGTCTGTGACCGATGAACAGGGGCTAGCCCAGGCGTTCTCTGTGCTCGAGGGAGGGGCAGTTTAGAACCTACACTCGTCCCTGGTCTTCAACTTGGTTTAAGAAAGCGTTTCTGTGGCTAAGATGCCATTCAATGAGTCTGTTTGCATCGTGATTCACGATCATCATCACAGCGTTAATGCCTTTATCTTGCTGTGTCACCGCGCTGGGGTGCGCCTCGAGCACCATTTTGCTTTTAAGCAACCGGTCTAATTTCTTGATCGAATCTTCAAATTTAGGAACACCACAACAGCAACAAGCGCCTTTGATCCTATGGGCTATAAACCCCATTGCTGGGTAGTCCTGTTGCTGAAAATGAATGTTCAATTGTTCGATATCAACAGGCAGTGATTCAACCAGCATGTCCATCATCTCTTTCGCTAGAGCGGGTCGGTTATCTGCACGAATCAGAGAAAGATCAAGGTCCACGACGTCAGATACATCAGACTGAAGATTGGCCAGAGCCGGCTTCTTAGCAGTGCTATTCGCGCGCCGAGTTGCCGGTTGATACCCGACATGCTGCGTCAGAGCCTGCTCAATAGTTGCCCGATCAATGGGTTTCTTGTAGATGTCGTTTATACCGCTCTTTAACGCCGCTGAAAAATCGTTAGGTGAGAGACTAGGCGACAAAGCGATGATTGGAACGAGGGGGTGCATGGCGTTTCTTCTTGCCATAGATGTCTGAAATCTATTCGTTCTCAGCATGTGCAGATCTATGAATACCAAATCAATGTGTTTACCAAAAAGTGCGATTGCTTCGCTATCGTTAGTTGCTGATGTCGCATGAATGCCCAGAGATTCGAGATGGGTCACAACCCGTCGGAGGTTCTGCAGGTTGTCATCAACAACTAAGACATTGCTACTTTTAATCTGAGCGCGAGCAGCACATTGTGCCACGACGCTCAGCTCAACTAACAATTCACGATGCTTTATTGGATATTGCAGGGGCTTGCTGTTCGCATCTTCCCATGGCCCGCTGTCGTTAAATAGAAAGACAATGCCAGATTTAGACCATTCATCGATTTGTTGCCGTGAAGTGATCTGCTGCTCTGCGTCCACGAAAAAGCAGTTCACGTTTTTTTCTTCACTTGTGATCTTCATACCCAGATCTTCAAGTCTATTGGATATGGCTGCTCGTCTTGCAATATTGGTGCTAATGACTCTGCCGCTGAGGTTTGATAAACCTACCCGGTTTAGTGGGCTTGATGATAGAAGTGGAATTTCAAGTCTGGACTGATGTATATGAGCCTGAGTAATTTCCAGCAGTGCCGTTAGTTGGTCGCTTATTTCGAGCGCGTCTGGCGTTGCCAGACTTGTCGATTGACCGCTCGCGATACGATTACCCGAATATTGTCTCAACAAAATACCGCTTGGCGTATTGTTGATTTCAAATGAGATCAGATGCGAAGTTGAATCAGGAGACTCATTATCGAATGCCGAGTGAGCTATTCGGTGTAGGATGAAGTTGTATATGAGTGAAGTAACAGCATCCTTGTTGGCTATTCTGTGATGTTGTTTCGAATCACGGTATTGATACAGTATGTCCACACGAGGTCGGACCAGCGCCTTGGTTGCGAAAGCAATTGCGCGGTCAACAAGTTCTCGTACTTCGAATGATTCATCAGGTCTGGCATGCAACTGAGACTGGTAGATCTTACTGGATTCAAGGTGAAAGAAGCTCAACTCGCCATTGGCATCCTGCAACTCTCGGAAGGCTTTGCTGGCTGGAATTTCTTGAAAAGCTAGTAAGTTGGTAAAGCTGCGAATTGTTTGCAGTGGGCCGCGTTTCAGTTGCTGGAAACTCTGCAGCATTAATCGGTGTGTCGCAGCGCCGGTATCTAGTCTGTACCTGCCATAAATAGGCGTAAACTTTTTTGCCTGACTGATGCGATGCTCATGCATGTGCGAATCGCCCACATGTTCGACAGCAAACGGATGATTCACATCTAATTGGCAAATAATGTGGGCATAATTTCACTGGCGTTATTCCTGCCAAAGTCTTGACCCCCTGAATAATGTTATGACAAGGGGGAATTAACTTAGACTATCCTGATATTATATGTATTCACGATGATCTCCTATTATTGAAAGTTAACACGCATTTTTAAAGTTTGAACCCTATGAATGAGACAAATTACCCGACCATTGACGCTTTCGTTGGAAATACGCCTTTGGTCAAATTACAGCGTATGGGCGGTGAGACGACCAACACAATATTGTTAAAACTCGAAGGGAATAATCCAGCAGGCTCGGTGAAGGACAGACCTGCGCTCAGCATGATTGTCCGAGCAGAGTTAAAGGGTGAAATATCACCAGGCGACACCCTTATAGAGGCGACCAGTGGTAACACGGGCATTGCACTCGCGATGGTCGCCGCGATTAAGGGATATGAAATGGTGCTGATCATGCCCTCTCATATGAGTAGCGAAAGAAAATCTGCGATGACAGCATACGGTGCGAAGTTGATTGAGGTAACACAGGACGAGGGTATGGAAGGTGCGCGTGATCTAGCCACTAAGATGGAGCGAGAAGGTAAAGGCAAGGTGCTTGACCAGTTCTCTAACCTAGATAACCCCATCGCGCATTACGAAGGCACGGGTCCGGAGTTAATGAAGCAGACCCACGGAAATATTACGCACTTTGTTAGTTCAATGGGGACGACAGGAACAATTATGGGCGTATCCCGGTATTTTCGAGAAGCAAAGCCGGATGTGGAGATTATTGGCCTACAACCAGTTGAAGGCTCGGCGATCCCTGGCATCAGAAGATGGCCGGAAGCCTATTTGCCGAGCATTTTTAACAAGACGATTGTTGATCGGGTTATTGATATGGATCAGTCCATCGCGGAAACTACGATGCGACGACTAGCCGTCGAAGAAGGTGTTTTCTGTGGCGTATCTTCCGGTGGTTCAGTGGCCGGCGCGCTTCAGATTAGCAGTGAAGTTGAAAATTCGACGATAGTTGCCATTATCTGTGATCGCGGTGATCGTTATCTTTCAACAGGTGTATTTACGCCATCTGAATGATTCCAGTAACGTTAGACGTTGCGCCAAATAAAGATGTACCCTGATTAATATAGTAAATACATGCTGAGTGTTTGATGGCGAAGAGAATTAAAAATTTTGACCCAGTACAAATTGAGACTCTGGACTTACATACCGAGGGCTACGGCACGACTGATGACGAAAAAATTGTGGTGCTGGGAGCGCTCTCGGATGAAGTCGTAATCGCCGAACCTTATGTGCAGAAGCGTCGTAAGAAAATCTATAAGACAATAAGTGTAATCAGGTCAAACGCCGATAGGGTTGACCCAGCTTGTATGGCGGCGGATAAATGTGGTGGTTGTAGTTTGCAACACCTTGATCCAGACGCTCAAATTAATTTCAAGCACAATCATCTCGTTAGCTTGCTAGGAGAGAATGCTCCAGAGAGTTGGTTGCAACCTCTGAAAGGGCCCGTTAGCGCTTACCGCAGCAAGGCGCGGCTAGGTGTTAAGTTTGTAGATAAAAAAGACAAGGTGCTCGTCGGGTTTAGGGAAAAAATGAAACCCTATATTTCTGAAATAGAGACTTGTGGTGTGCTACGAAGGTCTGTAGGCGAAAGAATTGAGGCGTTAGCGAAGTTGGTAGAACAGCTCTCGGTATGTCGTGCGGTGCCACAAATCGAAGTTGCCGTGGGTGATAGTGAAACTGCTTTGGTATTCCGCCATTTGGAGTCTTTCGTCGATGAAGACCTAGCGCTTTTTCAGCGCTTTGGTGCTGAAAATTCTGTTTCTATCTATTTGCAACCTGGCAACGAGCAGTCAGTCCACAAGATATTCCCAGCCGATGGAAATGAAAGGTTAAGTTATTCATTGCCTGATTTTGACCTCGTATTCGATTTTCATCCAATGGACTTCATTCAAATTAACCAGGCAATTAATCAGCGAATGATCCCGCTAGCAGTAAAGCTTCTGGCGCTGAAACCTGAAGACGATGTGTTTGACGCTTTCTGTGGTATTGGTAATTTCAGTTTACCTTTGGCCACCATTGCACGGTCAGTTCTGGGTATTGAAGCTTCGGCATCCAGCGTGCTTCGCGCTGGGGAAAATGCCGCGCGAAATGGCATAAAGAATGCCACTTTTATATCTGCCGACCTGTTCGCTGAAAGCCCCTGTATACCTGGCTTGCAGGACATCAATAAAGTGCTCATAGACCCGCCCAGAAGTGGTGCAGAAGAGGTATGTAAAAAGCTTGCAAGCCATAAGGTTGAAAGGTTAGTGTACGTCTCCTGCAATCCGGTGACCCTTGCGAGGGACGCGAAATTGCTGGTTGAAAGTGGGTATCGTTTTGAAAATGCAGGCGTTATCGATATGTTTCCCCACACGAATCACGTTGAATCGATTGCATGCTTTTCTTACAACACGTAAGCAATTGGTTCCAACGAGTGAAGAACACAAATAAATTGAAAAGCTATTCCAGGAGCGATGCGCTGAATGTGGCGCATTTCATTTACGATGACTTGTCTTAGCTAATTCGAGTGAGTCCGGAAAAGCAACAAAAGCAATTATGGTAAAAGTTCGAGAAGAACAACCGCTCGATATTGATGGTCGCATCGACATTGAGTTCTGGTTGTGCAAGCTAAACGAAAATTATCCATCACTTAATCTTGCGAGAGTTCGCGAAGTATGTGATCTGTCTGAGCAGGCAGAAGCAAAAGCTATATCAACCAACACTGTCTGGAAAGCCGGTCGAAGTAGCCATCGCACCGGACTTGATATGGCGGATATCCTTACAGACCTTCGAGTCGACGAAGACGGTATCATTGCCGCGATCATCTATCGTGCTGTGCGTGAAAATCAGATTACACTCAACCACGTAAAGAAACAGTTTGGTGAAGGTGTCGGCACGCTGGTGGAAGGTGTGTTGAGAATGGCCGCAATCAGCAATATACAGTTCTCGAAATCTGAGGTTCTAGGCGAACAAAAAGACCAATTAGAACAAGCCAAGCGATTGCTGATTTCCATTGTTGATGATGTCAGGGTGGCGCTGATCAAATTGGCTGAAAGGACCTGTGCGATCAGATCTATTGGCAGCGCTGAGCCTGAGAAAAGAATTAAACTGGCGCGTGAGGTATTTGAAATTTACTCACCACTGGCGCATCGGTTGGGTATTGGTCATCTAAAATGGGAACTGGAAGATATGTCTTTTCGGTACCTTGAGCCGCTTGCCTACAAAAGAATTGCATCACTGCTGGATGAAAAACGCAGGGACAGACAAGACTACATTGTACAAGTCATTGATACGCTGAAAACAAAATTAAAAGAGGTACATGTTGAAGCACAAGTAGAAGGGCGTGCTAAACATATTTACAGTATCTGGCGAAAAATGCACAACAAGGGTATCTCTTTCTCTCAGGTGTATGACGTACGAGCGGTGCGTGTACTGGTTCCCGACATTAACGATTGTTATCGCGCTCTGGGGATTGTTCACGGACGCTGGCGAAACCTGCCCTACGAATTCGACGACTATATCGCCACACCGAAAGAAAATGGTTATCGCAGTTTACACACCGCGGTAATTGGACCGGAAGGGAATGTTCTTGAAGTGCAGATTCGAACCTTCGATATGCACGAAGAGGCGGAATACGGGGTTTGTTCCCACTGGCAATACAAGTCGAAAGAGAACGATCCTGAACCAGAAGCTTATCAGCAGAAAATTGATTGGTTGCGAACGCTGCTCGACTGGGGCGAAGAACTCGGCGACGTTGCTGAGATTTCATCAGACCTTCTATCCGAAGTTAGCCTCGACCGAATTTACTTGTTTACAAGAGAAGGTCATGTCATAGACATGATGCCAAAGGCGACACCTGTAGATTTTGCTTATCGCGTTCACACAGAGGTGGGTCATAAATGTCGGGGTGCTAAGATTAACGGAAAAGTGGTGCCGCTCAATACAAGATTGAAATCTGGCGACCAGGTTGAAGTGATTGTTGGCGACAAAACGGAACCTCGAAGGGAATGGCTACACGAACATCTAGGTTATGTCGCGACCAGTCGCGCGAAAGCAAAAATCCAATCGTGGTTTGGTCAGAGAACAAAAAGAAAGAATGCCTCTGAAGGTAAAAAGCTGCTTGTTGAAGAACTTCGGCACTTGGGTTTTGAAAATGCCGACTTAAATGCACTGGTTAAATCGTTGGGATACAAAAAGCCAAATGATCTTTACGCTGAAATTGGTGTCGG
>ERZ1046148.86-NODE-86-length-52612-cov-12.328139_pt1 | contig 52612 bp, 44 predicted proteins | sample MGYA00383090_ERZ1046148 | MGnify/ENA primary metagenome ERZ1046148 (study PRJEB29581, sample SAMEA5548360) | metagenome | biome: marine; feature: coastal; material: water | depth 25 m | study: Short-term variability in the microbial, nano- and picoplankton dynamics... | reverse complement strand
GCTTCATTCATTTTTTCATCTTCATCTCTATCTATCTCTATGGTATAACCACAGGATTCATCCCAAACATCATATGATTCAGGAACACAATTAGGAACTTTTTTTCTTTTTTTCTTCTTCATTCCTATTTGTTTATATCCCTTCCAACAAGGATCATCTTCTTTTAATAAATCTTTTAACTTAATCATCTTGGTCTCTCCTCAATTTGTAACGATGATAATCTACTACGATGTGCTGATGCTTTTATAGCATGACTGAAATTTGGGTGTCCACCTATGAGCTGTGGTTCTGTAACACCATTTATCTCCCAATACTGTTCATTCCAATTACATATATCACTGGCTTCAGGAAAGAAGTTCAATGAACCACTTGCCAAATTATTTCTTTGAAAGTTTAATTCTATGGATGAATTATTATCAGGTCCCACATCATTGAATTGTTCAACCTCTGGTGCATTATATCTGATCAGACAATTAACTCTGAAACCTACATTGAAATATTTTGTTGTTGATTCCCCATAGAGATTTTCTTTTGTATGTTGAGTATTTATCTTATAGATATCAACAGATTGACCAACCATCTCATCTATCAACTCCTCGTTCATGGAGTCAAATAAGGTTATCTCCTTATCAGATATAAAGAATGGTTTTGTAGCGGACATCAGACTATCCTATATAAATTGGTAATGGAGCTTTATTCAATACCTCTTGTTGAGCATTTGCTTCTTCAGCCTCAGCTTTTAACTTTTCAGTTAAACTAACTGATTCTAAAAATTCTTTCAACTCCTCTAATAATTGTACCTTTTCCTCTCTACCCTCAGCTTTTAACCCCTCTCCATCAAGAGTCACCTCACCATCGGGTATGGGCATAGCACTATATTTACTTCGTATAATACCAAGTAATTCCTTTGCTATAGCAGCAGTATATTTTCTAATCCATTGTCGACCAGGTGCATTTATTGAACTATAGGTTATAAATTTATACGGAACATTTGATGGATCAGAAACACCACCTGTCATTCCAGCATTAGAATTATTTGTGTTTCGTATATCATTTTTCAGATAATACTCAAACCATATTTTTTCACCAGCATCACCAGATAATGGTCTTGGAAAAATTCTAAGATTATTATTATGTAGTTCAAAAGAATAAGCACTTTTTCTAATTAAATCAGATGTCTCAATTGCAGCTGCTCTAGCTATATCATATGATATAGGTTTTAATACAAATGAAATTGCAGGAGAAACATTACCAAAACCAAAAGCATCTAATAATTGTCTTTGGTCAAATGAACCAGCATATGGATCATAAAATCTTGATACGGCTGCTGGTGGAGAATTATATACTTTTTGAACTTCAATTCTTTGACCACTTTCCGTTACATTAGCCCATAAATCTTGTAAATCATAATCTTGTTTTGAACCAGTTAATGTTATATATCCTTTTTTTAAATCAATATTTCCGCCAGCATTTACTACCTGTCCATATTTTTCAGATAATCCAATTGATGGTCCTAATGTTGGTGTAATAGGATCTAAAGAACCAGTACCAATAGAACCCGATATTCTATTTTTCTCACCATATTGTTCCCACATCCAATTCTTAATATTATAGTTGTTGATGTGTGAAGAGTATTCGTTTATTGATTCTTCAAAACAAGCATAGATAGAACCACTTGGTATCTCCAATTGTAAAACAGGATGACCTAATCGTTTTGCCACCCATTTTGTAACGGATATTACATCGGTTTGAAAGGTTGAATCGGCATCATATGTGCCATATGGTGTTTCACCACTTGTAAATGTTGTTGGATCTGTATAAGTGTAAGTTGATTTTGGCATAATATTCCTTGTATATAAATATTACGATTATATAAAACAAAAGGGGATGAATTACCATCCCCTTTCATTATTTAGAGTTTAACCTATGATTTATAGTAAATCTAAAGATTTAACTTTAATCAATCCGTAGAACTCTGGACGGATCATCTTCTTAGCGTAACGAGTCATCACACCTTTTCTTGGAGTAAAATCACTTGGATCATAAACCAATGGAGTTGTAATTAACGGAACATAAGGAGAATAGACAGCACCAGTTTCTAAGAAGTTACTTCCACGGAATCCAACCAAGATTTGGTTTTCACTCATGTAAGGGTTCTTATAGATAGTGTAGCGTCCACCAGCTTGTCCAACACGGGAAACACCCATAGAGAACTGCTGTTGTGTAGCATCACCATCACCAGGAGCCGACATATATCCAGGAATCGATTCTAGGATTGTAGCAATCTTAGGACCAACAACCACGAAATTAGCACCACCACGAAGTGTCAAACGATGAATTTCATTAGACATCTTCTGTAGTTTAGCAACTAGAGTCTGATACCATTCAAACCTTGTACCATAAAAGGTATTAGTTACGAATGATTTTGTAGCAGCATCATAGTCTTCACCGGATTTAGCAGACCAGTAATCTTCTGTTTGAGCATCAGAAATCAACATATCAAGGATTTCTAAATCGATTTCCATCGAAATGTAATCACTTAACATAGATGTTAATTCAGCTTCAGCATCAACAGAGTGATAAGCGTTCAAGTCTTGAGCAAGCTCAGGTGACCATACAGCTTTCAACTTACGAGTCTTAGCAACGATTGGTAATGATCTCATCTCTAAGTTCACTTCTGGTATGTTTAACTGATCTACAGTAGCATCACCAACTCTGTCTTCAAAGTCACCTCTGACAGCAGCAGTTGTATCTTTTAGATAGTCAACAGCGTAAGATCCAGAATCCATCTGAGTAGCAGTTGAAGAAGATACAATTAATTGTACATTAGCTCCAACAACTTTTGTGAACTGAGGATATACTTTCTGTTTATTATCAGCAGCATCGTCATTATTTGGAGTAAAACTCCAAGCACGAACTGATTTTAGATCAGGTTTGTCAAGACTAGCGTAAGGTACTGATATTTTAAAAAAGCCAGTAGCACCACTTCTTAATGAAGCAGAAAGCTCACTATTAAAATCAATGTCTTGAAAACTAGCAGATGAAGCTGCAGCAGTTGCAACTGTTATTCTAGAAGAACTAACGGTGTAGCCATAACGACCTTCACCATAGAATCCACCTTCACCAAAAGGTCCGACAGAACCACTTGGTGAGTTAGGACCTGTCTTACCTTGTAGAGACTCACCTTCAACTTGCTTTCCAAAAGAATTTCCATATTTGAAATCCAGGAAGAAAACAAGACCAGATGGTAAGTTCATAGGCTGAACAGATACTAGCTCTTGTGCAACAATGTTTCCGAAAACGCGTCTTACTAATGGAAGAGCAACACCTGACCATTCTTCATCACCTGCACCAGTTCCACCAGTTGGCGATGTCTTTGAGTTCTCAGATATCAACTGACGAGCCTGGTTTTCTAACAAAGTAGCCATACCAGATCGTTGCCAATCATTATCCATTCCCTCTAAGAGACCAGATTTCTCCCATTTTGTAACGAGTTTTGCAGATTCTTCTTTTTGCTTCTTTATAGGGGAAGCAGATTCAAGAAGATTTTCTTTGTAATTACTCATTTTTTTTCTCCAAAATTAGAGTTGTTAATTAATAATACCAGCTAATTTCTTGAAACGACTTGCTACTTCGGATTCCTCAGTTATGATTTTCTTAGTAGGTTTAGTTGTTCCAATACTAGCTGATTCTTGAACACGAGTCTTCTTTACTGAACCACCTTTAAAGGATTCTGCCAAAGTAGAGTAGACCAATTTGATCTCACGAGTTGTTTGAGCTCTATCAAAGGTCTCAACAATCTTGAGTTTTTGGTCGTTACTTAGGACATATTCCTTAAATAAACGGTTAGTGTAAAGAAGTTTAGCATTCAAGATGTTAACTTCATGAAGCTTTTCGCGTAAAAACGCAACTGCTTCTTTATGTTCTTTAAGCTCTGCTTTCATAGCATTAAACGATTCTTGAACTTGACCTTTACCAGGATCTTCTTCATCACCAGCATCGGCTTTGTTTAAGGCATTATCGCCGTTACCAATGTTAGATGAATCGGATTGTTCGTCAACTTCTTCTTTATCTTCGTCATCTTCTTCGTCACCTTCAGCAAGACCATCAACTTTATCACCTGTTACATCAGACTTTGAAGGAGCTTTATCTGGATATGCATCATCTTCTTCAGCAAGTCCATCTATACTAGATGGTGCTTTTTCATCATATGCATCATCTTCTTCTTTGATCTCATCTTCAAGTTCTTTAATTACAGCTTCTAAGTCAAGCTCTTTCTCTTCGTCATCACCATTAGCAAAAGGATTCTCTTCCTCTTCCTCTTCAGCAACAATAGGAGCATACTTCACACCATTGATTTCAATGACACCTTCTTCTTCCATTTCTGGTTCCTCTTCAGGAACTCCAGGAACTTCAGGAACTTCTTCAGCACCCATTTCCATTTCTTCTTCACCAGCAAAAGGATTTTCATCACCCGTTTCAGGTTCTTCAGCAGGAACTTCCATTTCATCTTCTTCATACTCATCGTCATCTTCAGCAAGTTTAGCAGAAAGCATTGATTTTAAATGTGGAGTAAAAGCTTCTTCAAGTGCCATTTTAGCATTAGCGATAGCAGTTTCACGAACTGTTTTAGCGTCAGCAATAGCTTCTTTTAATAAATCGGACATATTTTGTCTCCAAACTATTTTATATAGTTAAGTAAAGTTATTCTAAACTTTAATATTGATTTGGTATTATTAGACACCGTAAAGGACCCACGGTGTATTGGATTGTATAAATAAGTATCGACTTTTTTGGAAAACCTAGTCTATAGTATTATATTTGTTCCTTAAAACATTTAATTTTTTCTTTCTTCTTTTTTCAGCAGACTTCTTTTCATAGAATTCACGATTTCTCAACTCTAATAATAGACCTGAATTCTTGACTCTCTTCTTAAACTCCGATATTGCTCTTTCGTATTGGTTATTCTTAACCTCTACATAACATACTGAATTTTTAATTTTGTTCTTTTTGTTCTTTCTTCTCATTGTATAACCCTTTATAAAAATCTTTATATTCAAAGCTTTCCATCGTACTAAGCTTTGTATTTATTTGTTGTTTGATAAATTTATTAGCCAGATGTTTCTCTCTACCATATTTAGCCCTATCCCATTTCTTCACTAATGAATTAGGTAAGTCGGTTTCATTCACACCATTATTTATAAATGAAGCAACTCTTCTGGCATCCACACCTCTGACCTTTCGATAACGAAATTCTTCAAGTGTTTTTAACCATTTTTGTACTTCTTTAACTGTCGTCCTCTTCATCTTCTTCTACTAGTTGTGCTTCCGATAAACACCCACGAGCAACTGCCGTATGGGCATCTTCAATCAGAATAATCTCTGATATTGGAATCGGAAACTCCGTTTGATCAAATTGTTCATTGAATACATCTAAGAATCCCTTTACCAAAGCAGTTCCCCCACCGATTACGATAGGAACTGGATCAGGAAAGTTAGGAACATTATCTATTCCTTCAAACTGAACTCTTAGGTTCGTTAATAAATAGTTAACAAGGGCGCCATAATAGGAACGAATTGCTATTAAAACATTAGATTCTTCCGTTCCCTCTTCATAGATGTCACTATAAACACCCTTTGCTAAGTTCAATGTGCTTGAACTTTCTTTAATATTTGTTACCTTGGCTTTAGAAACACCCGTATCCGTAGATACACATTCATCCACCCAATCTCCACCACGAGCCACACTAAAGGATAGGGCAGTCATCCCTTGATACATAACGGCTATGTTACACATACCAGCACCCATAGAGATTGCCACACCAGTGAGTTGGTTATCCACCAACCCCTCGTATCCTATGGCAACTGCTTCTTCGATTACCTTTACTCTGTATCCGTATTGTTCAATAATTGTTTTCAACACATCTTCATGGTAACTTGTTTCTCTTTTAGCATCAATAGGTTTTGATGGAATACAGTATACACAGGTTTCATCACCAACGGCATCACCCAATAGTTCACCGATGATAGCATTTAAAACTGGTAGGGCATCCTTTTCCTGTGGATTTAATAACCCACTCTTCATTGGTCTTTTCAACTCTGCTGTACTAAATATTTGAGCATAATTAAAAGCGTGTTGACCAACGATATGTATCTTTTTATTCTTCTCTACGAATGGAATACCTTGTCGTTTTAACATTCTTTTAACTTGTGTGACCTCACCATCTACGGTTAGGAAAGCATTTCTTTGTTTTTTAATTCTGTCTTCTGTGGCAGTTATATAGAATGATGTACCACAATCTAATCCTTTAGCCATTATAACCCTCGCATTTTCTTTAATTTGTCTTTTTGTGTCTTAACCTTACCTTTGATTACCTCATCGGTCTTTAGATTTGAAACTTTTGCCTTTTCCATGAGTATATTTTTCTTCATATTTACATCTACATGTTCTATTGATTTCTTCTTAGGTAAATCAACTTCAACAGCCATCTGTCTTGGTTGATTTTTAGAAATTGTCTTTGGATTCTTATCATAAAACTTATTCAATAATATGTATGAAATTATTCCAATCTGCCATAACAACAAAGAACAGAATATAAACTCGTTAACCATCTCCCTTAACGGCTTTAGATACGGTATCTCTTCTTTTCTTTAAATAAGCATCACTATCATCAGTATCACCATCATTATCCACATCAGGATCTTCATCACCAACGGGATCTAAAGCCTCATCGATATCATAATACCTATTCAAAATATTACCCATATCTTCGTAAAGAGCAGAAAGTCTTTGATTAGTGGCATTTGCCTCTACAGCAGTTTTCTTAAACTGTCCTGTCAAACCCTTTAGTTCTTTCATGTTTCTCTTTACGCTAACTCCATCGAACCAATCGCTTGTTTCACTAAGCACATGGTTTTGGGCATTGTCAGCCATCTCGGCTAATTGTTTAGCAGCTTCCATGATATTACCATTTACTCTAAGTTGTTTTCCAACTCTAGCATAATTACGAACTGCTTCTGTTACTTGAAATCTATCTACTTTAGGTTGTTCATCTAAAGAGAATTCTTCCATTAATTTTTTTAATTTAATACTCATGTCTAACTCCTATATGTAAATAAATATTACTTTCTAAGCTTTCCCTTTGGAGAATATCGTCTAAACCCACTACGAACTTTTCTCCATAACATACTCATGAAAGGTCTTTCTCCCTCGTGAGTCCTATTTAAAGGACCAAATTTAATTCCTCTTTGGATATCTAAAGCATCATACCTACGATTCTTCACACCATCCATCATTATTTTAATAACATCATGTGATGCCTTACCCAATACCTTTGACATCTTTTTAACATCAGCATCAATATGTAGTTTAGCTTCAGGATCACTATATTTTGGTGGTGTATCCATATCCTCTTGCATATTATCACCACCAACTACATGATGAGATAAATAATCTTTTACTGAATTCATATAGTCGGCAGATTTTGTTATCTTTGCTTCCAACCATTCGGGTAGATCCATTTCATCTTGAATCATCTTAGATACATCTTTGGAATCACTGGCACATTCCATGGCATCATGTTTTGCCATCTTACCCTCGTTTCTATCGTGATGACTTTCTAATAAATCTTTTAGTTTGAGCATTATAATCCAACTTTTTTAAATGATTGTAGAAGAACACGCTCATCGCTAGATAATTCTTTATTATAATTTAGTTTTTCCACTATCAAATCCATTAATTTAATCATATTCCCAAATCACCTTTCATCTTTGATAAAGCATGATCTAAATTACTCATAGCTTTTGCTACATTTGATAAATGATCATTAATTTTACGACTCTCTGGACTACCAAATTCCGAAGCACCGATTAATGATACTCTAAAATCTCTTTGTATCTTACGAACATCCTTTAGCATATTTTGATACTTAGTATAATTAGATTGAATATCCTTGTATTGACTCTTATCAGTTTTCTTTAAATCGTCTAATACTTTTTCACTAATCAAAGATTTTAACTTCACTTCGTTACTTTCCTTACCTTTTCGATTGAACGACCAGCAAAGTAAGCAGCGTAAACAGTCATCAATAATGTTTGATAAACAGGTACATATGCAGCACCTATGGTGAAATCCTCTCCACCGATCTGTAAGTTTCCATCGAATACACTTAGGATTGTAAATACAGCGGTTAAGAAGATTAATGTCAATGGTCTGATGTTTTTACTCAACCAACTTCCGTGTTTCATATCAGCTTCCCAACGGGCAGATACCTGAGCCTGAGCAGCCTGTTCGGCTTGTGCTAATATTTGTGTAATTCTTTCTTTGGCAGCTGCCTTCTCTTCACCTGATGTATGTAGGTTATCAATAATCCCACCCACATCTTTAAGTGTATCACCACCTAATAGTGAACCAGCTGCTTTTGTTAATCCGCTTAGTAATCCCATAACCTTACTCCTTAATCATCCGCATGTTCTAAAAGTTTAACATCATCTTCTGCATTATTGAACCAAAAGTCAATAACTTTAGCAAAAGAACCAACGAACCCACCTAACATCAGCAGTAGGATTTCTTTCCAACCACCCATTACATCAACACCACTACTCATGAAGTAAATCATAAGTGCTAGTATTACTGAAAATAGGCCAACAACAGCAATACTGATTAACCATTTTTTATTCTGTCTAAATTTTATAATTCCAATCAACTCTGTGTTGATTTCATGTTTTTGATCCTGAATATGCATATCAGGTTTAACATCTTTTTTCTCTACTACTGGCATAACTTATCTCCTAGAACTTCTTGTTTTTATCCATCCAACTTACACCATCATAGTATAAATTAGCTTTTCTAAATCCAGTTTTCATCGTAAAATGTCTTACGAAAAATCCTTTGTCTCTTGGTCTTATACCATTGACATTTAAATTTTTTCCTTTAATTTCATAACTACCTGTTCCATTACTTCCACTATAAGTTAATTTTTTAATCTTTTCCTCACCACTCATTTTCATAGCGTTGCCAGGTACATCATCTTTTTTAGAAACTTTAATTACTTTTTCATTAACACCCTTACCACCCATTTGTCTATAGAGTTTTATCAGTTTTTTTAAATGGTCTGCATCTCTGGCATTAGTAATTCTACCTTGTTTCTTTATTTTCTTTTGAAACATTAGGATAGCATCTTTGATTTTATTCAATTCCATAGCAGCTTCATTTACGGATTCTATTACAGCAGGTAAGTATACACTTCTTTTCTTATTTTTTGGATCAATTGATAAAACATAATCTTTACCATTCTTTTTCATTTTGGCATAATCAGGCATTCTTAACCATGTTCTTTTTGGAATGATTCTGTTTCCATCTTTATCAAACCTCATTTTTTTAGCTTCATTTATGGATTCATTAGCCTGTTGAAGAGCATATTCTACTCTACCATTTTTAGATAAGTTCTTCTCTATCTTTTCAATCTTCTTAACAGCACCAGTCATATTACCACCCATTGATTTAGCTATCTTAATTGCCTTATCTATTTTAGATGAACTAAACATTTGTGTTGTACCTTCATTTACACCTTCTTTCTTAGAAAATCGTGCTTTTATCCTATCCCAAATACTTTTGGCTTTCTTATGAGCTTTTGGATCAGATTTGGCATATGATGTATTTTTAGCAGTTGCAACAGATATCTTTTTACCCATCTTATTTTGCACAACCATTCGTTGAGCCGCAGCTATCGCTGCTGGGTTTTCATTCATTAAATCTTCTTTTACGGATTCATCTATTTTAGGGTTGTTTTGTTGTCCCCTAGCCCATGATTGCATTATATCATCAAATGGAATAAGATGTTTTCCATATGCTTTATTTATAATTCGACTATCTGTTTTATTACCAGTTGACTTATCCATCAGTTTCATTACATCTCTGACTTCCTGTGAGAATTTTATATAAGCCATATCAAATTTTCTTAGTATATCACTTGCACGCCTTTTTTGACCTTCATCCATAATACCTTCCTTAATACCCAATACCTTTGGTAGTTTTATCGTTAAGTCCACGAACTGATCAACAGTATAATCAGCCATAGCTTTTTTAAATCTTTTCATCTTAGGATGGTTGTAAATAGCTATGATTTGTTTAGCAGTCTTCCCATTCATCTGTGTGCCATCAACATTACCATATTTATTAGCTTTTGCCAAAGTGGCAATCTTATCAATCACACCTTTACGACTCATTGTATATTCCTCGATAACTTCATCCAAAGCCTTGTCTATCATTGGATTGAAGTCTGGCATATTTGCCTCTTTTTTCAGACGACTCTTTTCAGCTCGTCCTCTGTTAACTGATTCTTTTTCAAATCCCACTATCTTCCCACCTTTGTGAGAAGCATCTTTACCATCACCATTTCCGTAAGTTCCTTTCTTACGATTATACTGATTTAATTCTGCTCTGTATTTTTTAGCCTTTGTAGATGAACCATACTTTTTGTATTCAGCTTTATAGTCTCTTTCAGCTTCATTTACGGATTCATATCTAATATTATCAACATCACTTTTATATAATAATTCATTTCCCTTTACACTATTATATGTTTTATATGTTGAATTATATCTATATACCTTACCATTAACTTTAACCGACTTTAGTATTTTATTAGTCATTGGATGGTGGACTTGTTTCACATATCCATCTTTAGATAATTTAATATTTTTTGCTTCATTCACACCCTCTTTTACCGATTCATTAGCCGTAAGAAATGAAATGTATTGGGCTAATTGTGCCGGTGTTGCTCCAGACCTATCACCTTTAGCTTTTTTATAATGCTTATTCACCCAAGGCTTTACTTCTTTTGGATTATTACCATACTTTATTAATAATTTTACAATCTTTGCCTTTTCTGCGGAGTTTTCATTTACGGATTCAGCATAAAATCCTAATTTTTCATATTCTTTTCTTACATTTGGTTTATCTATGATGACAATACTTTTTCCAGATTTCTTATGTCTGACTTTTACTGTTTTACCTTTTTTATGTGTAAGACCTAAATCTGCTTCTTTTACGGATTTTAATTTTGCCATTTTCTTTTCAGCATCTTTTAAATCTTGTTGTATCATTTTTATATAGATTTTTGCTTTTGGATCTTTTCTTTTTTGTAGAATTTTTGCATTAGCTAACATTTTGTTTAATTCTATCATCCATAGAGCTAATTCATTTCTATCTTTTTGTGGACCTTCGTTCATATGTTCGTCATCCTGACCATGATCTTCCCCTCAGGTTTCACAAAGACTTTCATCTTTCTTTTCCCAATCCTTTGCCATCTTAGGTTCGTTAGCATGCATCCATTTTCTCTGTTTTTCTGATTTAAAAGGCATTTTTTAGTTAAATAAAGCTGCTATAGCACTACCAGCAATATAATCTGGTAAATCCATCTGTAAATCATTTTCAGACACACCTTTGGGATATTTTTTCATAATAGCTTTTGCCCAAGAAGGTCCAAAAAAACCACTTTTATCTTTTCTCATGTTAGCTGCTACTTTTTTCACATCTACTTTTTCCTTAGATATAGCTTCACCAATTCTTCTATATTTTTTACCATTTATTTCAATAATTCGTTTCATTTTCTATCCCCTCATTATAGAATTAATAATACCTTCAATATTACCTTGTGGTGTATTCTTCTGTACGGATTCATTCACAGGTCTTAGAAAAGCACCTTGTGTTGATGGATTTGATACAAAGTCAAAAGCAATTAACTCAAAGTCAGGTTGAACCTGAACCGTAGAATCTTCACCATCGGCTTCTTTAATTGTTTCCACAGAACCTAATCCACGAGAACTGATACCAAGTTTGATACCTGATTTAAATAATTCTCTAAGTATATTTCCAGCAGGTGTACTTAGAATTTCCACAGTTCCCAACAGGTCATCCCCATCCCAATGCATCTCCATGATGTTATGTGAAGCATTGTTTAAATTTACAACTGAGCTATCAGGATGATCTAACTCACCTAAAGCTCTTCTTTCCGTTACCTGAGTCTCTGAATACTTAGACACCTCTTTCATCAAAACCTCTCTTGGATAAACCCTTCCGTTCTGATTCTTGGATTCTGCTCTCTGTAATATACCTTTAACGACTAACCTACCACCGTTTTCTTTGATAGATTCATCGATTTGTGTTCTTGAAATGTCAAATGGTCTGACATCTACTAATAGTTGTTTATTCATTAGTCTCCCCTATAGACAAAAGTTACATCACCAATTGTACCCGCGGCATCTGTTTGTCTCCAAGCTACAGGTTGAATTTCTAAACGAATAGGACCAGCCGCATCATCTACAACTGAACCGGTTTGATATGAGGCTACACTACCAGATTCATAAGCAAAAGCATAAGCTCCGTTCATATTGACTAAGATATGACTTGGTCTTGGTTGTATTGATTCAGCTGCCGGAGTTGTAGCACGCCCATAAGCTTCTTTAATGACTTTCGTATTTGGTATCATTTTTAAATTATTATCTGGATCTACTCTGTAGGACATTATTTTCCTCCCCAAGAAGTTCTCTTTAACCAAATCTTAAATATGATATCTGATACCTCTCGTCTAATTTGTTTTTTAATTGTTTCCATATCTTCTCTAGATACTCCTTCGTCTACAAAATTTTTAGGTTTTTCTTTCTTCTTCTTCTTAAAAGCATTAGGAGTTTCAAACCCATCAATACTTGCAGTAGTAGTCATTTCGTTCATCTTTTTACGAAATAATCTACTGGTCAATTCTTTTACTAAACTATTGAATTTTTCTGAGTTCTTTATCGAGTTCATAGTATCTCAACATCTGAACAACCGATTTATCAGTTGTCTTAGACTCATTTAAACAAAATTTATCAATACAATTAATTGCCTCTTTTAATTTAATTCTTAAAACTTTTTCCTTGACTTTCTCAACTTTTGATGATAGTGATTTTTTTAAGGAAGGCAACTTAGTTTCTAAGAATAGTGTAAATTTCTTACTATCAGAAATACTATTGATATATTCTTTCAATACAGATTTTTGATTACTCGTTAAATTAGTATATTTTTTATTAAACTTCTCTAATAATTTCTTATAAGCAAGAACCCTAATATCTTTGTCCATCATTTCTTTTGGCACATGAGATTTATTAGATTTTGATTCAAGAGTAGTAATGTTCTCCATTATGATAAAATAACTATCTGTTTTATCATCAGGACTTAATCTCTCCTTACCTTCAAATAATTTATATATAGAAGCCAAAGATTTGTATTCATTTAATTTTGCCGAAAACAAACTTTTAGCATCATATTTATCATTTACTTCCTTTATGATATTATATTTTTCTCGATTTAAAGACGATTGATTTAATTTACCCCTCTGTCTTAAAATTTCAGATAAAAAGAAGTCAGCTTTTTTATCACTTTTAAACTTCTTTTTTAACAATAGGTTGTAAAGAGTCAACTCCTTACCCACCTCCGTATGTTCGTTAAACCTTTTTTTAATAATTTGTAGTGCCACAGAGGTCTTTTCTTTATTAAGAACATCTACAGTCACCTGTCTAAGCAAAAACTCGAATAACATACCTGTATTCTTGAGTTTATTGTGTTTAAATTTTGCCATATTAGATTCCATTATGTATTTTGATTCATATATAAATATAACTTAATTTGGAATAGGTGGATTTTACTCTTCTATTATATTGTCTTCTGACAATAAAGTTGAAGATTTTTTAGGAAATTTCTTCTTTAATTGACTTAACATACCCTCGTGAGCAACTAAAGTTGATCCTTTGGATTGAGCCAATGGTGAACCACCCTTGAACTCCCTTTTCCCAAAACTCCTATGTCTTTTCTGTACCTTTCCATCATCTTCTCGTGGTCCATCATCCTTAAAATGATCTTTTTCACTACCACCCCAATCACCTTTTCTAGCCATTTCTTCATCTTCCTCACCACTAGCCTCTGGAGGTGGTGGTTGTGTAGCAGGATCGTTCCCTTCCATTGTTATTTGTTCAAATCTATAAGCATTTTTAGCATCATCTATCATACCCTGAAACATTTCAACTTTTTCATCGTCAGAAAAGTCAAATATGTTGTTATATACCCATTTACGAGAAAATAATTTAGTCTCCATAGCTTTTTCAGCTGCTTCTATCTGTTGATTCATCAATTCAAGTTTTTCTTGTTCATGAATCATAGATGGATTCTGTAATTCTAAATCAAAATCAATAAGATCAGCATTATCGAATCCCTGTGAATATAAATGAACAATACCTATCTTTGTTAACTCACTTATTACAATTTTCTGCAATCTTTCAATAGTACGAGCAAACCTAACATCTTCAGCAGCCAATGTAGCCTTACCACCACTCAAACCTTCTTCATATCCCAAGAAAGCCTTTGGTATTCTTAGACTTGCCATCAATTTGTTCTTCAAATACTCAATATCGTCTATTGCATCATTATTAGAAAGACCTGGTAGAGTGTCTATTTGAGTTCCGCTATCACCACCACGAACTGGCATAAAATAATCTTCCGTAACACTCTCTACATTATATTTTAAATTATAATCACCTGTTTTTTGGTCGATTACGGGTACCTTTTTCATCTTGTTAATTATTTTTTGCATAAATTGTTCGACTTCTCTCGGTGGTATGTTTCCGACATCAATCTTGAACACTCTTTTTTCAGGCGCTCTCATAATTCTGTGAATTAACATAGCATCTTCCATCAAAGTCAATTGTTTGAATATCTTTCTCCCACCTTCTAACATACTCTTTCCATATGGTAGGAAATTAGTGTCAGCAACTAATCTAAAATGTGCTATCTCATAGTTTTCTCTAATATCTTTAACACCCTGTTGCATTATTTCAAATTGAACTAATTGTGGGTTCTTTGGATCATGTTCTTCAAGTCTTAATATCTCATAACTCGATACAGGTTTAACATTAACAATACCATACTTGTCTACAATTTCTAAATCTAAATAAAAATCACCATATTTTGTTAAATTCCTTATCCAACTCCAAAGATTAAACTCAATATTCATAATATCATAATACAGATTATGTAAAATTTCTCTAATCTTAGTATTTTCTGTTTTAATTCCTATTATCTCACCCTCAATATTATCAACAGTTGATTCATCCGAGTAAATATCAAGAGCAGAAGCAATAATTGGATCCTGATCCATCAATTCGTAATCTCTATATAAATCCATCTTACGAATTTCATAGTTAGCCCTTTGATTTTGTGCTGAACTATATGGATTTGTATAAGTGTTTTGCATTAAACGAGTATATCGTTCAATAAAATTTGATTTTAATGCTGTTTGGCTATAATCCAAATCCTTTACCATCAACTTACCATCATCTCTTTTACGAATGACTACATTTGATTGGAATAATTTACCTAATTGTGTAAAAATATTGTCTGCCATAATTTATCCTATAGTAACCAAGTTAAATCTTCTTTTTCCCCTCTGATTTCGACTTCCCAGCCACTATCTTTAGGTTTAATTGTATCGTTATGTGTCATAATTGGATCCCTACCATTTAAACTTCCTATTGCCCCAATCATACTACTTTGTAATTCATTTCTCTCAGATTGTATTCTGATAGCAGTATCCCTAATCCATAACAATATGGAGTAGGACATCACTAAATCATCATTATACCCTTCGAGTGCTTGGGTTTTACTATTCTTATATATAAATACAAACAACTCATCAATTAATCGAGTTGATTTTATTTTAACCATTTTTTCGCGAGTATATTCTTCCATTTTAGCAACCATCAATGGTTTGGTTCTCAAAGTTGTAGTAAAACCTGGTATTTTGTTCTTATCAATGTTTCTATATCTATTGGTATGTTGATTATCCTCGTCAACTACTAAATGATTCTTCTCTTGATAAAATAAATTTTCATATCCTCTATCGATAATCGTCTGTAGTGTAGCCCAACCTATGTTGTTATTCTCCACTACTAATAGAGCATCATTGTATTTTGTGGCAAGTTCAATTAAGAAATTACCAAATTCTGTTGTGCCGAGTTGACCTTTGTATTCTGCTACTTGTTCCATCTCCTCTAAGTCAAATACATGAGCAGCCGAATAATCCGTACCATCTCCTCGTGCCACATCAGCACTTATTAAATATTGTTTGGAATAATCAGGATATCCCCATATCCAAAGGTTTCTATCAAACCCACTCTTTTCTGTTGGTTCACAACACATCTTCTCCTTATACCATTCCAAGATAGCAGGATCAACAACAGAACGACCAGAACTCAAGAAGTCAGCATCACATTCTTGAGCCGCCTGTGAAGGACCTAAATTCTTATCTTGTTCATCTCTCCACTCTTGACCTCTTTCTGGATGTGCACTCCAATGGAGTTTTACTGTATTAAATTTATTTACACCATCCGTGGCATCAATCCAAGTCTTGTGAAACCAATTACCCACACCATTAGGTGTTGATATTGCCAAACATTGACCACCAGTAGCCAATGTCTGTTGAGCAGCAGTCCATATTGTATCAATCTTATCAATGAAAGCAGCCTCATCTAATATTAATAGAGATAGTGCCTCTGAACGACCTGCACTTTCATTAGAAGCGATAGCCTTTATCTGTGAACCATTTTTAAATATTAGTGAAAGTTTATTATTTTCAACGATAGCAGTTTTTAACCATTGTGGTAACCCATCATACATAATACGAACTTTTGTAATTAAATTTTTAGCAGTATCTTTTGTAGTAGCGATAACCAAGATGTTCTTATCATTTTGAAATAACATCATCCATAAGGAATAGGCAGCACTTAATGTTGATATACCAAGTTGGCGTGATTTCAATATTACATTGTAATCATGCTCTTGATATTCTTTCAATACATCAAACTGAAAATCATATAATCTAAACTTAATCTTACCCCTTTGAGGATGTTGAATCGTACAATACTGATTTATAAAGTATGACGGATCTTGTACACACTTTACATAGTTTTGTTTTATCGCTTGTTTTAGATCACTCACCTGTGTGATTCCTTTGCTATGGCATTTGCTAATTTTTTATCTAATTTAAGAGCTAAACTATCTTTCTTTTCAGCCATCTCTTGATCGTATTCTGCTTTTATAGATTCCCATCTTTGTTTTTCCATATCAGCAACCCATTCATTCCACTTACCCCTTCTATGAAGATCAGCTTCAAATTCTAATTGACATATTCTACATTTACCCATACGATTGTATGTCTGTTGATCAATTGTTTTTAAAATGAGTTTTTCACAATCACTACCTTCCCAACCATTACACTTATCAAACCCTTTCGGTGGAACTTTAGTGATTTGTTTTCTCTTGCCATTTTCCAAAACAAATTTTCTACCACTTGGTTCTTCCCAAACCTCACCTTCGGTTCTTTCGTTTATACTCTTAGGTTGATAACCCACTTGAATAGGGCGATTATAAATACCCTTTGCCATTTTTTTTATTTTTTCTATATTTCTCATATTGAATACTTCTTTGTTCTTGATTTAAAATTCTTTTTACGCATTACGGTCTTTGCTATCATATCAAACTCCTTACCATCCCATTTTAATACTACTGGCACATTGATATCCGTTGACATATCTTTTAATAATAACTCAACACCATTACTTAATTGTGATATCTGTTTACCATATTTCTTATATATCTCTCTGTAAATTCTTATTAACTCAGCAGTATTAATTGGTTTACCATTTCTAGCATCATTAACCCTATCATGGAAATGCCTTGTAAAAGCTACATCAATACCAACTTTAGCCCATATCTTATCCAAGTGTTTCTCCACTTGATTTAATTGAGACATTGATATATCTTCTATAAGTAAGTTTTTTAATTTAATCATTAGAAATACATCATACCTGTTATTTGGTTAACAGGAGCAAAAGCACCTGTGAACTTATAGGTATTACCTTTGTATTTAAAAACTATTCCCTCGGTTGGAACGATAGCATCGAAACCACCAATGGCATTTAATCTATCTAACTGAACTTTTAATCTGTTTAACTTTTTTAAATCACCACCGGCTCTTACAACACTTATAGCTTTCTGTACTTTCTTCCTCATATTCTGTACAGATTTTGCTGGATTAACTGCCATCCAACCGTCCATATTCTTTAGTATCGTAGCACCCACTTCAAAAAATAATTCTTCAAATGGTTTCATATTATCCTTAACCATTCTATTTTTATCTACCTTATCTGTAGTTAACACCCAATCTAAAAATTTAGGATTATCCTTCATATCCTTTTTTATCTGTGGTATCTTATATGATTTATCAAAGAAAGCCCATCGTTTAGTTAACTTTGTCAACATAGATGTGTTGATCTTAAAATTAAATTGTTTAGCACCATTAAAAATAAACTCTTGCCAAAACATTTGATGATACATAGATAGAGTATCTTTATCTTTTAAACCATATGTTGATCTTAATTTATTCAACCTACCTAAGAATTTATCCTTTAACTTACCAAAATCTTGATGTTTTGGTACTGTCATAAAATGTGGTTTTTTAATATTATAATGTTTCTGTATATTTTGATTAACTTGTTTAATCATACCAGCTAACATTCCTGCACTACCTTTGGCTTGACCTATTACATTACCACTAGCATCATATTCCATCGCTCCATGAAACATCAGTTCTGTGATATCATAATTAACAACATTCTCACTAGCAGGCCACATGACTTCTAAACTCATGAACTTAGAACCCTCACCAAAAATTTTAAATCTTTGTTTTTCAGATAAAGCACCAACTGCTTTTGATAAATCTTTCATAGCATAGACAAAGGCATCTTTGATATCACCCCTACCGGCAAATTTACTCTCCACACCCGTTATGTCTAAAGCTGTCTCACCCTTGTTTTTCAAATGACCTTTATTACGAGCCGCAATTAACTTACCATCTCTCCAACTTACCATTAAATTTTGACCATCAGTTTTCTCGGTAACATTATCTTCTCTATTTAACTGACCACCCAATCCATTGGTTATAATTTTCTTTAAATCCCCGAATGTCAAATCATTGTTGTCAAACGGATGACTCATATGTCCGTAAGCTCCACCCATAAGTAATAACTCCTTTCCATTTCTTGGTAAATCTGAAACCAGTTGTTGTATTCCTTCCTTTAACTCACTATCTAATTCCTTTCTTGTCTCTCTACTACCTTTAATTGCCTGTTTTCTTGTAGTATCATTTGATTTATCAACATATTCATACTCTTGATTTGATAAAATCCTATCAATATGTTTCATCCATTTTAACCACATCTCCATACCAACCAAATCTATCACATTATTAGAACTTGGTTCTCCTGTTCCAGCAGGTCCATAGGATACGGTATCAACAGGACCATCAGGATAAGGTTTGGCATGAGATTTTAATTTATCTTGTGAATTATAAGCATCGTCATTAACCAATGAATTCACTATATCAAAACCTAATTTATCCGCTTCTTTTTTAGACCTAGCTAAATATCGATTTACACCAGGAGCAATCATATGAGGACCATCATCAACACTCTCTATACCACCAGTAATGGTAGTTTCCAATAAACTTACATAGACCTCAAACAATTTAGAAAAGTTTTTAGTCATCTTAATATACATATTTTTATCGTAATATCCAAATGCTTTTTTAAAAAACTTTATCTTTTCCTTTTGATCAATCTTTGGATTACCCAACATTTCCCTTGTCTTTGTTCCACTTAGATTACCACTTTTTGGAGCAACCATAAGATATCCATGTTCACCATAACCTTGCATATCAGCAGGATCAACATTTCTTTTAAAATAACTACCACCTAATCTACTAGCATCTTTTTGACCAATTGCATAAACAACCGCAGTTGTATCTTCATTAAAGTTCTTTAATGTATTCTTTGCTATGTAAGGTGATTTTTCCATAACAATACGATTTTTAGGCACACCCATCTTCACCATATGTTCAACTTTTTCTTTAAAGTTCATTGGGTGTCTCGGTGGTTTCTTTATATTAGATGTTGTAATATACACATCATCGACTTGTGATTTTAACCATTTGTAAGTAGCCATGTGACCTGAATGAAATGGTTGGAATCTACCACCATAGATACCGATTGTTTTTTTAATCTCTACGGCTTCATTTATCCCTCTACCACCCTTATCAAAATCTTTAGAAAATTTCTTTAATTTATCAAATGCTCTAAACTTACTTAATTTATCTTGTTTAGTCCATTTCATTTTATCAAATACTTTCATTCTCATATGTTGTTTTACGATATAATAGATATCAGTTGGATTACCACCCATTGACCTTATCCAAGTTCTATACTTCTTGACTAACTTAGCAGATACATGTTCATGACCATAATGAGTCCAAAAACCTTTCTTTGGATGTAGTTTTGCCGTTGAATCTTTACCTATATCGTGAAACAATGCTGATAAAGCAAAGTCTATATCACCTGTTTTTAATGCTCTGTTTGTTACGGCAATCGTATGTTTTAAAACATTACCCTCTGGATGAGCATCCCTTCGTTGGTCATAGTTTTTTAAATTCATAACCCTCTTCTTTAAATCACTTGGAAGAGCATCATAGATATCTCTGAATTTCTTAGGTTTAGGTCGAACTGCTATTTCTTTTAATTTTTTACCAGTATCGGTTTTTGTAAATGGACCTCTTCGTAATGTTGAAAATTTTACAGGTGTCTCCATACCAAATAAGTTCTTAGGTGCTATGATTTTTAACTTAATCATCTTTGAACTATTATCAACACCCAATGTTTCAAATTCTATTTCTTTATACTTCTTACCCTTCATAGTAAGATTGTGACCTGTAATAAACTTTTCTACTTTACTACCCCTTACGGCATTCGCTTCATTTAAGAAATTATCCTTCTCCATCTTCTGTATGGCTTTACCCATTTCCCTTCCCTTTACATCTTTAGGAACATCACTACCCTTTACAGAGAGTTTAAACTTAACCATTTTCTTTAAATCTTTTCCTATGTATTTACCCCATTGGATAATTTGATTATCAGTTAGGGATGTTCTTTCTTGAAATTTTTTAGTTAAGAATATCTTTTCAGGTTTAAAATTCTGTAATGTATTTAAAAATTGAATATTTTGTGATTCATCTCTTGAGTATCTTAATTTGTTTAATTTACCACCCAATGAATTAGCATCATTCTTTCTTAAAATCCAAGACAATAATAAAATATGGTCATTTTCATCTATGTATGGTTTACTGACTTTTAAACCAGGTAAGATTTGGTCTGTAAATTTTAATTCATCTGTTTTCTGTAGGTAGTTTTTGGTTGATTTTGCTTTCTTAATTGACTTGACAAACTCATCTCTGATTCTTTCATCACTAATACCTTTGAGACTTGGATTATCCTTTAAAGCCTGTTTGGTATCCTTAGACATCTTACCACCAAGAGCACCATGAAATCTAAGGGCTCTTAGTTTTCTTAGTGGATCTTCATCAAATCTATCACTAGCCTTTCCAACAGTTCTTATCTTTCTTTTCTTTAAATCTGCTATACCACCAACTAAATCAACTATATCACCTCTATCTATATCATAGAATAAAGCATTAATGGTTAAATCTCTTCTCTTTACATCACCTTCGATATCCGTATAATCAACAGCACTTGGTCTTCTACCTTTTCCTATATCTTTTCTGAATGTTGCTATCTCATGTCCACCGACTATAACAACACCAAAATCTTTTCCAACCTCTGCTGTATTAAATCCACCTTTTTTTGCTATTGCCAATACCTCATCAGGTTTAGCATCGGTGGCTAAATCAAAATCCTTTGGGCTCTGTCCTAATATCGCATCCCTAACTGCCCCACCAACCACATATAGTTTTTTACCACTTTTCTTAAATAATTTATGTATTTTTTTAATATCACTTGGAACATTAAGTTTAAGTTTCTTGGATTCATTAACACCTCTCACATTAGCATCTTTATTAACCGAACCCTTACCCACCTTTGGTGATGGTAATATCTTTTTATCTAATTTCATCAATCTAAATTTAAGAGCTGGTCTACCATTGATGAGTAAATCACCCTTTTCATTATAAGATATACTTTTAATCACTACTTTTTTATTCTTAAACCTACCCATAAGAACCGTATCACCAACCTCTATAGGTAGTTCAACCTCTTGTAATAGTGGTTTAATTATACTTTGTACTAATTTATCCATCACTTAGCAAATAATTTTGATGAACCTGGATCTTTAAATATCTTTTGATTTTTCTTTTCTTTTCTCAACCAAGCCTTTCCAGCCTTACTTTTAATTGGTTTTTTTAGAAACTGATCGATACCTTTACTAACTAACATTTTAAATCTTTTATGTGCTTGTGCTTTTGATAAGTGTTCGTTATTAGATACGATTAAAAAATTAGAACCACCAAATAAACCTTGAAATGCCCCCATGTTGTTTTGAACATCTGTCCAACTCTTTTTAACTATTTCTTCAGGCACCACCCTATCTCTTTCTTGATTTCTTTTTAGTGCAACATCTAATGATGTATTGACAAAAACCATATATGTATCATATCCGAGGTCTTCTAACTTTTTTTTCTTTTTTTGAACTGAATTAACTTTATGACCAGTACCATCTATAATCACACCTAATCTTCCCTCGGTGTATATTCTTAATCTTTCTTGAGATAAAGATTTAGCAAATTTTCTCATACCACTTGTGTCGTAATCTACAGGATTACCAGCCTTATCCGCACCTGTTAGGTCAGCAAATAATTCGTCTGGCATATTATCAATATCGGTTGTACCGAAGTATTTTTTTAATAATAGTTCCAATTCAGCATCTTGATTTACCATCTTTAAACCAGTCTTGGATACATTAACCTTTTCAGGTATACCAAATAGATTTTGAGCCACATAGGATTTACCACTACCTGGTCCACCAGCTAAGAATATAGCTTTAAAGATACCAGGATCACGAGCTCCTTCCATTATTAAGTCTTTTAATTTAATCATACCGACTCTCCATTAGATGTAATATTACACTAATAAATATATAAAACTAAACTTCAAGTCCTCTTTTGAACCACCCATAGTAGAACTTTTCCAAGTCTGGTTTACGAGTAACTAAGTCAGCATAATACTTAATTCTGTATGCTCTAACTCGTTGTAGTTCAACATTTGAGTCTGATATAGCCTTTATCGTCTTAGGTCCTAATCCACCATCTACTTTCAATCCAGCACCCTTGGCATTGGCTGCTCTCTGAATAATCTTAACACCTCTTGACTTACCTTGATTCACACACATATCGAAGTAAATGTGTCTTAATTCTTCAGGTAAACTCTCCACTTTGTTCTTATCCCAATAATGTTCTTTGTAGATTTCTTTTGCCCCATCTTTCGTGAGATTCTTTATATCCACATCCGGATGACTTCTTTTTGCCACTCCAAAATTAGTCTCTCCTCCAGGATCTTTCGGGTCGTTTACATACCCACCTTCGTGGTGTAGCACTACTTCTATTATTTCATTAAATTCTGTTAACATATCTATCTCCAGTTTCTTATAAATATCAATTATACCTAAAGTAATCATAGAACCATCGGTTTTGATTTACTATCTTGTTACACACTTGATCTCCCAATATTTCTTTGAAATCATTTGGTGTTTGTTCTAATTTTGTTCTTATCTTATGGTCTCCAAATATCCCATGAGCATCATCATTTTCTGATGTCATTTGTTGGATATTATTCCAATCATGTTGAAAGTAATCAACTTGAAAAAATTCATATAACCTCTTCATATGTTCATCAGGTGCTTGACAGAAATCTTCATATCTAAAGAACAATACATTTTTATCTAATTTCTGTAATATCATCTCTTGTAATTTAATCACGGTATAACCCGTTGGGTGTGTTTGAGACCAAATCCCTACTCTTTGATCTGTTGTGATACCCGTCATATCAATGTTGTTCATTATTTTAACATCTACATCAGGATTTTGTCTGAATTTCTTCTCCATAGAACTATAGATGGCTCTTAAATCTCTTACCATTATAACCACTCGTGGGTTAGGTATAATTTGATTTAATAAATCATAATATGGACCCCACATCCTACTTTTGTCTAAATAACAAGGTTTATCTGTTACAGCGTTCATAAATCCAGCTATTCCATAACGATTAAAATTTATAAAACCCCTTTTCCAAGTCTCGGTATCTGTGTAAGAAGTTTCTCTTCCATCATTATATCCAATCCTAGCACCTAAGACTAAATCAATTAATGCTGATGTTGGTGAAGCATAGAAATGTGGGTGATGACCGATTATATTGGATAATAATGTCGAACCAGCTCTTGGCAAGGAAGCATTGAAGAATATTCTTTGTTGTGTCATACCCTAGCCAATACTTGATTGAAATCAAACATCTCTTGAACAGAGTTATATGGGCACTCATGGATATTATTATCAAAATTAAAATCAAACAAATAACTACTGATTCTTTGATTAGCTAACTTAGGTTTATTAGCCACTATATTGTCATGTAGTTTATACCCAAATACCTGTGGATGTGTTCCAACCCAAATAACCGATGATTTCATCTTAAAAGCAGCTGCAGCATGTTGTAAACAACTATCTATGAGAATCCTCTTATCCGAACCAGCCAATATACTGAATAATTGTAGATTATCCAATGGTTGATCAACCCTCTCCACACCTTCTAAAACTGGCGATTCCTTTCTACATACATGAAATATATGATGTGAATTCTTATACTTATTGACTATTTCAACAGATAATTCTACTGGCATATCACGACACCAATTATATGGATATTTTTGTTTTTGTATTGGTCCACCATTGGTATGTAATATCAATGTCGGTTTATCCCTCTGCCAAACACCACTTAATTGCTGTTGAGCATAATTTATTATAATCTGTGGTTGCTGTTCCTTGTATTCCAATCCCATGAGATCACACCAATTGTGAACCAAATGTTGTGAATGATTTACATGAGCAGTTTGATTATAAGCCTCGTGTCTGAATACAATCGTATCCTTATCCTCTATGTAATCTTGATAGAAATGTGGTGTATGCCCCATATGTAGAAGCCTATCAATACCTTTGTGTTGTAAAAATATTTCTGGCCAACTCACCACCATTACTAATGTTCTATCTGAATATGTTTTTTTTAAATCTCCTATCAATGATGTGGAAGCTACATTCTTACCCAAACCACCTTGTACATGCCAAACTAGATATTTTTCCATAATGTAATATAAGTATTTTTTAGTTAAATTCCAAGCACTTTATCGTATCTTAACTCAGTAAGTGAACCAGGATCACCCATGTAATCCTTAGGCACTATGTTCATCGATACTGATTTTCTCGTATATTGGGTTTTATTCGGTGGAACTGAATGCATAAAATGTGATGGAAATATCAATAACAATCCTGGTTGAAAATTTATACTAAACCTCTCCCAAGCAAATGGGGAATCCCTTAGATCACCCTTTTTCTTTGCCTGAACATATGGTTGATGAGCAGCTCCAGCAGGTTTTTGGAAATCAATTGCTGGTGTGTTCTCTTCAGCATATCCGTAGAAGAAAACAGCAGATATCATCGAATTAGGATGAGTGTGTGCCATATGGAATTGACCTGGCTCTTTCCAGCTCACCCATGTCTGTGAAAAAACATACTCGGGATAATCATAACATAGGGTGTTATAAGCAAAGTCTTTGACTTCACCCAAGACATATTTTTTCAACTCAGCACACTTTGGCTCATCCATAATGTAAGTATTTTTACTATGTAGTCCATATTCCATCTTTGATGGTTTATCGGTCAACATCTCCGTGTTATCAAATAGATTACAGGCAGTTGATAACTCAGGTGGGATTGAATTAGCATATACAGGTGTTGGAAATAAACTTAATATCTCTCGGTTCATACATACCTACTGTAGTCTAAATGAGAGATAGTTTGTTCATCACCAATCGAACCTTTGGGTAAAGCGTTTATACCGAGAGATTTACGAAATTCTTTATTAGGGTTGGGTGGAACACCATGAGAGAGATACGATGGAAAGATAACTAAATCATTTTGTTTTGGATGGTAATAATACTCAACTTGAGAGAACGGGTGTTCTTGGTAATCGTCTTTCAATGACGGCTCTATGTATGATCGTCTATCCCCACCTGCTTTATACGAAAAACATATCGGTGGATCACCTTCTTTTATCTCATAGTAGAACACAGAAGATATCAGAGTATTTGGATGTGTATGTGCTGTATGTGACATATTAGTAGCTTTTCTTGTTAACCAACTCTGAGTGAACACTATATCATCTAAAGCATATCTATGAAGTGATCTCCCATAATCCAACATACAGGCTCTTACGAAATGTCTTAAATCCTCACAGATAGGATTATCTATGATATAACTATTCTTCGAAACATGTCCATATCCTGGTTGAGCTTCATTAAACTCCTGTGAATCAAAATATTTAATCATTTCACTTGTATCATTTGGATAATTTGCTATATAGATTGGAATAGGAAATATCCCAATGACTTTAGCATTTGGATTATTAACCATATTGTTGCTGAGGTTGTCCTGGTTCTACAAAGTTTATTGCTATGGAGATTCTATCTTGTTTTTCTAAATTAGGTTCTACGGAATGATATACCCACGATGGTAAGACAAATAAAAAGTTTGTCAATGGTGTGATTGGAAGAGCAAGTTGACACATAGGTGAACCCCTATACTTTCCCGCAAAAAACTCCATGTTATCATCTCTTTCAACGATAAAATCACCAATGTTTGGTCCTTCGGCATCCACATAATAAACAGCAGATAAAACTGATCTTTGATGATCATGTCGTCTATTAAATGTATTAGTTGGATTAATATTAAACCAAAGGTTTCCAACGGCTAAATCATTAATTCCTGTTATTTGAGCACAATATCCATTTATATATGCTTGAATTTGATCAACAAGAAAAGTCAAAGCTTCGGGTATTGGTTTTAATATCTCTTGACTATGCCACCCACCACGATTTGATATCACCACACCTTCGGTGTTTTTCATTAAATGATAAGCATATTCTTTTATCGGTGCATTATTCACACCTTTGACTTGTGTTTGCCAAAATGGTGTGGTGAATAACATATGTTCTTGTGATATAAAGTTTAAACTTTTCTTTTCTACCTGTGGTTCTTTTATTATGAATTTATCGCTCATCGAAACGGCTCCCCACCAGTCCAATAAACCAGAGCTCTTCTCTCACCTTTGGTTATCGGTGTTATGTTATGTAAGTAGAATGTCGGCATTATCAAAACATCTCCTTTCTCTCTTGGTAAGGTTATGAATTGCTCTCTACCACCGTACCAGACTTGAAAATCACCCCCTTCGTAGTCATTTGGATCGCTAAGTTGTACGGTGGTAGCAAGTTTTCTTCTATTAACCTCACCTAAACCAATGTCCATGTGCCAATCCAAATACCCACCCTCAGGTCTAGTCTGACCTGTTTTATCAGGTTGATTTGGTGTGGGATATATTACATAATGCAGAGGATCGGTAACATGATGAATATCAAACTGAAATAATCTAGTATTAGCCTCTATCACACATTTTTCTAATTCATTATACAACCACCAAGAATGTTGATCTCCTGGTACATAAGCAATATCTCGGTTGTTTGAATAATATTGATCTTTTTTTTGATTATCACTACCCGTCCCACCCTTTTTAAATTCATATCCACCATTGATAATCATTTGGTGAATTCCGTTTATCTGATCATCATTAAAATAATTTTTAAAGTAGTAAAAATCATTAAAATTACAAGGTCTGACTGGTTGTTGTATTAAATCAACTTTTCTCATTTTCATCACTTGGTTTTGGTGGATTCTTTATCCAACTGAACCATCCGGTTAAAACATATTTAGTTTCCGTTTGAGATATTATTCCTCTGTGTAGGTGTGTGAAATCACATGGCCATATACAAAGTTTTCCAGCCTCGGCTTTCTCAAAGTGCTGTTGATAATAAAACTCCGTCCAACCTCTATCATGAATATCGTTGAGATAGATCATCCAAACACCCATACGATTACCAGTTGTCAATCCAGCCCTTTCACAATGATAATCCGAATACCCCTCACCAGGTAGGTATCTCTGTATGTTAAATGTGTGATGGATTTCCCATGGATCTATTTGTTCCATTCCACGATAAAACTGTTGGGAGTAATCTTTCTTACCCAATTCTAAGACATTGATCAATTCAGTTAATAAGAATTTCCATCGAGGTCTGTTTAAATCATTAGGTGTAAAGGATATATCGGTTGATTTCTTACCTGGATAATCGTCCTTAACCACACCCCTTATATTAACCGAACCTCTGGTTTGATTTTCGGTGTCGGTCTCAAATGTCTCTATAAATGATCTACAAAGTGAATCAGAAAGAGCATTTTTCCTTCTGTAGATAAAGTCTGTCACATCTGACCTATTCTATTTTGGCGTCTTTAAGTAGTTGATCCTGTTGTTTAGCCTTTAACTTCACATGTTCAGGTGCTCCCAACATACCATCAGAGACCTTACCATCGAATTGTCTTAACTTCCCATCCTCGGTTTTTAATCTCTTCACGGTTTCTAAAGGACCTGCAGCATTTACAATCTCTGCTGGTTGTGAGTTGGCATTTAGGGAGTTTACCCTATTCTGTAGATTATGTGTATAGGATTCGGCTTGATGTGTGTTCACATAAGTTGTATCAAATGAACCATCATTGAGTTCTTTTTTGATTTGAGACCATAGTTTGAGTTCTCTTACACGATCACGAGCAGTTTTCTCCATGTTAGCTCTACCGAATAGATTTTCATCTAAATCGATTTGTAGCTCTTCTGCTGTAAATTCATCACCTTTGGTAATAGCTTCTTTTTGCTCTTGTTCTAACTGTCTTCTTTTTAGTTTACTTCTTCTAAGATCAAAAGTCAACCCCATTAGAGCATCAAACATAGCACCTTGTTCCCTTACGGATTGCCAGTATTTTGAAGCATTGGTTGGATGTTTTGCATCATTTAAAACCGATATTCTCATCTCCGTTTCTGTACGAAAGATTTGTTTCTTACGCCAGTTATCACCTAGCTCTTCTCGTAGTTCAACGATAGCTCCAGCATCATCTGGTGTTAACATCTCTAAGACTGGTTTTAAATCATCAGTAATAACTAATTCTTTCTTTTCTTCACTCATAACTATTATTCCCTATGTAACTTGTATATATAAATATATGTTTAAATCAAAAACCTATGGTAAAGTTATAACCAATTGGTCTCCATTCTCATCTTCCTCACCGTATATAGCAAGATCAATTTTTAGCTGAGCATCTGCTTTTGATATCTCAGTCAAACCTCTGAAATGAGCCCATCTCCAATTTTCAGTTCCCCATATATCATATCCCCAATCCTTGATATGACTGACTTCACTATCCTCATGGGTTATAAAACCCTTGCCTGTGTTCTTTCCTTCGTAGTATTTCATTATATCTGTGATCCCGTTAGGTAGCAAGTTACTACTGTATGTGAATAAAAAGATTGTGTAAAAAATCCTTGAGAGGAACTCTGATATGCACCACTTGCACTAATGTTAGTAAATGTACCAATATTAAGTGATTGACTAATCAATGAACTACTCTGATAAGTATATCCAACGGCGTTCTTATCGGAATCAAACCACATCTCACCTAAATTCTGTCCAACTATGACATCAGCAACCCTATCCACCGAACCACTAAGTGATCCAGTTTGTAATTGAGATTCATATGCCTGATAGTTCAACTCTCTGTCGCTGAATACAGGTAGTTTAAATAATGAGCTTGTTACTTGAAAAGCCTTTGTATCGATTCCCCCAGCTCGTGGTTTGAGCAAACCAAATGAACCTGTTGAAGTAGCTGAACCACTTATGTTTCCAGTTGATTCAAATCCACTGGTAAAACTTCCACTAATTTGAGCAGATATTTGTTTCGAACCACTTATCACCCCTGCACTTCTACCACCCAATGAACTCTTAATACTTGAACCATCACCGGAGTATGTGGCATTCTCCACCCTTCCGAATGAAGCAGATGCTGTGTTTAATGTAAATTCTTCTGTCTGAGTACCGGGACTTCCACCACCAAAAACCATCGTAGTACCAGTACCTGCATTTCCACCATCAGCTGAAGTTAATTCTGATCGCGCATTTATTAAACTTGGTCCAGTTGACCAAGTCGTTCCATTAAAAAGTTCTGTACAAGAATTAACGGAAGGACTAGTTGCTGGAGATGTACCACCAGCTATAAAAGCATCGTTTGATGAACCACCACCAGCATGTGAATATTTTGGAAGAACACGATCCGCTACTTCTGACCAATTTGTTCCGTTCCAACAAAATGTTTCAGAACCAGGCCATTTGAAAATAAGACCACTATCGTAAGTTCCAGCAGAAGAACCATAAGCTGCAGCAGATAACATGGCAGTTCCTGCAGACCAATTTGTACCGTTCCAAACTTCAACATCAGCATCTTCATATCCACCTTCGGTTGTGTTTCCACCAGCAGCAAGAGCAGCTTCAGAGGTTATACCAAGTTTCATATGACTATGACGCCCCATTATCATATCATTTACTTCTGACCAATTAGTTCCATTGAACTCTTCTGTACAAGTTTTTTTACTGGAGTGTCCACCATAAACAATAGAAGCTTCAGTTGTTCCAGTACCAACAAAATCACCTCTACCAGTAATTAAATCATTTACTTCTGACCAATTTGATCCATTGTATTCCTCGGTTTTCTGAGATGCAGCGGCTGAACCAACTGCAAGACCAGCTGCTTTTGTACCAATACCAGCTGCTTCCGTTGTATTAGCATTCAGAGTACCACCAGCTGTCCAAACTCCACCAGGTGCAACTTGTATCGTACCAGTATATTCAAATCCTTTGTTAAAACTTCCACTAATTTGAGTAGCTAATTGAGCAGAACCGGATACAAGCCCTTCATTCAACGGAATATTGCTTAACTCACTACCATCACCTCTGAAATCATTACTATAAACTTGTCCAAAAGATCCTGTAGATGTTGTTGATCCACTTATAGTTGAATTAGCTGCTAAGTCAAATCCTTTGTTAAAACTTCCACTAATATCAGAAGCTAATTGAGCAGAACTCGATGCCATATTTGGATAAAAGTTTTTAAGAAAACTTCCATCACCTGTGAGATGATTAGCTTTAAGTCTATCTACGGTTAGGTTTGCAATTCCTTCACAGTATTCCTGTGTATCATCGACATAACCAGTCCAAGATGGAGCTCCCTCGGTATATCCACCATACATGGTCATTTGATAACTCGTAAGACCAGCACCACCAGCGGCTACTTGATTATTAATCAAACTACTAATATCTGACCATGCCGTTCCATTAAATCTTTGAGCAAAAGTCGATGAACCATTCCAAGGTCCTTGTGGAGATGAATATCCACCAGCAGATAATACATCGTTTTGAGTTCCAGCTAATGACGACCATTTAGTACCATTTGGTGTCGAAGTTCCAATTGACCAAGCCGCACCATCATAGTTCATAACTGTACACCACATATATGGTGCACCACCTGGAGGAGAATCTCCATTACCAACCGTTATAGCAGCATTTTGAATACCGGCCATTGAATGTCTGATTTGTGAACTATGTGTAGGACCAAAATCAGCGGCGGTTGATGCATTAACCCAATTAGTTCCATTATACTCTACAGAATATGTACCACCTCTGTTTCCATTTGGAGTAGGAGCAGGAGACTGACCACCAAATGCTACCAATCCAGCACCTTGAGTTCCAGCGCCAGTAGCGTAAACCATAGCTTGTGGATAAGCAGTAACTTCCGACCAAGACGATCCATTAAATTCCTCTGTAAAGGTTGTTCCGTTATTTGGAGCAGAACCTCCTTGTTCACCACCAGCATAAACACCAGCAGTTTGAGTTCCAAAAGAAGCACCATCTGTTCTAGCTTCATCAAGATCACCACTTTCACTCCAACTCGTTCCATCATAATTTTCTGTTTTACCTGTATAGTTTGGGGAAGCAGGAACCTTTCCACCAAAAAGAGAAACTGCATTAGCAGCGGCAACCCCAGCTCCAGTACATGAATTATGGTTATTTCTACCAGTGTTTAAATTACCACCCACCGACCAAGCACCTACTTGAGCACTTATAAGTGATCCTGTGGGATGACCTAAAGATGATGTTGTTGTAAATGTAAATCCTTTGTTAAACGAACCACTAATTCTACTAGCTAATTGAGCAGAAGAGGTTACCAATCCTGAACTATAAGGTAAGGTTGATTGTAAATTTGTCGCATCTCCAACTAAGTTAGATGCATCTAATCTACCAAATGAAGCGGATGGGTAGGAAAACGCAGAAAAAAGTTCAGAAGCAGGTGTACTAAAAACACCCCCACCGATTTTATGTGCCCCACCGGCCATACTTCCTACACCTACTCTACCAGCTCCAGCTGATCCATGTCCCCCAGCAGCAGAAATTAAATTACTTGTTTCTGACCATGCAGTTCCATTCCACACTTCAACTAAACCACCATCGTTTAAATCACTCATAACTATACCATCATTTGTAGTACCAGCAAAAGAACCATATCTTCTTGGATGTATTGTATCACCAACCTCTGACCAATTACTTCCATTCCAAATTTCTGTGTAGTTTGTTTTAACACAAGTTGGAGTATCGTCACCACCGATAATTATAGCAGCTTCTGTGGATTCCCCCCCACCTTGATTCCTACCTCTAACAGTAATGTTAGTAGACATTTCAGACCAATTTGTTCCATCCCATTCATACCAATCATTCATATTATTGGCACTAGTTGATAAACCAGCTATAGCAGCTTCTGATGTTGAACCAGCTCCAATTGTTATATGAACCGAATCTGCACCTAAATCATTAACCTCTGACCAGTTAGTTCCATTCCATTCGTAGGTTTGTCTTGTAGAATGAGGACTAACGAGTCTACCACCAAAGAATAAACCAGCTTCTGTAGTTCCACTTGCACCACCTTTAGCAGTAGCTACTGGTAAATCATTTACCTCAGACCAACTCGAACCATTATATTCTTCTGTACATGCCTTTTGTGTAGCTACCTCATATCCACCTATACCTAGAGCAGCATTTACACTTCCAAGACCACCAAGATATCTTACCGTTCTATTCATAGAAGCTGCCGTACTCCAAGTACCACCAGCATTCCTATCTATCGTTCCATCAAAATCAAATCCTTTATTGAAACTTCCACTTATGTCAGCAGCAATCTGTGCTGAACTTGAAAGTATTCCTGTTGATCTTGGTAAAGTAGAAGCCATACCACTACCATCACCATAAAATTTATTACCTTGTAGTCTACCAAATGATGCAGATATACCCAATCCACCCGATATAGATGATGATGTTTGAAATCCAAAGAAAAAACCAGCATCAAAAGCACCACTAATATCAGCAGCAATTTGAGCAGAACCCGTTACCAATCCAGGTGATCTTGGAAGAGAATCTCTTAGTAAAGCACCATCACCATGAAAAGTTGTAGCTACAACTCTACCAAAAGATCCCGTTGATGATAACGATGAACTAATATCTCCACTACTTGTAATATTAGCTGCTACAGTTACCTCTCCAGTAGACACATCCACTCCAAATATTTCTGCATTAGATGTATTTTTTATAGAGAAATCACCTTTTATACGAGCAGTATCATTACTCTGCAGTGCTTCAAAATTACTTCCGGTTGTATTGTGTAGTAATGCGTCTCTTACGCCCATCTGTAGACTCCAATTGTGTTATCTATAATTATTGTTTTCATATCTTTATACACCATCTATCTCAACGGTTTTTAGAAAAGTAACTATATATGTTTCTGAACCAGCTGGATTTGAACCACCAGTAGAAATCGCAGATGCCTGAGAACCAGCTCCTCCCATTGAATATCGTCCATTACCTAAGGCTGCTGCTTGTTGCCAAGTTGCTCCATTATACTCAACTGTCAAAGTATTTCCTGCAGGAATGCCACCAAATGCTAAAGCAGCATTTTGTGTTCCAGCTCCTCCTTGAAGTCGTTGTTGACTTGGTAGATTGACATCTGCAGACCAACTAGTACCATTGTATTTTATAGTTGTTTCTGTTAATGAGTTTGGCGCTAATCTTCCACCGTAAGAATAAGTGGCATTTTGACTTCCAGCTTGACCTTGACCACCTCTACCAGTTGGCATACTACCACCAGCAACAAAAGTAGCTCCGTCCCATTCAAATACACAATTCTGTGAATGACCAGAACCATTGATTCCACCTGCAATTATCGCAGCATTTGCAGTTCCACTAGCATATCCAGCACCAACACCACTACCACCATCAGGTCCTGATGACCAATTTGTACCATTCCAAAGTTCGTTTCCTTCACTCCCTTGAGAATTCATTCCAGAGTGGATTAAAGCATCAGATGAATTTCCAACTAATCCTCGATCAGCTTGGTCTTCATTCGTATCGTTTAACTCTGTCCAACTGGTTCCGTCCCATAGTTCTGTACATTGACTACCATATGGAGAACCACCTCCAGGTGGATTACCACCTACTGACAAAAACGCGTTTGTACTACCTATTGCACCTGGACCATTTCTAGGAACTATTTGAGCAGAAATTTCACTCCAAGCATTTACATCCATCGTGAAGTTAAGTTTTCTCGTTGTGGAGTTAAACCACATTTGACCAGCAGAACTTGATACGATTCCTGAGTTTGAAGTGAATACAGGTAATTGTAATGATGCCGAAACCACGAGTTGTGAATCACCAGCGATCTGAACATCATCTGCCTCTATCCTTCCGAATGAACCCGTTGTGTAGTAAGAGTTATAGTGATAAGCATCAGTTCTGTGAGTAGTGGGAGCTGGTCCTGCACCACCAACACCCCAAGCAGAAGAACCACCACCTTGAGAACCAGCTTCTGCACGAAGGGTTGCGATGGGATAATCCCCACCGACTGACCAGCTCGAACCGTCAAACTGTTCCGTGGTTTGAACAGCAGACTCAGAACCCCCATAGGCAATAAAATCAGTAGTTGTACCAGTAGCCGCCCTATTTGTATCATTTTCAACCGTGTCAGCAACCCCAAACCAAGTGATACCATCCCATTGTCTCACACTAGTCGTAGCAGGACTGTCACCGATTGCAAGAGCATCATTTGAACTGGCACCATCACCCGATGTTATGTTTGAAGTTCCACCGATATTTACTGGTAATTGAGAAAAAGCATTTCCATCGTATAATTCAGTTTTATCTTGAACAGATGGAGTTTGACCACCAACAGATAGAGCAGAAGTCTGTGTACCAGCACCAAACCCATTCCATCTAGCAACATTTAATGCACCGCCTGTAGCATAACTCGTTCCATTATATTCTTCTGTACAAGCCACAGCGCCTGGATGTATATATCCACCGGCAAAAACAGCAGCATTTTGAGTTCCTGCAGAAGCATGACCTTGCCTACCAGCCGTTATCATATTATCACCCTCTGTCCAGCTTGATCCATCGAATTCTTCCGAATTATCGGTGTAATAAGGAGATGCGGGTGAATTCCCACCACCAGCAACCAAAGAGGCATTTTGATTTCCCGCGATAAAAGGATTGGTTCTACCAGTATTTAATGAAGCAATTTCACTCCAAACACCCTTTGCAGTTCTAATATCTCCCGTGTATTCAAATCCTTTATTAAAACTTCCACATATATCAGAAGCAATTTGAGCAGATGAACTTACCGTTCCGTCAAGAGCAGTATTGGTTAATCCACTTCCATCACCAGCAAATGTTGTTGCCTTTAAATGAGTAAATGAACCAGTTGAGGATGCTGAACCGCTTATCGATCCCACGAATTCAAATCCTTTGTTAAACGAACCACTAATTGATGTAGCGAGTTGAGCAGAACTACTAAGTATACCAGATGGTATTGGAATATTTGTTATATTTGCACCACTTCCTACAAAATCAGTAGCAATTACTTTACCAAATGAAGATGAAACAGGTGCTGAACCATCGGTGAATTCTAACGAATCAGTTAGATAATTGGGTGAAGCGGCTTTTGTTCCACCAAAAAGCATCCCACCATCTGTTCCTGTATTTAAACTATCAGCACTACCTCCCTGTTCTCTTGCAAGAGGCAAGTCAGGACCGCTTGACCAAGAACTTCCATCGAAAACTTCAACACAAGCAGCATACGATGGTGAAGCAACAGCTGGTGATCTACCACCAGCTATCCAAGCATTATTTGAAGTACCAGCAGCAACTGGTCGTTGGTATCTACCAATAGCACGAGTGCCTACAGAAGACCAAGCACTCCCATTCCAACAATATGTTGCTGTTCCAGACCAACCCATAACAATACCACTATCGTAAGTTCCTGTAGAAGCACCATAAGCTTGAGTCGCAGGCACAGCAGTTCCCGCAGACCAATTTGATCCATTCCAATCTTCAACTGTACTTTGGTCAGCAGGATTCCCCTGTCCACCAATGGCTTTAGCAGCCTCAGAGGTTATACCAAGTTTTTGGTGACTACAGCGTTTAAGAATCATATCATTTACTTCTGACCAATTCGTTCCATTCCATTCTTCTGTACAAGATTTATTACCACCAACCCCAGAGTCAGAAGAACCTCCAAAGAAGATACTAGCCTCGGTTGTTCCCGTCATCATGGCTTTATGCCTTCCTTGAATTATATCATTTTTTTCTGTCCAACTTGTTCCATCGTATTCTTCGGTAAAAACCTCACTAAACTGACCACCAACTCCAAGTGCAGCATTTTTTGTACCAGTACCAGCTATTCCTGAAGCTTTATATAAATTAGTTCTAGTCATAGTACCACCAACACTCCAAGTACCAGTAGAGGCATTTGGACCACCTTTTATCGTACCTGTATATTCAAATCCTTTGTTAAAACTTCCACTTATATCGGAAGCTAATTGAGCAGACCTTGATATCGTATTTTCTGGTATTGTATTTGTTAGAGCTGAACCCTCACCTACAAAGGTATGAGCAGTTAATGTGTTGACTGATAGACTTGAAGATTCCGATGCTGAAATCTCACCATCAAAATTAAATCCTTTGTTAAAACTTGCACTTACATCCGCAGCAATCTGTGCTGAACTTGATATTGTTCCTTCTTTTATATAATTTGTTAATTCATATCCATCACCAGTAATTGTCGTGGTTTCAATTCTTCCGAATGATCCTGTTGAAGCACCAGATCCTGATATATGACCACTAAACTCAAATCCTTTGTTAAACGAACCACTTATATCGGAAGCAATTTGTGCTGAACTCGATAATGTATTAGTAATTTGACTATTAGTTAAATTAGATGCGTCACCAGCAAATGTTGTAGCCGTAATCTTATCAAAAGATCCAGTTGAACCACCGGATCCCGATATAGTTCCTGAAAATTGAAATCCAGCCCTAAATGAACCAGTTATCTTTGAGGCAATCTGTGCTGAACTTGATAATGTACCCAATTTATCCGTATTTGTTAAAAATGCAGCACTACCGATTAATGTTTTTCCCTCTACCTTTCCAAAACTTCCTGTTATCACACCTGTTAAATTACCAGTAGATGTTATTTTTCCCTCAAGTATAGTTTGAGAATCATCGGATTTAAAACTTAATATCGGTGAAGCAGAACTATTTTCAATAGATAATATTTCTCCAGTACCTTTTAATCTGACGGTATCACTTCCTTGTTGAGTTTCAGCCCTACTAGCAGTTGTATTTAATACTAATATATCTCTTGTTGCCATATCTTAACCTTAACTAAAGTTTGAACCTATTTTCTTTGTTGTTAAAAATGAACCCGTGTTAAATGAGTTGTTCCACAGAAGTGTGGTATCTACGGAATTTGCAGTACCTGAATTTGCTGTTCCACCACCTGCTACCAATCCAAGACCACTATTACCAGACACATCGGCTTTATTTCTTGCTGTAGGCATATCAGCAACCGTTGTCCAACTCGTACCATCCCAAGTAGCAGCTATTTCAGCACCTTTTGCAAGAGCATCATTTTGATCACCCCCCATACCAGCCACACAATAGGCAGGATAAGGAGCGGTGTTACTGGTTGACCAATTGGTGCCATCATATAATTCTGTTTGACTTGTATTGGCTCCACCACCAGCAATCGCAGCATTTTGACTTCCAGCACCGACTCTGGCTGATTTACCGGTATTTAAATCACCACTTTCACTCCAAGAGTGTCCATTCCATTCCTCAGTTAGAGCCTGTGGAGAGACATCACCACCCCATATTACGGCAGCATTTTGAGTTCCTGCACCACCTTGATTTCTTCGACTCGTTGTTAATTTTGACATATACCACCACGAATGTCCGTTATACTGTATATGTTTAGTCATACCACCATTTGTATAACTATTAATTAAACCAATATCATCTTCACTCTTACCATAGCCTTGTCCACCACCAACAGCTCCTTTGGCTTCAATAGCATCAGCTCCTCTTCTCCAAGAGATACCATTGTAATGTTGTACATGGGATGTTGTAGGACCTTCACCTGTAGTGGTATTACCAGTAGCCACCACGGCGGCGTTCTGAGTTCCAGAGTTATGACCTCGTGTACCAGTTATCATATTAGGACCAGCAGACCAAGCACCGAGAGTTTTTCCCGCATCTCCACCAGGTCCTACTGAAAGAGATGATGATTGAAACGATATATTCAGTATCCCATCCCTACCGATTGATAGCTGACCATCGGCATTATTATATCCGTTTGAAAATTCTGTACATGAACCACATGAGTATAATTGACTACCTGATGGCACATATTGTCTTGAATCAAAATATTGATCACCGACATAAGGTATGATATGTGGTTTATTGGTATGTGATCTAAAACTTGATGATATATTGGAATTGATAACATCAGAACCAATGGTCATATCTTTCGTTACTATGATATCAGCCTTAAAATGTGATAATGATCCCGTTGATGTATCCGTTACATTCCAAAATTCAACAGTATTACTTACAGCGGGATGAACATATCCACCAGCATGTATAGCAGCCGTTCCCAAACCACCACCGGCGCCTCCACCAAATGCTTTTGTAGTAATTGTGTTATTTACCTCTGACCAACTCGTCCCATTCCATTCCTCTGTACAAGCACAATAGCCTGGATTATGACCACCTACATATATGAAATGATTCTGAGTTCCATAACCTGTTCCACCCCTTCTGGTGGTAATAATATTTGCTACCTCTGTCCAATTAGTTCCATTCCATGTTTCTGATTTATTTTGACTGTATGGAGAAGGTGTCTGATACCCACCGGCGATTATACCTGAGTTTTGAGTTCCTGCAGAACCACCGATACCTCTTCCGGTAATCATAGCATTAAGTGATGAGTAAGCATTACCATCAAAACTTACTGTTTCATCCTTATCTGCACCGGATCTACCACCAGCAACAATTCCGGCATTCTGAGTTCCAAAAGCATCAGCATAAGCCGTAACATGTGGAAGATCAGTTCCATTAACCCAAGCTGCACCATTGTAAAGTTCCGTACCATTTGTATCAGCATTTCCACCAGCGATAGCCATGGCATTCTGAGTTCCAAATCCTACCAAAGCACAATTAGCAGTAATCAATGTTGCTGAAGCAGCCCACGAGCTTCCATCATATTTTTCTGATTGTTGGCTTGGTGATGTATATCCACCGACAGCTAAGTAAGCATTCTGAGTTCCAGCCGCACCTATTCCGGAGGCAGCGACTATTTTATTGGGACCAGCACTCCAAGCACCAACTCCATACCCACCGAATCCTTTTATTCCTCCAACTACACGATCATCCAATCTATAATCAAAATCTGATCCACATAGTGAATTTATTGACATTGTAACATGGGCAGTTCCTTGACTGATATAAGCATTTGTTGAACCACTTACACCGACATAAGAGCTAAAATTTGATAATTCCGCTGCAGTCATTCCAAATGTAAATCCAGCATCAAAAGCTCCACTAATCGAAGTAGCCAGTTGAGCAGAACTCGATATATACCCTTGCTCTGGTGCATCTACTGCACTAAAATCACCTTGAAATGCACCATTAACAACTACCCTACCAAATGAACCCGTTGAAGTAGCTGAACCACTTATCTTTTCTGTATATCCAAATCCTTTGTTAAAACTTCCACTTATGTCAGCAGCAATCTGTGCTGAACTCGATAACATTCCTGTGGGGAAAGTTAGATTAGTTATTTGACTTGCATTTCCAGCAAATTTTGTAGCAACCACTCTTATAAATGATCCAGTTGAAGTAGCTGATCCTGATATAGTCCCTGTAAATTCAAATCCTTTGTTAAAACTTTGACTAATATCAGTAGCTAATTGAGCAGATGAACTTATAAGTCCTGTTATATTTTCAAGTGCTGTGTTTAAATTAGGTTTATTCGTCACTACATATGTACTAGCATTTACCGTATGAAAACTAGCAGTTGATGTCATCGAACCACTTACCGTTCCGTCTATTATAAATCCATGTTGAAAAGCACCACTTATATCAGCAGCTAATTGTGATGAACCAGATACAAATCCCACTTCATTTAAATTTGTTACCGCTGAAGCATTCCCCGTTATCTGACCACCCCATGTGACTCTCCCAAAAGATCCCGTTGATTGAGCTGAACCACTTATAGTTCCTGCCATCGTAAACCCTTTGTTAAAACTTCCTGATATATCAGAAGCAAGTTGAGCAGAAGATGAAAAATGACCTAATTCATTTACATTGGTCATCTGAGATGCATCACCGACATAAGTATTGGCAAACACTTTTGCAAAAGATCCAGTTGAAGTTGCCGATCCTGATATTGATCCAGATACACCAAATCCAGCAGCAAAAGCACCACTAATACGAGAAGCGACTTGAGCAGCACCTGAAACATGACCAGCTTGGTTTACATTAGTTAGTTGTGAAGCATCTCCACTTATTTTTGTGAAAATAACCCTACCAAAAGAACCTGTGCTAAGAGCACTAGCTGATATATCACCACTTGCAGTTAAATTTGAATTGAGAGTTATAGATGTATTATCAATACCTACAGAAAATACCTCTGTACTACCACTCTCTACTGAAAATATTTTATTACCCGTTCCTTTTATTTCAGCATTATTCTCACCCAAATCAGTTTCAAAACCTTGTGTGGTGGGATTATAGGTTACTATATCATGTTTTGCCATCTAAATTGTGCCTATTTTGAATTCTGTGGAATAAACTTTATCAGTTATAAATATTAAGAAAAAATTGTTTCTACTCATCATATTATCCGTGTATACCTGATATCATTACAAAACCAGAAGAATAACTTCCACTTGTAGAACTACCCGATACCCAAAGAGAACCTGTTACCAATGGATCACTTGTTGGGAGATTAGAAAAATTAACATCACTGGCTTTTAAAGTTGTCACATCTACGGATGAAGCACTAATTGTTAGTGATTGTTTATTCCAATCAATTTGTTTACTACCATCACCAACTCTAAAATTACCCGTTGTATACCAATAACTATTATCATCAACATACAATCCATCACCAGTAGCTACAACCTGAGTAGCTCCTTCTTCATCCACGACCGTAAAACCTAAATCGATAATACCACCATCAGAACCAGTTGCATATCTTGATGCACCACCCAAACCACTAACATTAAAACCACCAGTATATTTTCCAATAAACATACTACCCGTTGGACTTTTAATATAAAGTTCACCATCTATAGATCCCGTTTGAGCATAAAGTTTACCATAATACTTCATACCCTTACCATCATATTGTAAATAATTCTTACTACCATCCCCTACTTTATGAAATGTATTATTATACCAATAGTTGTTAGAATCTACATGAATACCATCACCATCACCAGAAACCACTTCGTCACCATCTTCATCGGTAATTGTAAATCCCAAATCAATTGTACTACCATCATCTGCTGTAGCAAATCTTGATACTTGTGTTGAACCACTAATAGTTAAACCACTTGTGGCTTTACCAAATCTCATTAAACTTTCATTAGTTCTAATATGTAAATCACCTAATATAGAACCAGTTTGAATTAATAATTGTCCCTTTAAATCTAATGTTGATGTGGAACTTGCTGATATATAATTTACAAAATTTGTTGGTTCATTAAAAGTTGTTATTGAGTCAAATGATAGTGGGCTATGACCACCTATGGTTGTTGCTGAGACTCTACCAAAAGATCCTGTTGATGATATTGACATACTGATATGTCCACTACCCGTTATATTGGTAAACTCTAATTCACCATTAAGAATTTTACTCGAAGTAGTTTCACTCAATGTGTCACGAGCAGCAAATGAAGAACTATCAGCAGTTATTCTTGTTGATAGAGATGATGAGAATACAGTAACATCAGAAACGGACATACCAGCAATTCTAAGATTTCCAAATGAACCCGTTGAGGTTAATGAACCACTTATATTTCCACTAGCAGTTATATTTGTAAATTCTAACTGACCGTTGAGAATCTTACTACCAGTTCCCTCATTTCTTGTTACCCTTGTAGAAAAACTTGAACTATCAGCGGTTATTCTTGTTGAAAAACTACCTGAATCTGTTTTTAAGTTAGTTACACGAGTAGAAAATGAAGCACTATCTACCTGTAAAGCATCAACATTAGCCTCTTCTGTTGTTAATCTTGTTGATATACTGGCACTGGCTACGGCAAAGGCACCACTAATATTTGAAGCAATCTGTGCTGAACCTGATAAAGCACCTTGGAATATACCAGTAAACGATGTAGCAGATACATTATCAACCACATTTATTCTACCAAATGAACCAGTTGAACTTGCTGAACTACTTATATTTCCAGTAGCAGTAATATTCTGTATGGATGTTATACTATCGTCTGATCCAAAAGCCACATCATCTTGAAAGGATATGGTTTCACTTCCATCTCTTGATACAAAACTATCAGCTGAGACTTCACCCGTGGCATAGATATCTCCAGCGGCAAATATTCTTCCGAATGAACCTGTTGATGATAGTGAACCACTTATGTTACCAACAGGTACCTCTACATTTCCGGAATCATCAATAACAATATGATGTACAGCAGAAGTTCCATTATCAGCAGTTTTACCAATATAAAGAGCACCACCCATACTGAGAATAGCTTTGTTTCTTGCTCCACCTGAAGCATTGTTATCATATAAATTTAATGCTGGATTATTACCATCTAAGGTTAGATTACCACCTGTACTATTAGCATGTTCAACAAGGTTTCCAGCACCAGCACCCATTGAAAAATTACCATTACCGTTCATTAAGAATTGTTCAACCTTAGTACCACCATCATCGGTCATCTTAGCAAATTTTAATTTATTATTATCACTACCGATTGAGAAAACTCTTGTACCAGATGTTGAATTAGAATCATTTAAGTTTATATAAGGATTATTAGCAGTTATGGTTAGATTAGCACCCGTAGTTCCTACATTGTAAATAGGATCTCCACCTAAGGCAAGATTATTAGCAACCATAACATCACCAAACGAACCAGTTGAAGAAGCAGAACTACTTATATTTCCAGTAGCAGTAATATTTTGTATGGATGTTATACTATCGTCAGCACCAAAAGCAACATCATCTTGAAAGGATATGGTTTCACTCCCATCTCTTGATACAAAACTATCAGCTGAGACTTCACCCGTGGCATAGATATCTCCAGCGGCAAATATTCGACCAAACGAACCAGTTGAAGTTGCTGAACCACTTATGTTTCCACCTGTAGTTATTGTATTGATTCCTGATATAGTTGTATCACCATCACCGACAATGTTTCCGTTTGCTAAAATATTACCACTTGCAGTTATGTTGCCAGTTACATTAATCCCACTACTATCTATCGTTGCTCTTTCAGCATTATCAGTTATAATTTCAAATTTATCTGTACTGTGTTGGTATCTAAATTGTCCTGAACGATCTAAACCCGCATCCCCAAATGCAATTCCTACCTGACCAGTTCCAAATAATGTAATACCTGTATTTGTTGTGCTGGTTGAACCAAATTGTGCATCACCGAATACGGCATTTGCAGTTCCATTTGGTGTGGAGTCTGTTAGTGAAAATTTTGAAGAACCTCCACCAATTCTTATTCCTGAACCGGTTATATTTCCATTTACCTTAATATTTCCCGTTATGGATAATTTTTGATCTGGAGTGGTTTCTCCGATGCCGACATTACCATCCTTCAATGTCATTATATGAGTATTGGCGGCATGAAATCTCCACTCATCCCCATCATGTTTATATTCTAATTGACCTCTATATGCTTGATCACCACTTGTACCATCTGCCATCAGTATAGATGATATTCCATTTGTGTTTGTAGCAATTGTCAAATAATTAACAGAAGCTTGATGTGTTACCAATGGAGAATTATAATAATCTTCTGGATTTGTTAACCCAATACCGACATTACCAGAACCCACATGAAGTGGTAATCCAGCAGATCGAATTGCACCAAATGAACCGGTTGAGGTTGCTGAACCACTAACAGTTCCATCGTTTGACACTATAAAACTATCTGATTCAATCCGTATTGGGCTATTTCCACCTATTACAGATGCTTCAAGTCTACCAAAGGAACCAGTTGAAGCAGCTGAACCACTTACATGTCCTTTTTTAAGGATAAGATCATGATTTAAAATATTTTTACCGATGTATTTTAAATCTGACATATTATGTGATCTCTAATATACTTGCAAAAACATCTATTGATGAGGTTTGTGATGCCTGTGCTTCTAATTTATCTCCAGCCCCTAAGTTAATTGGTTTTTCTATAACCACGGTTGAATCGGCTGGAACATCTACGGTTTTAAGTATGTATTTCCTATCGTTGAAAAATGCACTCCCACTCACACTTAAATTTATTGTTTGATCTTTTGTACCATCCACATTACTTAAATATACAGCGTGTACAACAGCAGTTGTAGCCACTGGACATGTATAAAAAGAACCTATCAAATTTGATGATCCCGTAACAGCACTCTTAAAAGTATTTGCCATATTATCCTCCGAAAACTATCGACATAGCCGTTGCATGGTCTATTACCGATGTACCCTTTTCAAAAATTCTACCATCAGCTAAAATGTCTCCACTTGCACTAATGTTATTTGAAGCAGTTATATTACCACTTATAATTATATTACTCTGTAAACTTACATTCTCTGTAACACTAACTGATCCTGTAAATCTATGTAAATCATCTGATGTATTACCGAATAGTGTTGAACCACTTGTAAAGATAACTGAAGCACTCTCTATCTCTGTATGTATTTCTTGAGCAGTTAACTTACCTTGAACTATTACATCACCACTAGCAGTTATATTAGCAAAAAGCACATTATTGATTGTACCCAAAGATTGTATTTCTCCAGCACCTTCTAAAAATGTGGTTCTACTTGAAAAACTTGAACTGTCAGCAGTTATTCTTGTCGAAAAACTTGAACTGTCAGCAGTTATTCTTGTCGAAAAACTTGAACTGTCAGCAGTTATTCTTGTCGAAAAACTTGAACTATCGTTTGTAATTCTTGTAGATAATGATGATGAAAAGTCAATTAAATTTGGATTACTCAATCCAGCAACAGTTACATAACCAAATGAACCAGTTGAAGTTATTGAACTACTTATATTTCCAGTAGCAGTAATATTCTGTATAGAAGTTATACTATCATCAGCACCAAATGCTACATCATCTTGAAAGGATATGGTTTCACTTCCGTCCCTTGATACAAAACTATCAGCCGAAACCTCACCTGTAGCGTAGATATCTCCAGCGGCAAATATTCTTCCGAATGATCCAGTTGATGTGACAGAACCACTTATGTTTCCAGCTATTTCTAAATTAGCACTACCAGTTACATCACCAACCAAATTTATTATCGGTGATGTTATTATAGTTGATGTTGTGGTATCAATGGCAGTTGTTGCATTATCAATATCAATATTAGAATCGATATTAACTTGATTGCTACCTTCAACTTTAAACTCACCATCTGTGGTATTAATTGTTACTTGATCTAATGTGGTTGCCCCATCCACATCCAATGTTAAAGAAACATTGGTTGCATCTAAATCCGTAGTTCCATCTACATCTAAATCACCGTTAAAATCAATATTACCTGAAGCAGTTATATTTGTAACTTCTAATTTTTCTACATATCCCCTTCTCCAATTTTTAGCACCTGTACCTAAATCGTAAGTTGAATCATCATTTGGTATTAATGAAGAACTTAAATCAGCACTAATAACTAAAGAATCGGTATCAGCATCACCGATATTTATATTTCCACCTATTGTTACATTACCAGTAAAACTTGAATTACCAGCTACTTCTAAACGACCAAATGAACCAGTAGATGATACAGAACCACTTACTAGGGTTAAATTTTGACCAGCTATACTCCCACTATAATCAACAAATGAACCCGTAATAGCATTAACCTTATCCCACGGTTTTGCTATAGTTCCTAATTGACCTTCGCCAGCTCCTCTTGGTACAATATTTCTAGTTGCCATGATATCCTATATTAATTACATTGATGGTATATAGATAAATATCTAAGATTATAAATAAGTATGGTTTATCATTCAACTTGATCACCATCTATATATCCCCATAGTCTTTTTGGTCTTGGAATGATATCATTATTCTCATCCACTTCCCAATCAGGATCCATTATAAAGTCAAGTCCAGACAAATTTTCTAAAGGTTGAACCGCACCATCTGCATCTAATTCAAAAACACCTTTAACATCTTGTGTAAATACTTGGCTTAAATGTCTATTACCCAATCTAATTTGACCAAAAGAACCAGTTCCATCTATTGTAAAATCACCACTTGCCGTAAAATTACCTTGTACGAATAAATTGTTTTGAGTTACAACATTACCAGCAAAATTACTCGTACCATCCACATCTACATTACCAGTAAGAGATAAATTTCCACTGGCACTTATATTTCCACTTGCCGTTATACTACCCAACAAATTCAATTCACTTTGCATTAATACATTACCAGCTAATTCAGTAGTATTACTTACAGAAAGTGAACCTGTGAATTCATGTTTATCATCAGAGGTATCACCAAATATCGTTGAACCACTTGTGAATATAATTGATGACGAAACCACCTCTGTATGAAATTCTTGAGCAGTAACTTTACCATCTACGACTAAATTAGATTGAAATCTTACATCATCACTTGCAGTTATACTACTGAAAAGGACATTATCTGTCTTTCCCAAACTTTGAACTTGATCAAAATTATTTATTAAAGCACTTGATGTGGTTTCAAGATTTGTTCCTCTCAATGAAAAACTACCACTATCAGATTTTAATTCAACAATACTTTGTGTTATTTGAGCAATACTTGCAGTTGCTTGAGTCATCCGTAGTGAAAAACTACCCGAATCTTCTTTTAATTCAACAATACTCTGAGTTATTTGAGCAATACTGGCGGTTGCTTGAGTCATTCTAAGAGCAAAACTACCACTCTCAGTATCCATTCTTGAAGAAAAACTAGAACTATCAGCAGTTATTCTTTCGGAAAAACTTGAACTATCCTGTGTTATTCTTGTAGAAAATGAACCACTATCAGCAACCAAATTTACAGCAGTTAAATTACCACTAATGAAAAGAGATCCTGTAAACAAATGATCATCATCTATAGAATCACCAAATTTTGTGCTACCACTTGTAAAAATAATTGATGATGATACGATTTCCGTATGAAATTCTTGAGCAGTTACTTTACCATCTACTGTTAAATCACCTTGAAATTTTACATCATCACTTGCAGTTATACTACTAAATAATACATTATTGGTTGTACCCAATGATTGTATTTGACCACTACCTTCTAAAAAAGTTGTTCTTGTTGAAAAACTTGCCGAATCTTCTTTTAGGGCAAATATACTTGCTGTTGATTCTGTAGCTCTATTTGAAAAACTTGCCGAATCTTGTTTTAACTCCACAATACTCTGAGTTATTTGAGCAATACTGGCGGTTGCTTGAGTCATTCTAAGAGCAAAACTACCACTCTCAGTATCCATTCTTGAAGAAAAACTAGAACTATCAGCAGTTATTCTTGTAGAAAAACTTCCACTATCAGCTTTTAAATTAGTCACTCTTGTACTAAATGATCCACTATCTGATTTTAACTCAACAATACTTTGAGTAATTTCTCTTATACTAGCAGTTGCCTGAGTTATTCTAAGAGCAAAACTACCACTTTCCGTGTCTATTCTTGATGATAAACTTGAACTATCACTAGTTATTCTCTCCGATAAAGATGATGAAAATTCAATTAAATTTGGATTACTTAGTCCAGCAACAGTAACATATCCAAAGGATCCAGTTGAAGTTGATGAACCACTTATGTTTCCACGAATTTCAAGATTACCACTAGCAGTAATATTTCCACTTGCACTTATATGTCCATCAGCAGTTATTCTTAACCTTTCTGCACCAGCAGTAAAAAACTTTAACTCATCATTATCAGCACCAGCAGAGTTTTCAGCAGTAATCTTTGTGTCTTGGTCAACATCATTCATTCCCCCAAGTGTTCCCCAATTAGAACCATCATAACCTTCATAGGATTGAATTTCAGCATTAAACCTTATCTCACCTTTTATAGCATTAGAACTTCTTTGAGATGTATCACCAACAGGAATTATCAGACCATCAGAAGCACTTATATGAACCGTTGCTAATGGACTTTCTATACCAACTCCAAGATTATTAGCAATATATTGATGACCAATTGATCCTGTTGAAATAGCTGAACTACTTATATTTCCAGTTGCCGTAATTGAATCTACATATTGATTTCTCCAATATTTTGTAGAACTTCCCAAATCATATGTAGAGTCAGCATTTGGAATTAAGTTAGAAGTTAAATCCGCAGAAATAGTTAAAGAATCAGAATCGGCATCTCCGATTTGTATGTTACCCCCAATTGTAACATTACCTGTAAAACTAGAATCACCAGCGACTTCTACTCTACCAAATGATCCAGTTGAAGTTGCCGATCCTGATATATTTCCACTAAGTTCAATCCCCTCTTGTAAAGTTTTTCCAACATATTGATAAACAGACATATAAACATATTGAGAATCCGATGGATCTACAGATGAGTTTGTAAACTGAACTACACCTGTTTTATAATCAAAAGTATAATTATTTACCGAAACTACATCACTATCTGAAACTGATCCTGATACCGTAGCAGTTGATACAAATACTTTTGCTAAATATCCTGGTGTAGAATCTTCGGTTGTGGCATTTGTTAATGATGATACAGAATACTTAGGGGATATAAAACTTGTCTGTTGATTTGAATCTATTAACTGAGCACCAATTCCACTTGAAGAACCTGTTGGATTTAAAAAGAACCAAACCTCATTATTAAGATTTGATTTTGTTAATTTATGTCTCCACCAATATCTTAATATATTATCTTCACCATCGGTGTAGTAAGAGCCTATTTGAGAACTACCACTATAAGGTAATCCACTTGATGGAATTTTATGAGCTTGTGTATAGATTTCTGATGCTTGTAAATCCAACACATTTGTGAATGATTCTTGAGAATCTGTAAATGAATCGTGAGTGTATCTACGAGAGGCTAATAACCGATTCGATTTTTTTTCTTTATCTATTGACATTAACTATAGCTCAGCGTTATACTCGTTATTGGCGTGGGATCCCCTTTGTATCTCACTAATACATATAACTCATTATCACTATCATCAAGATACATTCCATCAGCATTTCTTATTGGAATGGTATAAGTTGTTGATGATACCTCACCACCAGTATTTCCATATAAATCTATTGCCGTACTGAATGGATTCTTGTGATTATCATTTGAAATATTCTGTTCAATTACATTACTTGTTGTAGCAGTAGGATCATAAATTCTAGCAGTTCCCAATGAACTATTATTACCACTTCCGTTACCAGAACTTTCAAATAGAATAGCACAAGCCACACCATTTGATGTTGAGTTCCAAGCCACCAATGATGAACCAAGATTTATCGTCATTGATGTCTTTGTACCACTTGTACTTTTTTGAAATCTTCTTATATAATATTTGTAAGTACCACTACCAAAATTTGTTGGAAACCAATATCCTCTTGTTCCACCTGGATCTACTAAGTAACCTGGTTTGACTTGTAAATCATAATTACCTATATTACCCATAGTATAAGAATCAGTTGTAAAGTAATCACCATTAAACTGCTGAACTTTATCTTCTAATTCTATTCTAAAATCCTCACCCGTAAATGTTTCTGTAGTATCAGCCAATGTATTGGAATCATACCCTTGAGCATAACTGTAAATAGCCATCGAACCACTTACACTCGGTTGACCAAATAAAGAAGCATCGTAAAAGTTTTGTGTGGGTGAAGTAGAAGTTACAGAACTATTTTTCCAATTCTTACCAGTTGCTCTTAATGCTAGTGTATAATTTAAACTTTCTTGTGAGGATCGAGCAGATACTATATTATTATGACTTGAATCCAATGACATAGATAGAGATGAAGAACAAACAGCTAAATCATGAATATGTGGTATATCATTATCAGACCTTTGAACTTGTTTATCAAGACTAAATACACCTCGTTTTAACCCACTTGTTATAGATGTTACCACACCATTTGAATCCATCGTTACAGTTGATGTGCTCAATGTTGATGAACCAATATTTTCCCAAGTATCTGTCGGTGTTGTGTTTTGTAAAATAGTTGTGGCATATGCAAAAGCAGGATCAAAACTCTTACTAACCTCAGAGTAATAATCATAATTAATTTTAGTTGTCAATAAATAAGGGGCTCCACTTAACGATCTTGATGTTGCTGAAAATCCTGTTCTTTTTAAACTTCCAGATACCACTACAGTAGGAGCTCCATCTGTTATATCAGTTGGTAAACTTCCAGCATATAGATAAAAACGATTTGTTGAATTCGAACCATCTTTGTATATAAAATCACTTTGTGATCCAGATTTCAATCCAACTTTAATATCTTGCATCTGATAATATCCACTGGCAGAAATAGTATTTTGAACTTGTGAACCAGTGTGATGAAATCTTCCACTAAGAGGTCCTGATACACTATTAAAATCACCATCTTGAAAAGCAGCTGGTATAACAGCAGGTTGAGCAGTATTTATTTTAGCTAAAATCAATCCATTAGATGTTCCAAAAGAACTCTGTGTATAATCTCTAAGAGATGATGTGTGAAATGTAGAATTCTTATCAGGTGTGGAATCAGCATAATTATCACTAAATGATTGTGAGGCTAAAACCCTAACTGAATATGCAGTAGCTCCACCACTCGTCAAAGTTCCTAAACCAAAATAATTTGAGTTACTATAAATAGCACTTGAACCACCAGCATTTGCAGTAACCGTATGTGATAATGTATCAAAACTAGCATTTGTTTGTATTGTAGATGGTATTCTTGAAGCATAACTCCCATGAAAAGGATTAGTTCCTACATCATTATCATTCGTTCCTCTATCACTTGATTGCACCCACCCTTTTAATTCTAAATAATCTTGAACTGCTCTATAAGAACCAGTTTCACTTAAATCTATATATGCCGATCCTGTCCAACTATTACTTAATCTAGCATTTTCATAACTTGAACCTAATACACCATTTAATAAACTACTCTTTGATGTAGTTGAACCCTGTGTATGTGTCGTAGAAACCGTATCCCAATATTTTAAATTTGCCGTAGGTGCAGAAGTATCTATAGAATGACTTATCACACCAGCCATAAATCTAAGAATTTCTGATACATGAGTTGAATGATCAAAATTATTAAAATAACTACCCACTAAATTATCTTGCCATTTATTAGAGGTTGGATATCCATTTGTAATATTATTAGTAGTAATAGCAGTTGAAGATGTTAAAGTAGAACTAACAGTCATAGTAGAACTAGATATATTTCCTATTATTTTAAGATTACCACTACCTGTTATATCCCCACTTGCACTTATATGCCCATCAGCATATATTCTCAATCTCTCCGAACCAGCAGTATAGAATTGTAATTCGTCATTATCAGAACCAGCGGATGTTTCAGCAAGTATTTTTGTATCTTGATCAACATCATTCATACCACCTAATGAACCCCAATTAGAACCATCATACCCCTCATAAGTTTGAAGTTGATCGTTAAATCGTATTTCACCTTTTATGGCATTAGAACTTCTTTGGGATGTATTTCCAACTGGTATTATCAAACCATCGGAAGCACTTATATGAACTGTTGCCAATGGGCTTAGAATTCCTATCCCTAAATTATTAGCAATATGTTGATGAGCAATTGATCCTGTTGAAATAGCTGAACTACTTATATTTCCAGTTGCCGTAATTGAATCTACATATTGATTTCTCCAATATTTTGTAGAACTTCCCAAATCATA